>CENY01103676.1_pt1 | contig 18083 bp, 19 predicted proteins | sample 356181 | NCBI WGS metagenome assembly CENY01 (sample SAMEA2619840, study PRJEB7988) | marine metagenome | isolation source: saline water (ENVO:00002010), including
CGGCACCTGCACTCCGGTTCCTCGAGCACATTCTGAGCGCCGACATCGCGCCAGCCGTGGCATTTACCCGGGGATCGTGCAATCCGATCACTCAGATGGGCGACCCCAAGGTTTTTGAACAATTTAGCGCCGATCAACTCGACATTCTCCAGTGGGACTCCCTGGAAGAAGACGTTGCACACTGTATCCCGTACCAGATCCCACCCAATCACGCGGAGCTATTGCGGCGTCTGCGCGCAGCCAAGTCGTCAGCCGGCTAGGCCGGCGTACAGGGGGACGGATAACATGCTTCTCCATCACTCGACCTGGCATGAAGTGGAGGACTATCTCACTCGCTCGAAGGGCCTGATCATTCCCATCGGCTCCACCGAGCAACACGGACCCAACGGCCTGATCGGCACGGACTCCATTTGTCCCGAAACGATCGCGCGGGGTATCGGAGAGCGATTCGGCGCGCTCGTCGGACCAACCGTCACACTCGGCGTCGCGCAGTTCAATCTCGGTTTTCCGGGCTCGGTATCGGTCCGTCCAACGACGATGATCGCGTTGATCCAGGACTACGTCAGTTCGCTCGTGCGCAGCGGCTTCGATCACTTCTATTTCCTGAACGGACACGGCGGCAATCTCGCCCCCGCCCGCGCTGCGTTTCAGGAGATCTACACCGAGACCAGCCTGCGCCACGCCGCAGATGACCATCCCATACGGTGCCGCATCCGAAGCTGGTGGGAGCTCCCCCGAACCAATGCGCTTCGGCACGACATGTTTGGCGAATGGGAAGGCGTTCATGCGACACCCAGCGAAGTGGCGATCACACAGCACGCCTACCCTGATGCCATCAAAGTTCGCGACATGAACAAACCCGAAAGAGTCAGCGAGGAATACCTTCGCGATCATCCGAGCGACGATCATTATGACGCCCATCACCATCGCGAAAAATTTCCCGATGGACGAATCGGTTCCGATCCGTCGCTTGCCACGCCCGACGCCGGGGCGCGCCTGGTCGATTGCGCCATCGACGAAATGGGGAAAGACTTTCAGTCATTCCTGGCAGAAGGGTAACGACACGCGCAGCTTGATTTCTCGGAGCCCGCGAGCTATCGCGGGGTCTCCATAACAGACGCGGAAACACCATGATTGCTTGGATCAGCACGATCGAGCCGCAAGACGCCACCGGCTTGCTCGAAGAGCTCTATACACAGGTCACCACACCTCACGACACCGTCGACAATGTGATGAAAGCCCATAGCCTGCGCCCCCACACAATGGGCGGGCACCTCGCGCTCTATCGCAGCGTGCTCCACAACGAAGACAATGTCCTGCCTTTTTGGTTCCTGGAGGCGGTCGCAGTCTACACGAGCCTGACCAACAGGTGCGACTACAGTGTCGCTCATCACTTCACCAACGTCCGGGGCCTGCTGAAGGACGAGTCGAGAGCAGCCGCGATGTACGAAGCCTTCGAGGCCGGCGAACCGGAGAGGCAGTTCGAAGGAAAAGAGCTCGCGCTTCTCCGCTATGCGCGCAAGCTCACGGCAACACCAGGCGACATGGTTGAGGCGGACGTGACCGAGGCACGAAACGCCGGTGCCGACGATGGCGAGATCCTCGAGGTCAATCAGGTCTGTGCCTATTTCAATTATTCCAACCGCCTGCTCAACGGTTTGGGCGTGACCACAGACGGTGATCAAGTCGGTTATTACGAGGTGGAGGAGAGTTAGGCGTCGTTGTGACCGCAAAACATCGGACGATTTCGTGATATGAAACAAGGCGGCGACTGAGCTAGGAAACATGTCCTACGCAACCTCCAAAGAGATCGCGCTGAGCGAGATTCCCGTCATCGACATGACGGGACTGCGGCACGGGAATACCGATCAGGCGATCGAAGTCGCATCCAATCTTCGGAAGGCCTGCGAGGACGTGGGCTTCTTCTATGTCGAGAACCACGGCGTTTCCGAAGACATCATTGCGGCCGCAAACACTGCGGCCAGGAGTTTCTTTTCATCAACTCTGGAGGAAAAGCAGCGAGTTGCCATCAATGACTCCCATCACGGTTTCATTCAGGTCGGCGAGGCCAAGATGTACGACGGTGCCAAGATCGACTTGAAGGAGAGTTATGTGTGGGGCGATGAACCTGCCGGTAATGACAACCGCTTCCTCGGCCCCAACAACTGGCCGGAAAACATGCCCGAACTGCGTTCGGCTCTCATGGCGTTCTTCGTGGCGACAACAGACAGTGCCCGGCACCTCATGAAAGGCTTCGCCCTTAGCCTCGGCCTGGAGGCTGAGGCCTTTCTTCGGACCTCAGATCGTCCCATTTCGCGTGGCTCAGCCCTCCATTACCCACCACAGCCGGAAGGTATGGGAGAACAGCAATTTGGCGTGGCACCTCATTCCGATTACGGCTGTCTGACATTGGTCTGGCAGGATGAGGTGGGCGGTCTGGAGGTGCTCGACAGAAACGGCGATTGGGTTACCGCCCATCCCATTCCGGGCACGTTCGTCGTCAACGTCGGAGATCTGCTATCGCGCTGGACGAACAGCCGATTCATGTCGACCGCGCACCGTGTGGTCAATCGATCGCCCAAGACACGCCATTCACTTGGATTGTTCTTCGACCCAAACTTCGAGACGGTTGTCGATCCCGCTGACATTTGCGGCCCGAACGAAACGCCTCGCTTCGAAGCGACCACCTGTGGTGACTACATCCTTTCGCGCCTCGATGCCGCGTTTTCGTACCGCAGCTAAATCCGCCATTGCCGCGCTGATCGTTTGGCTTGTGCCGTTCGCGGCTTCGCCGGCCGCGTCTGCGGACCTGACTCTCAGGATTGCCGGCGGGGGACCGGCGACAATGCCGCCCCGGAACTTGCCGGAGGATCTTGTCCGGGACCAGTTCACTTCACTCACCAACGGCAGAATCGATCTCGCCACACAACTTAAAGGGAAACTGTGCATCGAATACGAGTGCGTTGAAGCTGCACGCCGTCAGTCTACCGATCTGGCTGTGTTGTCCTGTAGCGACATGGGAGCCTTCGGCCTCACGCTTACTTTGCTGGAACTTCCTTTCATCTTCCGTAACTCAGAAGCTGCGGAAACCATTCTCGAAAGCTGGCTGATGCAAAAACTGAGCGCCAGCATGCAACAAAACGAGCGATTGCAGCTCCTGTCCGTGTTTCCCAAGGGTGAGTCCAAGGGATTGGCAACCACCAGCGGTCCCGTGCGCATTCCCGACGAACTTGTGGAGCGAAGCATTCGCGTTTCCAAAAGCCCCGCTGAATTCAGTCTCGTTCACACGTGGGGCGCCAGGGCCGTGCCAGTGGACTGGCCCCGGGTACCCGCAGAATTCAAACGTAATACCGTCGAGGGCCTATATGTTTCTGCTTCGACTCTGTTAGCGGCCGATTTGAACCCGCACATCACGCACTTCACCAGAACCGGCGGCATCTGGGATTGCAACGTCCTGGTCATGGATCTGAACCGGTATGACGGTCTTCCGAACTGGGCAAACCAGGCAGCGGATGAAGTTGGCTCATCCCTGCAGATACGAATCTTTGCATCGGAACTGACGCGGTCGGCAAATGAGCGAGAGGCTCTGAAATCAAGGGGTGTCGAAGTTTATGAGCCGACGGAAGAAGAAAATTCGCAGTGGCGCCAGGTGACTGCCGGGGCCTGGCGTCAACTCGTTGGCACCTTTAATCCGAGTGATGCCGAACGTACGCTCGCCGATCAGGACCTGCAAGACATGATCGCTCTGCTAAAGAAAGCGGGCGCTCTGTAGGAATTTGCCTCGGCCATCAGGGAAATTCGCGATTCGCAGCAACAAAACCCAACCGCAGGTAGCGGTATTGGACGGTGGAGTAGTGAATCATCGCAATGACAAAAGCTTACATCGGAATCCGCGTCAGGTTCTCCTAGCTATGTCCTGATAGCCGGGTCTAACCTGTATTGCAGGTGGCGTGGTGATTACTGAATCGGCGCACCGTCCTCTGCGGCATTGCGCCGAGCGGATGCAATTTACGGGAGGACAATTGATGCGATTAGCTAACATTACCTCGCTTGCCGGTGCCGTCGCGCTACTGGCGACATCCGGTGTCGGGCCTGCAAAGGCACAAGACATAAACCTTGTTTTCGCTGCCACCGGCCCACCAACGGTGGCATCCCGCAGGATGGTGCTCCGGGATTTCCAGAACAAGTACGACGAAATCACCGGCGGCAAGGTTAAGGTCAAGTTCCACCTCACCGGCAACCTGTGTGTGGAACACCAGTGCGTCGAGTACGCGCGTATCCGGTCTGTCGACACGACCATCCTGTCGTGCGGCAACATGGGCGCCTTGGGGCTCACCATGTACTTAACCGAGCTGCCCTATATTTTCAAGGACTCGAATCGCGCCAAGAAGGTCCTCGACGGATGGCTCGCCAAGAAGCTCGTCGAAAAGCTCAGAACGAGGAGAAAGTCCAGACGATGGGGATCTTCCCGTCTGGCGGTTTCCGCGGCCTGAACAACAACATCAAGCAGATCAGGGTTCCCTCGGACCTCAAGGGAATCAAGATCCGCACCACCAAGAGTCCGGCGGAGTTCAGCATCATCGACTCCTGGGGCGCCATTGCGACGCCTTACGACTGGGCCCAAATGTGGGAAGTGCTCCAGAACAAAGTGGTCAACGGCATGTACATCCCCTGGCCCTGGCTCCATCAGGTTAAGATGTATGAGGTCATCACCCATTTCACCAAGACTGGCGGCCTGTGGGGCGGCAATGTCATGGTCATGGACCGGGCACGTTACCTGGACCTGCCGAAGTAGGCGCAAGAAGCCACCGACCAGGTCGGCAAGCATATGACGGACGTCATCTTTGAAGCTGACAAGGCGTGGGAAAAGAGTTCCTGGGACGAACTGAAGGCCCAGGGCGTCAATATGTATGAGCCCACGGAAGCGGAAATGAAGCTTTGGCGTGACGGTGCGGTCAATGCATGGAAGAAGCTGAAGGGCACCTTCGACCCGAAGGACGCCGAACGCACACTCGCCGATCAAGGCATGGACGACATAATCGCCAAGATGAAAAAGGCGGGCGTCCTATAGTTTAGTATCCAGAGCAACAGCTTCCATACGGGAGATGCCGAATTCAGGCATCTCCCGTTTTCTGTCCAGCCCTTCACATTGACGGGGTGCGAAGGATAATTAGTGCGGATGCGACTTACGGGCCGGCGCGGACGGAACGGTGGCGGCGCAAAGGAAAGGACGAAATATGGCTCTCATCATTGATCGCGAACTGACGAGTTATGACGTCGCGGATCACGTCGCGCGCATTACCCTCAAACGCCCCGAGAAACGAAACGCACTAACACGACAAATGCGCAAAGAGATCCAGAATGCGCTGTTCGACATCAAGACGAATCCTGATATCTGGCTCGCAATTATCGATGCAGAGGGTGACGTGTTCTGCGCCGGCAAAGACCTGCTGGAGGTGGTCGATCCGGCCACGGACGACGGCACCGTATACTCGAACGATGAGCTGTTCGTGTATATGCGAACAGTTTACAAGCCAATTATTCTCGCCATGCAGGGCGCGTGCATGGCCCAGGGTGCCGGCTTTGCCCTCAGCTCCGACATCGTGCTCATGACCGAGAAGGCGTACATCGGCTGGCCTCAGGTGAAGCGCGGCATCTCATCGGTTTCCGGTCCGACACAAGGCGTCCACGCGATGCCTTGGCCGATGGCGATGGGCGTTCTTCTGCGTGGCGGAGGGATTTACGCCGAAGAGGCTTATCGTCTCGGTCTTTGCAATGAAGTCATCGAGCAGGACAAGGATAAGCTCATGGCCGCAGCCGAGCGCTGGGCGGGAGAGATTCTCGAGAATGCCCCGCTCGCCGTCCAGGCAATCAAGGAGTCCTCCCGTCGATGCCTGGAATTGCCCTTGGAGGCTCGTCTCAGACTGGCACGCCAAGTGGCAGACAAGGTTCTCGAGAGCGAAGATGCCAAGGAGGGGATCGCCGCATTCAGAGAAAAGCGCGCGCCGGTCTGGAAAGGCAAGTAGTTAGCCGCGATACGGGACGAGTGACATGCCACCAACCAACGAAACCGATGATCGTCCACCGCTGGATGGCTTTCGCGTCGTCGATTTGACGCAGGTCATCGCGGGGCCCTACGCAACCCTGATGCTCGCCGATCTCGGCGCCGAAGTGCTGAAGATCGAACGGCCAGGACATGGCGACGACCTTCGATCGGTCGGCCGGTATCCTGGGCGCGAAGAACATGAGGACTATTTCAACGCTAACAATCGATCGAAGAAGAGCATTGCGCTCGATCTGAAGGACCCTGCCGACCGGAAGGTCGGGCAGGACCTGGCCAAAGTCGCCGATATCGTGGTCGAGAATTTCTCCCCCGGAACGGCACACCGTTTGGGAATGGGCTGGGAAGACCTGCAACCGCTCAATCCCAGGCTCGTCTATTGCAGTCTCTCCGGGTTCGGGCAAACCGGTCCATCACGGGATCGCTATGCTCTCGATCCCATGATCCAAGCGGTCACCGGACTGATGACCGTCAACGGCGACCCTGAAGATGCGCCACTCATGGTTGGCGCACCTCTCTCGGACGTCATAGCTGGCATGTTCGCGGCTTATTCGATCGTCAGCGCACTGCACGTCGTACGGCACAATGGCAAGGGCCGTCGCATTGACATCTCCATGCAGGACGCGACGCTGTCTGCTCTGGGACCGCGAATGGGCGAACCACTTCAGGCCGGACGCAACCCCGGACGTCACGGAAACCAGAACCCGATGCGCGTACCTGCAAATACCTACAAGACCAAAGACGGCGCGTACCTGTCTCTCATCGTTCAAAACGATCGACATTGGCCGAGGTTCTGCCGCGCCATGGGCTTCGAAGACCTGGTTGACGACACGACACTTGCCACGGGTGCCGGACGGGTCGCTGCACGCGAGACGCTCGACAATCGAACGGCGGAGCGTGTTGCGCAACTCACATACGCGGAATGCGTGGACACCCTCGAACGTGAACGTTTGCCCTATGCGCGCGTGAACACCTACCTTGAGGCACTCGAAGACGAGCAAGTCCACTTTCGCGGCCTGGTACGAAGTCTCGATCATCCCACATCAGGTACCATCCGCGTTGTCGGGCCACCCTGGCTGATGTCCGGCGCGCAAGCACAGATGACTCCACCGCCGCTCCTCGATCAGCACGGCGACGATGTTCTGAAAGAATGGTTGGGCTGGGATCAGGATGCGATCAACCAGCATCATGCCAAAGCTGCAGAATAGGTTTTTCAATAGGATGGGATAATTCCCGAGTCAGCCGAGTTTCTTATTACGACTTGGATTCTCCAGGCCATGCGTGCTGAAATAATGGCCGCAACCAAAATGCTTGCTGGCCACAAACGATAGTTTGAGGCCGCACCGAACAGTGGACGGGAAACCGGTTACGAGAATCGGAGCAACAATGGGAGGTCCTTGCGATGCGTCTCACCCAAATTCTCATGAGCGCCGCCTTGTTCGCGATCCTCGCATTCCCTGCCGCGGCGAACGAGTATGCCGACGCGATCACGAAGCACGCAGAGTCCGTCAAGAGTTGGCTGTCTGATGACGCGGTCCAAGGAACGTGGAAAGCGCAGAACGACGAATACGCCGGCGAACACGATCGATCCCTGTTCGTACTCGACAAGAAGTGGAAGAAAGAGTTCAAGAACGAGCCCGATCCAATCATTTCAGCGGTGATGGACAACGATCTCTCAGCTTTTCTCAAGCAGAAAAAGGAGGGAAGTCAGGGCATCTACGCTGAGATCATTGTTTTGAATGAACGAGGTCTTGGCGCAGGGATGAGCGACGTGACCGAGGACTACAGGTACGGGCGAGACGACATCTGGACGCTGACATTCCGCAAAGGCACGAAGTCAATTCTGATCGGTGACGTGGAGAAGGACGACTCCAGTGGAAACCTTCAAAGCAGGTTGAGCCTTCCCGTCCCCCACGCCAGCGGTAAATACAATGTGGGGAGCATATCGATACGCCTGAATGTCGAGAAGCTGGCCAAGTAATCCCATAACCACGCTACCTTCACCCTTCGGCCATTCGTCCTACTGATCCACCGGCGCAGCCGGAGCCGCCACGGTGCCACAAGGCCCGGGCGCCACTTCACATTGGAGGAACACGCGTATGCCAATCAGTCACCGACTGATAGGCATCGGCGAGGCGGAGCATTGTGGCCTCGTTGTGCGGCCGACCAATGAGCTGGAATCCAACGGGGAGCCCCAATTCCGAGAATCCACAAGGAACAGAGAGAGCGGGCAACCCCAGGTAGCTGACCCATCGCGTACACCGGGTTACGGCATCGATGATGCGGGGTGCATCCGCAGAGCGTGAGATGTTGGCCTCTTCGATCCGAGGGACCAGGATTGACGTGACCGGCGTGAACAAGACATCGGCCCTGGACAATACGGCAGTACAAAACTCTTCCAGAAATCGCGGTCGGAGGCGCTGAGCCTGGATGTAGCGCGTCGCCGGGATAAAATAACCTGCCTCCAGGCGTGCGCGGACGGATATGGAGTAGTCGTCGGGCCGGCTCCTGAGCCATTCGTCGTGTAACGCCGCTGCTTCTGCCTTGTTGATGACGTTCGTGAGGTCGTAGGTGCGTTCGGGGTCGGGTATATCCAACTCAACGATTTCGCATCCCAGATCCTTCAGATTGTCCAGCGCTGCGGCCAGCAGCGGTTTCAAGTGCGGATCAACGTCCGGATACAGATGATTGCAAGGCACCGCCACCTTCAGGCCGCTAACGTCATCATTGAGGGCTGCGACATAGTCCGGCACCGGGTCACGAGTCGTCGTTGGATCGTGCATGTCGTATCCGGCAATGGGCTGCAGAATCATGGCAACATCGCGCGCCGTGCGCGCGAGAGGTCCGAAACAATCCAAGGTCCAGCAACGAGCGAGACCTCCAAACCGACTGACCAGACCATAAGTTGGCTTGAGGCCCACGACGCCGCACATGCCAGCGGGCAAGCGACATGACCCGCCCGTATCCGAGCCGACTGAGCCGAACGAAGCCCGGGCGGCGACGGCCGCACCCGAACCGCTCGACGATCCACCCGAAATATGCTCGGTGTTCCAGGGATTGCGAATCTGCCCGAAGTGATCATTCTGCCCGACAGGCCCCGCGGCGAATTCCGCCATGTTCAGACTGCCGAGATAGATGGCCCGGGCCTCGGTCAGGCGGGCCATGATGGTGGACGTGAAATCGGGCGTGTAGTTCCGGAAGATCTTCGATCCAAAGGTTGAGACCTTTCCGGCCCGATAGAACATGTCCTTGTGCGCAAGCGGAATGCCATGCAAGGCACCGCGGCGTTCACCACGCGCCAACTCGGCATCGGCATACTCTGCCGCTTTCAGAGCCTCTTCTGCTTCAACAGAAATGAAGCAGTTGATCCGAGGTTGGACCTGTTCCACGCGCGACAGGCACGCCCGCACGAGATCCACAGATGATACCTCTTTCCTGCCCAACGCCACCGAGGCCTCAGCCAAGGCCATGGATGTCAGTTCAGTCATCAGATTGCGTCTTAACCCGTCTCAGGGGGGCGACGGTCATGCCAGCTCGTTCGACTCTGATAGCCTCGACCTAGGGCGAGTAGAGCCGCCTCGTCGAATGGCCGCGCAACGATCTGGAAGCCGACCGGCAGACCATCCGGGGTGAAACCGCAGGGCACGGACATCCCCGGCAGCCCGAGATAGTTTGCCCAAACGGTACACTTTGTAGTCTCGAAAATTTCCCCTGATGCCTCCGCCGAATTGAAGGAATTCGCTGTCTCGAAATCCAGGACCGGCATGGTGATGGTGGGCGTGAGGACGGCGTCCACCGAGTCGTAAACACTGGTCACGAATTCTTTCGTAATTCTGGGTCGCAGCCTCTGTGCCTGCAGGTAACGCGTTGCCGGAATGTGGTGGCCCTGCTGGAGGCGCCACACCACTGCTTCAGCATACTGATCTGGGATCTCCCGGACCCATTCATCATGAATGGTGGCGGCCTCGGCGAGAAGAATGGTGCCCCCCAGTGCCGCAATGGTGTCAATATCGGGAAGGTGGATTTCGACAATCTCACAACCCAGAAGCCGGAGCTCTTCCAAAGCGGCATCGACGACGGACTGAACCGCCGGATCCGCCCGAAAGATTGCTTCGTCTGTTGGGACGCCGATCTTGAACCCTGCCAGATCTGTCGGGGGCTCTCGATCATAAGTGGGCCGAGGCGTGCCATAGGTTGCGGGGTCCTGCTCGGACTCTCCCGCTATCACCTCCAGTAAGACACCTGCGTCCTCAACAGTCCGGGCGTAAACTCCGAATACATCCAGGGACCAGGCCCGAGGCATGCCGCCAAACCGGCTGACCAATCCAAAGGTTGGCTTGATCCCCACAACACCGCACATGGAAGCCGGCAAACGACAGGAGCCCCCCGTGTCGGACGCAACGGAACCGTAGATCAGCCGCGCCGCCACCGCTGCGCCCGACCCACTGGAAGAGCCTCCGGGTATCCGATCCGCATTCCATGGGTTGCGGCAGAACCCCAGGTGCTCATGGGCACCGGTGTGCCCCACGGCAAACTCCGTCATGTGGAGCGGACCCAAATCCACGGCGCCCGCACCATCTATGCTGGCCATGACATCAGAGGTTTCGCTGGGCACGTAGTCCTTGCAGATCTTCGATCCGAAACTGGTCACCTCACCGGCACGATAGAACATGTCCTTGTGGGCAAGCGGGACACCATGCAATGGCCCGCGCCACGCACCCCTTGAAATCTCTGCGTCGGCTTCAGCCGCCGCCACAAGTGCGCTTTCCGCTCGGACAGAAACGAAGCAATTGATTCGGGATTGTTGCGCCTCGATCCGCTCAAGACACGTCCGGGTCACTTCGACCGACGAGACATCACCTCGCTGGATGGCAGCAGACACTTCGGTGAGCGTCGCACCTGCAATATCGTCAACCATGTCAGCCTTCAACTAGCGCTTCAATTGGCGAAGTGTGGCGGTAAATACTGTCGGATCATCGTTAAGATCGATCGCCTTGGCGGCCTCCGCCGTGGCCGAATTGAGCCGGTTGACTTCCTGGGCCAACTCGGCGGCACGCTGTTCCGAGAGGAGGATGCCGTGCTTCTGCGCCGCTTCCTCCTGAATGAGCTTGGCATCGATCTTCAATTGCCGATCTCCCATTTCTGCCGTTCCCCTATGCCGCCTGAGCCTGGGTGAACCAGTCACAGATTTCTCCGCCAGTCATGAATATCACGTCATCACGGGTAAGCAGTGCGTCGAGCATCTTCGCGACAAACCCGATGCGATGAAGAACACCCATGATGTGTTCGTGGAAAGGCAGTGTGATGACGCGTGGCCCCAAGTCCAGCCCAGCGTCGATTGCGTCGAGACAGTGCATCAGCCGGTCGTACTGCTCAGACGATGTATGGCGGTCCACCACGTAGATCATGCTGTCGTTGAGATCGACGGTATAGGGCACAGCCACAAGTGGACCGTGCTTGGTCTCCATCCAGCACGGCAAATCGTCAAGCATCCACTCCGAGACATAATCATAGCCGGCAGCTTTCAGGACATCCGGCGTATCGAAGGTTTCGCGAAACCCCGGCCCAATCCAGCCACGGGGCGGTGCGCCCGAGAAGGCCTCGATGCGGTCGCGGGACTCTGCAATGACCTCTGCCTCATCTTCGGCCGTCAGACCCTTCTGGTGAATGCAGTGTCCCTGGAATTCCCAATCAGCCTTCAGACAAGCCTCGGCAACGTCCGGATAGAGATCGATGATGCCAGCGCTCATGCAGGCGTTCGCCCGGATGCCCCGATCCTGCAAGACCTTCAGGATGCGAGGAAACCCGCAACGCAACCCGTACTCCTTCCATGAGTAGTTGGCGACGTCGGGCAGATGATCCTGCCCGTGTGTTCCGGAAACAATCTTGCGGGGCACGGGCTCGTCAAACGGCCAGTACTCTACCGCGACAGTGACCTGGACGATGGTCGGCTTGCCGTCAGGCGGCGGCAAATTCGGACGATTCGTCGACAATTGAAATGGAATTCTTGGATTGGACATCTGTCTTCCTCCGCTGCCCCGCATCATTCGGTCTTCAAGAGGCCGATGCACATGTGGAGCCATGGTAGGTGCCGGATCAGGGACCCGCAACGCGCCCGCAACATGGCGCGGAGAGTGGGAGCCCGATGGTTTGCACGAACCCGGGTTTCAGGGTAAACAGCGGCATCCATTTCCCCAAATTCCGCGAGACATATAAGGCAGATGGCCACGATTCCCGAGAATATGACTTGTATCGAGGTTCCCGAACCCGGCGGCCCCGAAGCTCTCAAGGTTGGGACCCGTCCGGTACCGGAACCCGAAAACGGTGAAGTTCTGATCAAAGTTGCGTCGGCAGGTGTCAATCGGCCGGATGTCATGCAACGGCAGGGCAGCTATCCACCGCCGCCCGGAGCCTCTGACATTCCAGGACTTGAGATTGCCGGGACTGTCGCCAAAGTCGGGACGGGTGTTTCGGAGTGGCAGGAAGGAGATGAAGTTTGCGCGTTGGTGACAGGCGGCGGATATGCTGAGTATTGCCCTGCACCGGCACCTCAAATTCTGCCGGTTCCCCGTGGCGTCAGCATGGAGCATGCGGGGGGAATTCCTGAGACGTTCTTTACTGTATGGACGAATGTCTTTGATCGCGCCAGGCTGCAAGCCGGTGAGAAGTTGCTGGTGCATGGCGGATCGTCGGGAATCGGAACTACCGCAATTCAAATAGCGAACGAACTGGGCTCTCGAGTGTTTGCAACTGCCGGCTCAAAAGAGAAGTGCGCGGCCTGCGAAGAACTCGGTGCGGAGCGCGCCATAAACTACCGGGAAGAAGATTTTCTTGAAGCTCTGAAGGAATCGACCGGAGGCATGGACGTCATTTTGGATATGGTCGCGGGCGACTACGTCCAAAAGAACATTTCGCTGCTTCGCACTGAAGGGCGGCTTGTGCATATCGCCTTTCTGGGTGGACATAAGGTCGAACTCAATCTGATGTCGACTATGCTCAAACGGCTCTCGATACTTGGGTCGACGTTGCGCACACAGAGCATCGAAGCCAAAGCGAACATCGCGTCGTCTCTCAAAGAAAAGGTCTGGCCCCTGATTGAAAGCGGCCGAATTAAACCAGTGGTTGATTCCACATTCCCGCTGACTGATGCGGTCAAGGCACACGAACGAATCGACCAAGGGGATCACATTGGGAAAATCATCCTGACCATGTGAACGACGATTCAGGGTTCGAAATTGCACGGTGCCGGGCTGAACCATCCCGGCTATGTCGGAGGAAAACATCTTGACGAGTTCCAGTTATCTGTTCACCAGCGAGTCCGTCTCGGAAGGCCATCCCGACAAGGTCTGCGACCGGATCTCAGATGCCATTGTCGACGCCTTCATGTCCGAAGACCCCAACAGCCGGTGCGGCGTCGAAACCTTGGCGACGACCAATCAAATTGTCCTCGCTGGAGAAGTCCGAGGGCCGGCATCGGTAACCCGTGATCGAATGGTCGAACTGGCACGAAACTGCGTTCACGAAATCGGCTATGAACAAGACGGGTTTCATTGGGAGCGGGCGAACATCAAGAATTTCATCCACGAGCAATCGACCGATATCGCCCAAGGCGTCGACGCTAGCGGCAATAAGGACGAAGGCGCCGGCGACCAAGGCATGATGTTCGGATTCGCCTGCCGCGAGACTGACGAACTGATGCCTGCGCCGATCTACTATTCGCACAAGATTCTGCAGGCCATGGCGAAAGCACGGCACGCCGGGAACGAACCCAAACTCGGTCCCGATTCGAAAAGCCAGGTCACGCTACAATACGAAAACGGCAAGCCGGTGCGGGCCACATGCGTCGTCGTGTCTACCCAACACAGCGAAGACATCGACCAGGATGAGGTGCGTGAGATTGTGCGGCCGTACGTCGTCGACACACTTCCGGACGGTTGGATGTGCGACGAAAAGCATTTCTATGTGAATCCGACAGGACGATTCGTCATCGGCGGACCCGACAGCGATTGCGGTCTGACCGGACGCAAGATCATCGTCGACACTTACGGCGGCGCGGCGTTGCACGGCGGCGGCGCCTTTTCCGGCAAGGACCCAAGCAAAGTGGACCGCTCGGGCGCCTACGCGGCCCGGTACCTTGCCAAGAACGTAGTTGGTGCCGGCCTCGCCGATCGTTGTGGTATCCAAGTCGCGTATGCCATCGGCGTCGCTCAACCATTGGCAGTTTATGTCGATACCTATGGAACCGGCAACGTCGATCAAGCCAAGCTGGAGACGGCACTGGCCGAGGTCATGGATCTGAGTCCCCGAGGAATCCGCGAACAACTCGAACTCGATAACGCGATCTACGAGCGGACCGCAGCCTACGGCCACTTTGGCCGCCCGCCCGAGCCAGATGGGGGCTTCTCGTGGGAACGCCTCGACCTGGTCGACAGCCTCAAGGCAGCGCTGGCCTAACTACCTCTGGAATAACGACAATTTGAGAGAGTGCCGGCGTGCGTGCCGGCACCACTCCGTGGTCATCTGGACTCCGCTTCGCACACTGGGCCCGACCCCCGTGTAATTGCTGCTATCATGCCGACAGGAACTCGAACGGGAGGCCGGCATGAGTCAACTGGAGTCATTCACCACCAACGGTCATGAGATCCCCATCATTGCCATGGAGGGTTCACCACGGGATTGTGGCATCCAGTATGGGCGTGCAGTCTCCAACCTGATCCACGGATCTCTCCAAGCCTATCTCGAGTCCTTTCGCCTTCTTCATAGTCTGGACCAGGACGCAATCTTCGAACTGGCGCGTAAGTTCGAACCGATGATCGCTGAATTCGACCCCGCCACCCTCGAGGAAATCAAAGGAATTGCCGAGGGGGCAGATGCGCCCCTTGAGGCCGTCCTGACGATCAACGCGCGGAGTGAACTGGTACATGGCCTAAAGGCCCAACTGGATGACGGTTGCACCTCATTCATCGTGTTTGGCGAGGCGACCGCCGACGGCCATACCTACGTCGGCCAGAACTGGGACTGGAACCCGGCCATGAAACCGAATGCAGTGGTGCTCGATATCCAGCGAGACGGAGATCCAAGGATTCTGACCCTCACTGAGGCCGGGCTGGTAGGAAAACATGGCCTCAACGAAGATGGCATCGGGCTTTGCAACAACTTCATGCTCTCAGACAAGCGTCGGTTCGGCCTGCCGGTCCACGTCACCAGGCGCAAAGCACTCACAGCGCGCATTCTCAGTGACGCCATTGGCGCCGTGCTCAATTCCGAGAGAGCGCTGGCCGCCAACTATATGATGGGACATGTCGATGGCGCGGGCGTCGCGCTCGAGGCCTGGCCCGAAGGACTGGACGTCATTCACGCGAAGGATGGACTGCTGACGCACGCCAATCACTTCCAGATCTCGCGAGACGGCCGTGAAGATATTGGTCGCAACATCTTCCCGGACACCCTACTCCGGGACGTGCGCCTAAATGACCTGCTGCGCGCCCAACACGGTCGCATCGATCTGGGCATCCTCGCTGATGGCATGAGCGACCACTTCAACTTTCCGGATTCGATCTGTCGCCACCCCAATCCGTCCGCCCAGTCCGGGCAAGGGATTGAAACCCTCGGCTGCATCATCATGGATCTAACCGATCGGGTTCTGCACTATTGCTCGGGACCGCCATGCGAAGGCGATTTCGCCGCCATCCACATGGATCGGAAACCCGGACAGATCGCGATCGGGAACTACCGCAAGGCAGCTTAAGCAACGTCCATCACTGAATCGCTGACCTTCTAGGTCGTGCGAGTGGCGAGGAATCTTTCGTAGCGACTGACTCCCGCCAAAGCCCGTGCGACTTCCGGGATCTCATCGAACACGGGAACACCGAGGGCGAGCGCCTGGTTTCGATCCTCCCGTTTACGTTCGTCCGCCTCTACTGAACCGTCCGAGCGCAGCACGAGCGCAAAGTGGACATGGGCGTCCATCCGGGACTGAACGTCGAGGGCCGTCTTGATGAGATTCTCAAGGACGTTGAAACGTTGATCCGCAGATCCGATGAACGATGCGATGTTCAGATGCAATACCAAGGCGTCCACGCTGCCTGAGGCATAGACCGCTTCGAGAATCTTCTCCACCACACCGACACCTTCAACCCGCAACGTCGAGCGCGGTGTATCGATGGGATTTCCGATACTGGTGCCGGGGGGGAGATTCAAGTCGTCCAGGGGCTTGCGCGTTTCATCCGAGAATACCGGCACTGACAGCCCCACAGCGGAAAAGATGTCGGAACCCATGACGCTGATACCGCCACCATTGCCGAACAGGACAACATTCTCAGTCGGCCTGGCAGAGCGGGGAGTCAGCATCTGAAAAGCAAGCAGGATATCGACATACTCATCGAGTGTTTCGGCATAGACCAGGCCAAGCTGGCGCACTGCCGCCTGCCAGATACGTTCATCGCTGGCCATCGCCCCGGTATGAGACACGGCGGCCCGCTGGCCCTGCTGACTGCGCCCCCCACGCAACAGCACGACAGGCTTTGCTCCGTTCGCCGCGCGCAAAATCTCGAAAAAACGTCTCCCGTCCTTGATGTCTTCAAGGTACAGGCCAATAACCTTGGTTTCGGGATCCGCCAGATAAAACTCCAGGAGATCGTTCGGGCCGATATCGGCACTGTTACCCACGCTGACAAGGCTGCTGAAGCGAACACCGCGCTCGTTGCCGCGGCGGATCATGTTGGTGCCGAGCCCGCCACTTTGGGTGACGATTCCCACCGATCCGGACTCCTTCGAGACGCCACCGACCCAGGTGAGATGACCCTTGGGCGAGTAAATACCAATACAGTTGGGCCCGACCAGCCTCGACCCTCCAGCCCGAGCAGCCTCGACGATGTCGCCTTCAAGCTCCTTGCCGGCAAGAGTCTCGCCAAAACCGCTCGACGACACCTGGGCAAACCGTACCTTGCCCTGAGCATTTGCCAGAAGACCGGGTATCGATGCCGCCGCGATCGAAATGTAGGCGTAGTCGACCGTTTCAGGGAGATCGGCAAAGGTGGGGTACGCCCGGTGCCCCTCAACCTCATCCGCAGACGGATGTATGGGATAGAGATTTCCCTCAAAGCCGAAGTTGCGGACGTGTTTGATGATTTCGTTACCCAATGTCACGCTGGATGCGGACGCGCCCGCAACCGCAATGGCCCGGGGCTCCACCAGTGGTCTGAAGAGATCGATCACGTCCTGCTTTGAGGTAGCTTCGCTCATCTATGGAATCTCCAAGATCTTCCTGACATCAGGTTGGCGCGGCACACAGTAAGGCCCACACGGGCCAGCGGCAATTGCCTGATATAGGCAGATCGATCAGCATCAACGAAAATCCGTTACGGAGAATGACGATGTCTTCAAATGATGGTCGAAATGTATTGTTCGTCACTTTCGATGAGCTTCGCGGCGACTGTCTATCTGCGCTGGGCCACCCTCTGGTACAGACCCCGAAGCTCGATGCTCTGGCGGCTGACGGCGCCTTATTCCTGAACCACTTTGCACAATGCTCTCCCTGCGGGCCTTCGCGCGCCTCCCTCCTCACGGGCCTCTACCAACAAACCCACCGGTCACTCCGAAACGGCACGCCGTTGGACGGGCGATTTACGAATGTGGCACTGGAAGCACGCAAATTGGGTTATCAGCCCATGCTGTTCGGGTATACGGACACGACTTTAGATCCACGATCATTGCCAGACGGCGACCCGGCGCGCCATACATGGGAATCAGTTCTGCCGGGTTTCAAGTCCGGACTGCCTTCTCTGCTCCGCTATAACTGGCCGACACCCTGGCTCGAGGATCTCAAATCGCGCGGCTACACGATCCCCAAAATCGAACGCTTGATCTATGAGCCAGCGGACGAGGCAGACCGAACTGATCACTCAAAACCGCCCGCTTACGGACTGGAAGAGACGCGCGATGCATTCGTCAATGCGGCGGCATTGACCTACCTCGGGGCGGCAGACGATGGATAGTTCGTTCACGTGGGCTACTTCCGGCC
>CENY01069224.1_pt1 | contig 18064 bp, 18 predicted proteins | sample 356181 | NCBI WGS metagenome assembly CENY01 (sample SAMEA2619840, study PRJEB7988) | marine metagenome | isolation source: saline water (ENVO:00002010), including
GTGTCTTTGAGGGGCAAAACGGGCAATGAGGGCATGGGTACCTCTAATTCAAGCCTTCTGGGGCGCCGGGTTACAAACCCTGCGCCAGGGCGGCCTCCTCACGAATCAGTTCGGGAGCGCCCAGCATCTGTCGATTGTAGCCGATGCGCTTGAACCAGTAGTGCAGACCAACCAGGTCGGTGAATCCCATGCCGCCGTGCACCTCGGTGGCGGTCTTCGCCACGAAGGTGGCAACCTCGCTCGTGTGGGCCTTGGTATGACAAGCAGTCACACGAATTTCGTCAGGGGCTGCGTCGATTGCGTGCGCCGCGTACCAGACCATGGCCCTGCAGGGTTCCAGAGCCGCGGCCATCTCCGCGCACATGTGCTTGACCGCCTGGAACGACGCGATGGGGCGGTTGAACTGCTCGCGCTCTTTGGCGTAGGCCACCGCCTGGTCGAGCATGCATTGCGCCGCACCCAGCGAGTCAGCCGCCAGCATGACTCTGCCCACGTCGATCAGCGTAGCCAGCAGATCGGCGTCGTCGCTGAGGCAGGTGGCCGGTGTGTCGCGAAACTCCAGCGCCCCGGATACCCGGGTCTGATCGATGTTTGCCAGGGGCTGCCGGGCAAGCCCGTGGGCGCCGGCGTCCACCAGATACAGGCGCTGGTCCTGGTCCGCCACCAGATAGTTGGCAGCGCCGAAGTCGTGTACGTACAGGGCTTTGCCGTTGAGGATCTCGCCGTTGCCGTTGATGCCGGCGTCGGCGCGGGCGGCTACTGCTTCGTTAAGGGCCAGGCCCACGGTGGCGGTTCCTGCTGCCAGATCCCCCAGCAAGGGATGCTCTTCGTGGCCGCTGCGCGTGAGTGCCATGGGCGCGATGACTGCAGACCCCACATACGGGCTGGGCGTGGTGTGATACCCCAGGGATTCGGATACCAGCGCTGCGTCGAAGGCGGTCAGGCCAACACCGCCCGCCGACTCGCCAATGGTCAAACCGGCAACGCCCAGGGAGGCAAGGCCCTCCCAGACATCGTCGCTGGTTTGCTGCTCAGCGAATTCCCGCACTCGTGTCAGCGGTGCTTCAGCCTCTAGAAAACGGTTCACGCTGTCCTGCAGCAGGGTCTGTTCCTCGGATAGTCCGAAATCCATGGGGCTTCCTCTACCGGGTGGCGGGTAGCTTCGGCTCTTTGGGCATGCCCAGGCCGCGCTCGCTGATGATGTTCTTCTGAATCTGCGAAGTGCCTCCGCCGATGATCAGGCCCAGATAAAACATGTAGTGGAACTGCCAGCTTCCGCCGTCTCGCACGTAGGGGTTGTCTTTCCCGTAGCCCAGCCCGAGCTCGCCCATCACGTCGATGCCCAGCGCTTCCAGGTCGTGGCGTAGCTCCGTGCCCTGCAGCTTCACCACCATGCGCGCCAGTGCGGTATCGCCGGACTTGTTGATGTTGGAAGACAGAATGCGCATGTCGTTGAAGCGCATGGCCATCACCCGGCCCTGGATGCGCATCAGCCGATCGCGGTAGGTGGGGTGATCGATGAGCCGTTGACCGCCCATGGTTTCGGTCTTCATCAGCTCGGTGAGCGCGTTGAGTCGTGTCAACGTGGCGTTGGGATCACCCAGGGAGTCGCGCTCGTGGCGCAGAATGGCGTTGGCCACCTGCCAGCCTTCGCCGCGGTTGCCCACGATCTGCCCTTTCGGCACGCGCACGTCGGTAAAGAAGACCTCGTTGAAATTGGCCGTGCCGGTCATGTCCACCAGTGGGCGCACCTCGATGCCCGGGGTGTCCATGCGCAGCAGCAGAAAGCTGATTCCTTGATGCTTGGGTGCCTCGGGTTCGGTGCGCACGAGGGCGAACATCCAGTCGGCAATATGTGCCGTGCTGGTCCAGATCTTCTGCCCATTGATGACCCACTCGTCGCCGTCGAGCACGGCGCTGGTGCGCAGGCTGGCCAAGTCACTGCCGGCTCCGGGTTCCGAGTACCCCTGGCACCAGGTCATCTCACCCGTCAGCGTGGGTGGGATGAACTGCTGTCGCTGCTCCTCGGTACCCACCTCCAACAGCGTTGGCACCAGCATGGCGATGCCCTGACCGCCCAGCCCCCGGTTGACCCGCGCTTGGGCGAATTCTTCGGCGATAATGCGCGATTTCAGGATGTCGGGTTCGGCGCCATAGCCACCGTACTCCTTGGGAATGGTGCGCGCTGCGTAGCCGTGCTCGATGAGGGTGCGCTGCCATGCCCGGGTGTTCTCTGACGGTTTGGCCCTGTCCTGGGGCGCGTCGGCGCCGCGGGCGGTCAGAAATGACCTCACCTCATCGCGAAATGCGTCGTATTCGGGACCATACGATAGGTCCATGGTCTACCTCGGTTCGGCGTTGCCAGCACCACAATCTACCGCCTCGCTCCATTAGCGGCAACGCTACTGGCGTGTCGCGGCGCAAGCTCGTCGCGCTACGCAAGCTCGTCGCGCTACGCAAGGGCGGCTAGCTACGCTAGGGCGTCTCGCTACCCGAGGCGGGGGAGTTGGTCGCGTCGCACCAGGTGTTTGAGTGCGGCGCCTTTGCAGAAGCGCTCGACCTCGTCGACGATGCAATCGGCCAGGCGTTGGGTTTCGTCTCCCAGAGACCCTGCGATGTGCGGTGTGAGGAACACGTTGGGCAGCTCGTAGAGCGGCGAGTGGTTGGGCAACACGTCGGGGTCGGTGGTGTCCAGCACGGCGTACAGGCGGCCCATAACCAGCTCGCGTTCCAGCGCCTGCTGGTCGATGAGCTCGCCTCGGGCCGTGTTGATGATGGTGGCGCCGTCTTTGATCAGCGACAGCTCACGGGTCGCGATCATATGGCGGGTTTCGTTGAGCAGTGGTGCGTGCAGGCTGATCACGTCGGATTGAGAGAGTAGTTCCGAAAGGCCCACCTTCATGGCCCCCATTTCCCGGCTCGCCAGCGGGGCGACGAAAGGGTCATATAGCAGCACTTTGAAATCGAACCGGCGCAGGTGGTCTATGACAAGCTGTCCGACGTGAGAGGCGCCGATGATGCCTATGGTTTTTCCGTAGTTGCCTACGTCCGGAGCCTCCTTGGTCCATGGTGCGCGGTTCTCATGGTGCGTCACGTAGAAGCGGTTGAGTTGGAACACGCGCTTGTTGGCGAAAATGATTGCCGCCAGCGTGTATTCGGCGACGGGAACGGCGTTGGCTGCCACGGCGTTGGTCACCAGAATGCCTCGTCGCCACACTTGGTCGTCCAGAAAACCCTTTACGCTGCCTGCCAGGTGGGCAATGAGCTTCAAGCGGGGCATTTGTGCCAGGGTCTCCGCATCGATCCGCGCGCATCCCCAGCTGGTGATCAGCACCTCAACGCTTTCCAGAGCGCTGCCAATCTCGCGAACGTCACGGTTGGGTGAATCGCTGACTAACCTGACCGCCTGGTTGAGGCGCTGCATGTGGTCGTCGCGCAGCAGTTCCTCGCGCACCACCGGATGCATTACCAATGCCGTTGTCGGGCTTTTGGCCATGCCGTGAAGAATACCCCATAATCTTCAGCCGATCTTACGGGAAGGCGGTGGCAATGGGTGAGGCAGTTGAGCGTGATGAGACGAGGGCGGCTGCGGTGGCGTCCATGGTGGAGACCATGGCGCGTATGCAGGACAGCCATAACGCCAAAGTCCATCCCCAATGGCGCGATCAGGGCTACGAGAACTACCGAGCGGTGTGGGTGGAGTGCGCCGAACTGTTGGATCATTTCGGCTGGAAGTGGTGGAAGAAGCAGGATGCGGATCTCGACCAGGTAAAGCTTGAAGTGGTGGACATCTGGCATTTCGGTCTGAGCGACATGATCCGTGCCGGTTCGTTGGATCAGGCGGCGCCTGCGTTGCTCGCTGCAGATGATGCGGAAGCTGCACCGGATGCCGCGGATTTTCGCGCTGCCGTAGAGTGGCTGGCCCAGGAGGCGCTGACCTGTCGGGCGTTTGTCATGGCCCCCTTCGTTCGCGTGCTGCAGACACTGCCCCTGGCGGTGGACGAATTGTTCCGCCTTTACGTGGGGAAAAATGTTTTGAACGATTTTCGTCAGGCCCACGGATACAAATCTGGCGAGTACCAGAAGTTGTGGCACGGCCGCGAGGACAACGAACATCTCATCGAGGCGCTCGAGGGGCTTACCTGCGCGGTAGAGCGGGTGCCGGAGCTGTTGTTTCTCGCTTTGGAGGAGCGCTATCCCTGAAGGGTCGACTGCTTGACCAAGGCCCGGACCAGACCGCGCTAACGGAGCTGGATGAACGCCTGGAAGGCTGGCGCGCCGAGCTGGTGGGCACGCTGATGTTCGTGGTCCAGGGCTCGCGGGTGCTGCTGATCGAAAAGAAAACGGGTCACGGAGCGGGTCGCGTCAACGGCCCCGGCGGCAAGCTGGAGCGCAACGAGTCGCCCGTTGACTGTGCCAAGCGCGAGACTTTCGAGGAGGTGGGCATTCACGTCGCGCATCCTCGGCACGTGGCACAGCTGAAGTTTGTGGATACCCAGTGGCCTCAGTGGCTCGGGTATGCGTTCGTGGCCCACGAGTTCACCGGACGACCCACTGAGTCGGCTGAGGCAAAGCCGTTCTGGTGTGACCTCGATGCGCTGCCGTTGGGCCGCATGTGGGAAGATGATCGATATTGGCTTCCGCGCGTGCTGCCCACCGCCCATCAGATTTCCCTCGGCAGCCTGCTGTGTGGTGAGTTTCTGTTTGCCGCCGGTAAGCTGTTGGCCCATCGATGTTTTGAAAGGAGCGCCCCATGCGAATAGGCATATCCGTATCTTCCAGCCACCCGTCCGACGACCCCCGCGTTGGGGCCGCCAATATGGTCGCTCGCGCTCGAGCCGCTGCCCAGGCGGACCTGGATTCGCTGTTTGTGGGAGATCATCACGTCACTCCCTTTGCCTACTACCAGAATTCCCCGATTCTGGGGCGCATGCTGGCGGAATGGGGCGACAAACCTTATGGGGCCCTCTATCTGCTGCCACTTTGGCATCCCGTGGTGCTCGCGGAACAGATCGCGACCCTGGCCAGCATAGGCGACGGTCGCTTCATCATGCAGTGCGGTTTGGGAGATGCCCGCCAGGGCGATGCCATGGGCATCGACATGTCCAAGCGGGTAGGCATGTTCGAGGCAAGCCTGGGTACGATGCGCGCGTTGTGGGCCGGCGAGTCCGTTGACGAGCCGCGCTACTGGAACATTCGGGGCGCCAGTATTGCGCCGTTGCCGGCGCAACCGGTGGATGTCTGGATCGGGTCGGTAGCGCAGCCTGCCATACACAGAACCGCGCGGTTAGGTGACGGCTGGCTGGCCGCACCATCCCTCACGCCGGACGAAGCTGCCGACAGCTTGAGCAGCTTTCGCCAGGCTTGTGCGGAATTCGACCGCTCGCCCACCGCGGTGGCCATTCGTCGTGACATCTTCGTGGGTGCGACCCGCGAGCAGGCCCAGAGTGTGGTGGCCCCCTATGTGGACGCAGGGTATCGTGGCATGAATCCGGATGCCTTGATGTACGGGTCCGCCGAGGAAGTGGCGGAGCAGATGGCGGTTTTCGAGCAGCAGGGCTATACCGATGTGATCGTGCGCAACCTGAGCTCGAATCAGGGTGAGTCGCTCGCGACCATTGAGCGTCTAGCCGAGGTCAAATCCATTCTGGACCGAGCGTGAGCATGAGGGGCTGCTAGTGAACGACGCCGCCTGGTTGGCAGGAGTAAAGCGGCTCAGGGCCATCGCGCAAACGGGGCTGACCTACAGCCAGGATCCTTACGACCTGGAGCGCTATCGGGAGCTGCAAATCCTGGCGGAACGTATGCTGGCTTCGCTTGCCGATGTGCCCGTGCCTCAGATACACGACCTGTTCCTTGAAGAGAAGGGCTATCCCACGCCCAAGGTTGACGTGCGCGCCGGGGTGTTCAGGGGCGACGAGGTGCTGCTAGTGCGCGAGCGCAGCGACGGGCGTTGGTCGCTGCCTGGTGGCTGGGCCGACGAGCATCAGAGTGCGACGGGGTGCGTGGAGCGCGAAGTGATGGAAGAGTCTGGGTTCGAGGTGCGGGTACAGCGCCTAGTGGCGATAAAGGACCGCCATCTGCATCCTTACCAGCCCCCGTCTGTGCACCGCGTCTACAAGCTCTTTTTCCTTTGTGAACTGGTGGGGGGCGCGCCCCAGGGAAGCATTGAAACCTCGGCTGCGGAGTTCTTTCCGGTCACGGACTTGCCGCCACTCAGCATGGGCCGCACCCTGGCTGCGGACGTGGAGTTGCTGGCGGCGCGCCGCCCGGACGCCTCGGTGCCCTGCTACCTGGACTAGGTTAGCCCATGGCGCTGGTTTCCGTGCGCTGCCAGAGCAGCGTGCCACCCACCACGGCAACGGGCACCAGCAGGAAGTTCAGCAGTGGCACCCCCAGGGCAAGGGTTGCGCACGCGCCGAATCCCAGCGCGGTCCCGCGATGGGCCTTGAGCCGGGTCAGTGTGGCCTGAAACGGCAGGCCGCGATTCTCGGCGGGGTAATCGGCGAACTGCACGGCCAGCGTCCACGCGCCGAACAGCAGCCAGGCCAGGGGTGCTGCCACGTTGATCACGGGTACCACGCTCAGCACCGCAACACCGATGAGTCGTGGCAGGTAGTAGATGAGCTTGCGTCCTTCCCGGCCCATGGCGCTGGCAAGCCCCGCGAAGAAGCTAGGTGGCTGGGGCGCGGATTCGGGCTCGGTGATCTGTTCCGTCGCGAGCGACAGGTCGCCCAATAAAGGGCTGGCAATCACCGCCGCCAACAGGCCGGCCAGCCACGCGCTGGTGAGTACCCCGAACAGATAAAGCAGGGGCACCAGAATGAAGTGCAGGAAACCGAGCCAGCTGGGCAGCCGCGCCACGAGAAAGTCTGAAAACGCTTCCACGCAGCCGAAGGCGTAGGCAAGCACTGCGCTCACGATGGCCAATGACAGCAGCGCGGGTATCCAGGCGTAGCGCAACAGCTTTGGCTCGCGGGTGAGGCTCACGCCGTCCGCGAAGGTTCTGATGCCGTTGAGCAGGCTCAATGGGTAGGCGCCTCTGGGGTTGTTGTGTTGCTGACGCGCTAAACGCGCCCGGCTGGGCGGTATCACAAACGATCTCATGACAAAACTCAAAAGGTTTGGGTAATCTAGTTGGTGAACCATAGGAGAGCGGTGATGGCGGGAACGGTTGAAGGGATCGCGTTAGAGGCGGTCACCGAATGGCTGGTCGAACGGGTCGAGGGCTTGCGGCCGCCGCTGCTGTTCAGCCTCATCGCTGGCGGCCACTCTAATCTCACCTATCGCTTCGAGGACGCCTCGGGTGCGGCATACGTGCTGCGTCGCCCGCCGCTTGGCCACGTGCTGGAGAGCGCCCACGACATGGCCCGGGAGCATCGTATTGTGTCGGCGCTGGCCGCCAGTTCGGTGCCGGTGGCGCCTACCTTTGCCCTGTGTGAAGACCCCGAGATCAACGGCGCCCCCTTCTACATCATGGGATATGTCGAAGGGTCTGTGCTGCACGATGCCGCCGCGGCAGGGCAGCTCAGCGAATCCCAACGCCGGGAGTTGGGATTCGACGTGATCGACGTGCTCGCGCAGCTGCACATGACCGACCCGGATCAGGTCGGCCTGGGCCAGCTCGGCCGAAAGGAGGCTTACATCGCGCGGCAGCTCAAGCGCTGGAACAAGCAGTGGGAAGCCTCCAAAACCGAAGAGGTCCCTCAAATGGAAGCGGTATCAAGGCTCCTCGAAGAGAAGATGCCGGAACAGATCGGCACGGCCATCGTTCATGGCGACTTCCGGCTTGGCAATATGATGGTGGCCGACGGTCGCATCGCCGCGGTGCTGGACTGGGAGCTGTGCACCCTGGGCGACCCGCTGGCCGACGTGGGATATCTGATGAACAACTGGATTCTCCCTGGAGAGGTGGAGCAGGCCGTAATCCCTACGGCCGTCGGTGGTTTCCCAGACCGTGAGGTGCTATGTGAGCGCTACCAGCAGACCACGGGGCGGGACCTGAGCGGTATCAACTACTATCGGGCATTCTCCCACTGGCGCCTGGCGGCCATTAATCAGGGGGTGTACAAGCGCTACCTGGTGGGCGCCATGGGTGATCAGGAGGGGGTCGATCTGGATGCCCAGCGGCAGGGCGTGCGCGACAAGGCGGATGTGGCGTTGGAACTGCTTTCCTGACCCCAGAAAAAACTCAGGCCCCGAATCTGGGGCCTGAGCTACTGCATTTGCTGCCTAGGCAGCGAATAAAAAAGGCGTGTCAGCAGTGGGCACCGCTGAAAACAAACTTCGCTTCTGGGGGAAGGACACTTGAAAGGGAGGACTGCATGGAAGTTTGTGTTGCACGCCTGAACTGAATATGTACGTATTATGTACTGTACAAACTAAAAGTCAACACTTTTTGTACAGGTTTTATTGATTAAGTTCAGTTCGGCGTGGGTAGCAGCGCGTCAGCTTCCACGAACACTTCCAAGGCGAGTTCCAGCTGGGCCCTGGCCTGGGTTGTGTCGGTGTGGGCGCGCTGGAAGATTTCTGGATTGTGCTCCGTCTCCAGCGCGCAGCTCAGGCTGTAATCCGCAAATGCGTTCAGCGAGGTGATCATCTCCACCAGGTGTTGTGGACAGCGGGTGTCGTCCTGGCCGGGGCTCGCCGAGATGGCGATAAGCTGCTCATCGCTAAAGCGTCGCGGAGCCGTGCGGGCGGCGCGCAGCGGCGTGCCGGCACTGGTGGCACAGGCGTATTCGATCTCCTGCCAGGATGCCGGCCACTCCAGGGTGGGTACCCCCAATTCCTGCACCGCGCTGATCTGGGCGGGGGTGGCGAACTGATAGACGCTGACGATGCGGCTTGCGGGGTGCAGTTGCGCGATGGTTTCAATGGGTTCAGTCAGCAGTACCGGGAGCTGCGCTACGATGACGTCCAGTTTGCCGGTGCCCGCCTGATCGTTTACGAAAGCTTCCATGTTGGACCAGCGGGACTGCACCTCCACCCGCTGGGTCTGGTCGGCCTGTTGCTCAAGTACCAGAAGATTCGGGCCAATCAGGCCCACCACCGCCGGACGCAGCGATACGTTGCGCTGTACGGACAGGCGCTCATCGAGCTGGTCCGCGTCCAGACCCACCAGTGTGCTGATAGTGTGGCCGCGATCAATGAGGCGCTTCACCCGCTGCAGCCACTCCAGCTGTTCCTGGCTGTAGAAGCGTGTTTTCCCGGAGCGATACGTGGGCACCAGCCCGTAGCGCCGCTCCCACGCGCGCAGACGCTCCACAGAGATGCCCGTCAGCTTCGCAATGGTGCCGATGCGGTAGAGGTCATCTTCCCGGGTTGGCGCGCCGGGTGTTTTCAAATCATTCGTCATGGTAGTTGTCAGCCCTGTACAGCTGGGCTCACTCACCGATACAAAACCTGTACGGATTGTACACATAGGAGGCAGCTTGTCCAGGTGGACTAATTGGGAAAAAGTGCGTGGCGGACAGCACCCGTAGGTGCTGTCCATACGGTGAGGGAGGAGGGAGGAAGACACCGCGCCACGCTTTTCTTGCGAAACCTTGGTATCGGCCTCCACAAGAAGGCGCGCATTCTACCCACCGGTTGCACTAGGGCAAGGGGCTTGCGGGATTATTTTGTTACGAAAAGTTACCGGGGGTATTTAATCCTCAGCCAGGCGCGCCGGGCGCCTCCATCGTGCCGCTCCCGACCTCCAAAAGGCATCCGTGTGCACCTTAGGCTTGTTTCGTGCTGGGCCCGTTGATAAAAAAGCGGCTGCTTGCAAGGAGAGGTCACGTGGAAAACAACCTGGGATTACTGCTAACCAAGCGGGCGTTTTTGACGCCGGACACGGAGGCTTATGTGGGCAGCCACTCAGCGGAGCGGCTCACGTTCGCTGAGCTGGACGCTCGCTGTAACCGGTTCGCCAATGCCCTGGTGGCCAACGGCATAGAGAAGGGCGAGCGGGTGGGTTTGCTGCTCATGAACAGCGCTGAGTTCATGGAGGCGTACTTCGCGCTGGCCAAGATCGGTGCGGTGGTGGTGCCGTTGAACTGGCGACTGGTGGCAGATGAGCTGGAATTCATCCTAAAGAACAGCGGCACTACGCGGCTGATCTTCGACGACGAATTTGTGGATACCGTGGCGGACCTGCACGCGCGCGGGGACAAAACCGATGTGACGCAGTGGCTGCAGGTGAACAGCGCGGGGGAAGCAGCCCATTTCGCGCAGGCCTATGCGGATTTTCGTGATGCCGGCTCTACCGAGGAGCCACCCATGGGGGCATGTGACGAGGACATCCTCTATATTATGTATACCTCGGGCACCACGGGTCTTCCCAAGGGCGTGGTGCACACGCACAGCACCGCTATCTGGGCCATCCTCACCATTTCCGCCAGTGCCTATTATCAGGAGGGCGACAGTTACCTGGCGGCACTGCCCATGTTCCACGTTGGTGCGCTCACGCCCCTGGCCGTCAACGTTTATCGGGGTGTCACCTCGGTGGTCATGCGCGCCTTCGAGCCCGGGCTCGCGTGGGAGTTGATCGATCGCGAAGGTATTCAGACCGGGCTCATGGTTCCGGCCATGCTGAATTTCATGCTGCAGGTGGAGGGCTTTACGGAGCGCTTCGACTTCTCGCAGTTGCGCTGGATCATGACCGGTGCAGCTCCCGTGCCGGTGTCGCTCACCCAGGCATACACGGATATGGGTATCAATATCCTGCAGGTGTACGGGCTCACCGAGTCCTGTGGGCCGGCATGTTTGATGGACAGCGAGAGCGCGCTGGCCAGGCCCGAATCCACCGGCAAATCGTTTTTTCACACCGAGGTGCGGGTGGTGAACGAAGCTGGGGAAGACTGTGCGCCCGGGGAGCCGGGAGAAGTGCTGGTGGGCGGCAAGCACATCATGCGCGAGTACTGGAACAACCCGGAGGCCACGGCCGAGACCATCAAGGACGGCTGGCTGTATACGGGGGACGTGGCGACTATGGATGCACAGGGGTTTGTGTCCATTCAGGATCGCATCAAGGACATGATCATCTCGGGCGGAGAAAACGTCTATCCGGCGGAAATCGAGGGGGTCCTCATGACCCATCCGAAGATTTCCGAAGCGGCCGTGATCGGGCTTGCGAGCGAGAAATGGGGCGAGTCACCGCTGGCCATCGTAGTGCGCAGTGACGACACCCTGGACGTGGCAGAGGTGATGGAGTTCTGCCGCGGAAAGCTGGCTGGCTACAAACGTCCGCAGAGCGTTGAGTTTGTTTCCGAAATTCCCCGCAACCCCAGCGGCAAGATTCTCAAGCGGCTGCTGCGGGAGCAATTTCCCGGTCCAGCGCCCATATAGACACTCTTAGCTCGGAGCGACGCGTATGGACCTTGCAGAACTCACCGACCGGCTGGCGCCATTCTGTGCCGACCGCTACGGCCGCGACGATGTGCGCATCTTCGATGTGGTCAAGATGCCCGGTCACGCCGGCTTTGCGTATGGGTTCAGGGTGGAGTTGGGCGACAGCACCGACAGCTGGTTTCTGCGTCTGCCGCCGCCCAACGTAAACTGGCGTGGTACGGCTGACGTACTCCGGCAGGTGGCGGTGCTGAACGCGCTGGATGAAACCGATGTGCCGCACTGCTCGGTGAACTGGTCCGGAGACGATCTGCAGTGGTTCGGCAGCCCTTACTTCGTGGTGCCCTGGCTGGACGGCGATGTGTTGCGTCTGGGTGAGGACGAATGGGGTGCCAAGCTGGGAGATTCAGCGCTGCTGGATCTCGGCGCCCAGGTGATGGGTGCGTTGGCCGAGATACATAAAGTGGATCCTGCCAAGGCTTCCTATCTCGGCGATCCCGTACCCTTCGATGAGGACGTTACCCGCTGGGACCGCTTCTACGAGCGGGCGGCGGATCCGGAGCGGCTGAAGGATGTGCCCGTGGTGCGCCAGAAGCTGTTGGATCAGATTCCCGAGGGCGCCCCGGTGGGTATCTTTCACGGCGACTTTCAGGTGGCCAACCTGTTCTGCTCGTTCGACGGCCGGTTGCTGGCGGTCATCGATTGGGAGCTCACCGGTGTTGGCGCCACCCTCAACGACGTGGGCTGGATCTGCACCTTCAGCGACCCCACTGCATGGGCCGGGGAGCGGGCAGAACGGCCTCAATTTCTCGATCCGGACACGCTGGTCTCGCTGTACTCCGAGGCGTACGGTGCGCCGCTGCCCGACCTGAACTGGTTCCGGGCGTTGGCCGCCTACAAGTTCGCCATAATCACGGGTCTGAACCTCAGCCTGCACCGCAGGGGCAAGCGGGAGGATCCGCTGTGGGAGGAAACGAAGCTGTCCATGACGCCGCTGATCGACAGGGCCAACGAACTGCTGGGTTGAAGGGTTTGTGCTGGTGTTACAGCCAGCCGAACTTGGCCGCTGCCACGGCGCCGTAGGTCCCCAGTACGAGAAAGATCGCCAGCGCCACCGCGGCCGAAGCGATGTCTTTGGCGCGCCCGGCCAGCGTGTGCTGCTCCACACTCACCCGATCCAACACCGTCTCGATGGCCGAGTTCAAAAGCTCGGTGATGAGCACCAGGGCGCATGCCCAGATCATCAGCAGCAGCTGCAGCCATGTCTCCGCCAGCCAGTAGGCGAGCGGCAACAGGACGATGCCGCTGGTCAGCTCCTGACGGAAAGCGGATTCGTGCTGCCAGGCGGCTTTGACACCCTGGGTGGAGTAACCGGCGGCTTTGACCACGCGCAGGAATCCCGTGTTGCCTTTCTGTTGAGGCTTCTGCTGCTGTGGATCCGCTTCAGTCATCGGGACAGGGTCCATGTTCTACTTGGATGGTGGAGTGGTCTATGCCGAAGTCATCGTTCAGCACAGCCTTCATGCGGGTGACCACGCCACCCAACTCGACGTTCTCTTCAACGCTGGCATGTAATGTGAGCAACGGCTTCTCCGCGGTCAAGGCCCACGCATGCAGGTGGTGGACGTTGCGCACCTCGGGAATGCGTTGGGTGAGCGCCTCGGCAATCTCTCTCAGATTGATCCCGTGGGGCACGCCTTCCAGCAGTATGTGGGCCGACTCCGAGAGCACGCGCCAGGCGCCACGCGCCAGGATGACCACCACCACGAGCGCCAGCAGCGGGTCTGCGTAGGGCCAGCCGGTGAAGTAGTAGACCAGAGCTGCTGCAATTGCCGCACCGGACCCGAGGATGTCACCGATGACGTGCAGGGCCGCGCTGCGCACGGCGGCGTTGTCTTGTGTGTGGTGAAGCCAGCGGAAGGCGATCACGTTCACCACCAACCCGATCAGCGCCACGGTCAGTGCGGGCAGTGGCAGCATCTGCTGGGGGGCGCTGAAGCGTTCGTAGGCTTCCGTAAGGATCCAGGCAATCAGGCCCAGCAGCAGCAAGCCGTTGATGAACGCCGCCAATACCTGGTAGCGGTGATAGCCGTAAGACAGGCGCTGGTCCTGAGCCCGTCGCGACAGTTTCAGCGAGTACCAGGACAAGCCCAGCGCAGTGGCGTCCAGCAGCATGTGGCCCGCGTCGGCCAGCAGGGTAAGGGAATTCGCGAGCAGCCCGCCCAGAACCTCCACCACCATGAAGCCGGCGATGAGAACGAAAGCGCGGCCCACGGCGGTTTCGTTGTCGGGGCCGGTCGGGTGGTGATGGGCGTGAGAGTGTGAGTGTGCCAAACCTGCTCGATGCCGCGGGCTCGGCCCAATTATAGCGGAGGCAGTGCGTCGGGTGGGCCGCACTCGCGCAAGCGCAGCTTCATCTGGTAGGCGCTCACCTTGCCGTCGTAGTATCCGGGCAGTAACGCTTCGTCCTGGTACCCCAGAGTGCGGTAAAACCGGCGCGCGTCCTGATTGTCGGCGCGCACCTGCAGGTCGATGTATTCACAACCGGCTACCATGGCGCTGTCGTGCAGCCAGGCCAGCAGCTTGCCGCCCACGCCGTTGCGACGCAGCTTGGGATGCACCGCCAGCAGATTCAGGATGGCCTTATCCCGTTGCGCATCGGAAATGAAATCCATTACGGCAAAGGCCCCCACCCGCGCTACGCCGGACGACTGGATTTCGGCCACCAGCACCACGCTGTCTGGGCATGCGATCTTGCGGCGGATTTGTGGGGCACGCCAGCGCCAGCGTAACCCCTGCTCGATGTAGGATTTCGACATGCGCGCGATTAGTGGCGCATCGCTCGGGGCGGCCAGCTTCACTTCGCAGGTAGTGAGTTGTGCCATGTTTCGGCCTCTCGTGCGCGTGTCCGCCAACCATTGGCCGACTACTCCGGCACGCACAACCTGATGAAACCTGGACAAGGCCGGAATTTCAACTTGACGGGCCCTCTGCTGGGACCTGTGCTCCCTGCGAATGGGTCGCCGTCAGCCTGTGCCCCGCATTGGGCGGACAACTGGCATATATTGTCAATAATAGTGACGTTGTGGGCCTCGGGCGGACGTCGCGAGTCGAAAATTCTCCGTGGGGAGGTTAAGGTTCCGTCACAGTATTCATACCAAGAATGTTCGATTAGGGGGGCTCATGGAGCGCATGCGACTGGACTTTGACGGCAAGGTGGCCGTGCTGAAATTCAACCACCCGGAGGTGATGAACGCCGTTGGTGCGCAGATGCTGGCCGATTTTACCGAGGCCGTTGGCGAGGTCCGCGAGCCGTCCAACGGGGCACGCTGCCTGCTGCTCACGGGAGAAGGCAGGGGCTTCTGTGCCGGTGCCAACCTGCAGGACGACAATCGCAACGAGGGCGGTGGTGTTGGCGGTGGCCTGCGTGGCGGCTATCACCCCTTGCTGCTTACCCTGCGCGACCTCGACATACCCATTGTTACCGCCGTCAACGGGGCCGCGGCGGGCATTGGTATGAGCTTTGCCATGATCGGAGACATCGTGTGCGCCTCGAAGCTGGGCTACTTCCTGCAGGCGTTTGCCCGCATCGGCCTGGTTCCCGACGGCGGGTCCACTTACATGCTACCGCGTCTTGTGGGCTGGGGTCGGGCCATGGAGCTTTCCCTTCTGGCGGAACGCCTGCCTGCAGAAACGGCCCACGAGTGGGGGTTGGTGAATCGTCTTTTTGAAGACAACGACGAGCTCCTGGAGGGCGCAATGGGGATCGCCCGCCGATTGGCCGATGGGCCGAGATCCCTGGCACTGATCCGTCAGGCATACTGGAATACGTGGCACAACGCCTTCGAGCAGCAGATCGATCTGGAAGCCCGCCTGCAGAACGAAGCGGGATCCAGCAGCGATTTTTCCGAGGGTGTGAGCGCCTTTCTCGAGAAGCGCGACGCCAAGTTCACCGGTGCGTAAGGCGCGCGGTCTCAGGCAGCCAGTGCCCCCACGTGGGCGGCGGCACTCGCGGCCAACGCGTCTAGGTCGTAGCCGCCTTCCAGGGTAGAAACCACCGCCCCGTCGGCGAAACGCTCCGCCTGATCCACGATCAGCTCGGTGATCCAGCGAAAGTCGTCTGTCTGCAGCTGTAGCTGCGCCAGCGGGTCGTGCGCATGGGCGTCGAATCCAGCTGACACCAGGATCAGTTGCGGTCGGTGGGCATCCAAAGCCGGCAGCCAGTCGCGCTCGATGGCCTGTCGGAAAGCGTCGCTGGCGGTACCCGCCGGCAGCGGCGTGTTCACGATATTGGGCCGGTGGATGTCGGCGTACCGGAAAGGGTAGAAGGGGTGCTGAAAGCTGGAGCACACCAGAACTTCGGGCCGGTTTTTGAATATGTCTACGGTGCCGTTGCCGTGGTGTACGTCGAAATCCAGGATGGCCACGCGTTCGAGCTGCTCCAGGGCGGCGTGGGCGCCGACGGCAACGCTGTTGAACAGGCAGAAACCCATAGCCGCGTCTGCTTCCGCATGGTGTCCGGGCGGCCGGACCGCACAGAACGCGCGCCGGTGTGTTCCGTCGAGAACTGCTCGCACGCCGTCTAATACGGCGCCCGCTGCGTGGATGGCTGCACTCAGGCTGGTGGGCCCCATGCAGGTATCGGCGTCGATGGCCACCAGGTCGTCGGTGGGGCTAGTTGTCGTGAGAATCTGGATCAGATCCGTTGCATGTACGCCGGCCAGCTCCTCGTTGCTTGCTCGGGAAGCCTGGCGCGTCTCGACCTGCGCCAGCAGACCGGCGTGCTCCAATCCCGCCATCACGGCGCCCATCCGATCGGAGCGTTCCGGGTGGCCGTCGGGAACCTCGTGGCGCGCGCAGTCGGGATGGCTATACACCAGCATGGGTAGCGATGTTAGCACCGCAAGCGAAGGTGGGAGGCCTTCAGAGCGCTCATCGCATCAGAATTTCCTGGTAGGCCGTGGCTACCAGCACGCCATCGGGGCGATAGAAGAGTCCACGGGTCATGCCGCGACCATGGTCCGCCACCGGACTGTCCTGGGCAAACAGCAGCCACGAGCCAAGGTCGATGTCGGCGTGAAACCACACGCTGTGATCCAGGCTGGCCGTTTGCAGGTTGCTCCAGCAGTTGTGCCATCCGTGTGGAAACAGCGCGTTGTCCATGATGTTGTCGTCGCTGAAGTAGGCCAGGGCGGCCTGCTGCAGGGACTGCGGCTCGCTGCAGGGCTCGCCATCCAGATCCCGCGCCCTAAACCACACGTGGTGGGCGGGCGCGCGGAAATCCTCCGCCCAAATGTTCTCCACGAACCGGTAGTCGAAGGGCGAATCGAGAACGGCCCAGGTGGAGTCGGTGTTGCGTTCCAGGTTGCCGATGCCTTCTTCGCGGGAAACGCACGCCTGGGGTGGTGGTACCTCGGGCATGGGAATCGCCGGAGCGCAGGCAGGCTCTCCAAGACGAACGTCCATGCTGAACAGGCAGCGCTGTGCCTGTTCGTCCTGAAACGCACTAACCGCAATGAAATCATCGGCCATGGATGTGGCCGTATAGCGCAAAGGAACATCGGTGCTGCCAGGGCGTAAGTACAGGCTCTGTAGCGACCGGGCGGCCGCGCCATCGGTGTCATCAAGCGCCGCCATCAGCCCCTGGCCCAGGAACTGCCCACCGTAGACCCGCGAGCGGCCGCCTCCTACATGGCCGCCAATATGGGTGTCGCCGCGCTCGCGCTGCACGCGTAGCAGGTCGAAAAGATCACTGAGGCCGCCGTGGATCATTGCAGGATTATTACGAAATCCAGGCGGCCAGCGCTAGAATCCGGGCGATAAAAACTCAATTACTTATCACAGGTCTACACATGTCCGATTTGGCTTCCTGCTTCACCGCTGGTGCGCGCGTGTTCGTCGCCGGCAGCGTCAACGAGCCCACCGCTTTGCTACAGGCCTTGGCAGATACCCCATTGCCCGAGGGTCTTCATTTCATTCAGTTCCCGCTGCCGGGATACAACCGAACGAACTTCACGCGCATCGCGCCCCAAGCGCACATGACCACGTTTTTCATGACGCCGGATCTGCGTGAAGCGGAGCCGGGACGCCTGCGCTTTCTGCCTATGCAGATGCGCTGGGTATACGACTACCTGGCAAGCGACGTGGATGTGGCGCTGATCCAGGTAGCAAGAAGTGCAGACGGCCGGCTGTGCGTGGGGCCGAACGTGGACTTCACGCAAGCGGTTCTCGGCTGCGCAAAAACCGTTGTGGCGGAACTGAACAGCGCATTCGTCGCGCCCGCGGGTGCGGTGCCGATCGAAGAAGGCCGGCTCGACTATGTTCTGGAATCCAACCGGGTGCTGCATGAGATGCCCCGCCCCAAGATCGACGAGGCGGCGAATCGAATTGGTGAGCTGGTTGCCGATCTCATCGAGGACGGCGACTGTCTGCAGACGGGCATTGGGGGGATACCGGCTGCCATCTTGAGCAGGCTGGGAGACAAGAACGATCTAGGCATGCACAGCGGGCTCATCGACGATGGGGGGATGGCCCTGATTCGAGATGGAAATCTAACCGGCGTTCGTAAGGCTATCGACAAGAATGTGCACGCTATTGGGATGGCGCTTGGCTCCAGTGAGTTTGTTGACTGGTTGGCACACACGCCGAGCGTTCAATTTCGGGGGGCCAACTACACGCACGAGGTTGGTGTGATCGGTCAGCTTGACAATTTTGTTTCCGTTAATTCCGCCGTGGA
>CENY01046033.1_pt1 | contig 18037 bp, 19 predicted proteins | sample 356181 | NCBI WGS metagenome assembly CENY01 (sample SAMEA2619840, study PRJEB7988) | marine metagenome | isolation source: saline water (ENVO:00002010), including
ACCCAGGGAATTGCCCGTGGCATGTATGAGCATATCGCCGTGGGTTTCAATCCAGCGTCGAGTTACGAAGTTCTGCCCGGGGTCGTGCGCCGGTTCCGAACCCAGTACCCAGAAACAAGCCTGGGGCTTGAGGAGTTGGGCACCACGGAACGCGAGGATGCGCTGCTGCAAAGGCGGTTCGACGTCGTTCTGTATAACGTGCCGACGGTCACCAGGCCGGGCATTCGCCAGGAAGTGATCCTTCGAGAACCACTCGTCGCCGTGTTGTCGACCGACCATCCCCTGGCCGGGGATGCTGAGATCAACTTACGGCGGCTCCATGATGAGACGTTCCTGGTTCGGCCCTCTCGCCAGGAAACCGGTCATCGCGCGCTCGTCCTCTACGCCTGTCGTTGGGCCGGCTTCATCCCAAACGATGTACGAGAGGTGGACCGCCTCCACAACGCGGTAACGTTGATCGCGTCGGGCTTCGGCGTGACGCTCTGTCCCGCTTCCCTGGGACGGTTCGGTCCCCCGGGTGCGGCCTTCGTACCCATCATGGATCCAAATCAGGAGCTTTACATGGATTGCGGCGTCGCTTGCCGCTCGGACGACGACTCGGTGCTGACGGAGAGGTTCATCGACGTCGCCCGCGAATATGGTCGCGAATACACGCAAGCGAAGACTTAGGCGGAACCGGCGACAAATGGAGCTGCGGAGCGGACTTGAACTTTCGACCCGCTGACCGCAAGGCCGTCAAGTCCGCTTCCGGAGTTCAAACAGACAGTTTGACGATCTGATCAATAAGTCCGCTGATAGCCATCAGGCGACATTCAGAATGAAGAATGTCATTGAGTATTACAGTTGCCCTAGCGCTCAAGTGAAAGTTCAAGCTGGGGCGTGTGCCCTCCTGCGGCGTTCCTTCATCAGGGCGTCGGCTTCGGGTGTGCCGTCATGCAGAGAGCCGAACCACTTGTCCATCGGCACGGAATGATCGGCCCCGTAATTACACTCGAAGTACTTGTGATGGAGAAAATGGAAGTAACGCTGACCAAGAGGCAGCGCCTTTTCCCCGGCAAACAGGTACTTGTCGAACCCGGCATGAGCGATCGCCGGAACCAAGCCGGTCGCCTGGATGTTGAAGATTGCATGGATCGGGTGCGATATCACGACCCAATGCAAAAGGATCGCCGAGAAATACAGCAAATGCTCAACCGGGTGCATCGCCAGGCCCGACCACGGGCCGATGTTCACATTCTTATGGTGCAGATAGTGAACCGAACGATACAGCGCCCGCGTGTGCAGCAGGCGATGAACAAGATAAAAATGGGCGTCCCTTAAGTATGGCAAGGCCAGGAATAGAATGACGAACCAGACAGGGCTGGTTTCCCAATGGAGATACGGGATGTACGCGTTGGCGAATGCCCAAAGCGTCACCACTTCATAGGCCGTCCAGATGCCGCATCCGCTAACCAAGCTCCAGAACATGTTGTCCCGGACCTGGTGCCCAAAAAGGAAGCGCCGATGTTTCGGCTCCGGCCAGTTCTTGTTGAACTTGTATGCGGTGCCTTGAGCCTTGAATACATAAAAGCGCAGGTGCCAGCCGCCAAAGACAAGCAACATCAAGGCGAGGTTGCGCCCATAAATCCACGCGATCCAGTCGAGCTGGAACGTCTTCATGGTCGCCATATCGGGGGTCAGATAGAACCAAGTGAGAAGCGCAAGAATCATGTACTGAATGTTGCGGGGCAGAAAGTAGCCCGGATATCCGAAGACATACTTCATGAAAGCCCTTGGTCTGGGCGGCCAGACGAAAACGGGAGGTTCTTTTATTGGAACCTCTGGCGACCAATCCTCGATTCTTTCACGGACTTCTTTGTCCGTGGCTATTTCGGCCATGGTTCATCACCATCCAAATCTGGTTCGGTGCCTCGGCGAGCATACTCCCAGTCCCCAGTTGACGAGGGAGGGCAACTAAGCTGCTTCAGGGTAGGGCAGCAATCAAAACCTTGGCAATATGTTATGCCTCCGGGAATGAAACAGTGACCCGATATACAGCGTGCGCCGAAACCAGAATCCGTCTCCGAATACAAGCCGTGTTCTTCTCCGCTTTCCGGGGTTAACCAGACAGAGTCGGGCTAAACGTCTGCTGTTCACCGTTAAGCTGATGCTTTCTCTGGCCTACGTAATTGGCTCGATTTAGCCAGGAGTGGAAGTGGCGTGCGGCCCTGGGTGCCGAACACCCGGCTCAGTTCAAGCGGACGACAAAAGTGTGCTCACCGACTGTGGTCGAGACTTCTATATCCCCTTCGACAGCGCGCCATCTGTCCGACATCACGCCGTCGGCCTCAATGGTGCAGCGATCCGGATCGACATTGGTGATGCGGAATGTCGTCGGTTCTCCCGCCGCGTTGGGTGCGCCGGCGTCCGTTGCGATCGCCAGCAGCCGCCGCTCGGCGTCGTAGCTCGCCTGGGACAGGCAGACCTTGGGGAAATCGACGCCATGGACCGTCGGCTCCAGGAATCTCTGCTGATGCGGCCGTTGAATCAAATCGGCCCAGGCACTGGGCCCCGCCGCATCGGCCAGGGCGGCGGTCGCGTTCATTTGACCTCTCGGATGCGGCTCGTCGAGCCCGAATCGCCACGTGAGTTCACCGGTCTCGGGATCCCAGTTCGGTTCGTCTTGAGCGTCTGAACGGATCTTGAGCTTTGCGTGGAGGGCCTCATCGCCGAATTCGCGGGCCAGGAACTGACCCATCAGTAGGACGAATGACGCCATCGGATCCCCGTCAGCCTCCCCATCTCCGTTTTCAGATCCGCTAAAGGCCATCTCGCGCCACTTCAATTTATTGATGGCGTCTTCATACAGCGCACGCGCGTCATCAAGGTACAACGGCATCACACCGTGGGCCGTGCCAAACGAAAAGTTGTGAGCTTCACCGATAGGATGGTAGCAGGGTATCAACGGGTCGTAGTACATCGTAGGTGAGCCAAGAATTTTGCCACCCTCGATGCGGTTGTAGTGCCGTTTCGCATAATCCCAAAAGGCATCGAAGGCAGGCAGAAAATCGCTGCCGTAGAGCGCGTCGTGGAGGCCCAGACCGAGCCCCGCGCGGACCATTCACATGGGCCAGATCTTGGTGTTCTCGCAGTGTATCCCCTCTGGCCGTTTGGCCATCTGCGAGAACAGGTACTCGGCGATCCCCGTATGGGTCCAGGAGAACGTGTCGGCGCCGTTACGAATCATGTCAAAGGGCCGGTTCCACTTCTCGTCGCCGGTGACATAGAGATGGAAACCCAGCACCATCAGGAAATCACCCTTGATGAACAGCGCGCCGTCGGCGGCAATTGGGTCATTTTGCAGGCCCCACGGCTCGACACCGTTGGCAGTCCAGCCGGGCACGTCATAGTTGCCGCGAAGGAACGGCGGGATCAAGACCCGGTACCATTCCTCCGGGTACTGATCACGTTTCGGATCGTCGCCGATCTGATCGAGCCAGTCCTTGGCCATCCAGTAACTGGTGAATCGAGTGACCAATTCGTCCAGGATGCGGCCATAGACTTCGCGCCATGCCGGGGTGCGGTTCGCCAACAGCGGCATCGCAAAACTGGTTCTCACCAAATCCATGCGGTGCCATGACGCCAACGGCTCGTTGGTCACGTCGTCCCAGTGCGGGTGCGGCTGGCCGTTCTTGTCCCAATCGTCGGGCGTCGTCGCCTTGCGATAAAGGTAGCGGAGCCACCCTCTCGAGCGATCCGATGTTGCCTGATAGCCGCGTATCATTTTCCCCATCCGATGTCCTCCTCGCAGGCACGAAATATAGGCACACGAGAAAGTGCCGGCAATTCGCGACGGCTCTGGCCTAGTGACAGTGACCCCTGGAAATGTCTACCTTGGGTCAACAGCTGTCCTGGGTAGCGGTCCGTGAACCGTTCTGCTCTTGGAGCCTAGGCGGTCACACTTGAACAGAGTGTATGCCGTACTCTACTTAAGCGGACGCAAGTCCAGCCTGGTGGAACCGGCGACAAATGGAGCGTCACGCAAACGGAGTGCGTCACGGCGTAAGACACAGGAAGATTACGGATGGATCTGCAGATCAAAGACATGGTTGCTCTTGTCACCGGGGCCAGTGTCGGCATCGGTACGGGGATCGTGAAGGTGCTCGCGGATGAGGGGTGCAAACTGATCATCACCGCCCGGCGCGACGATCTGCTCAATGGTCTCGCCGACGAGGTCGAAGCGGCCGGTCATGATCGCCCGCTGGTCGTCACACAGGACCTCACGGCCGATGACGCGGGTGCGACTCTCAAGAAGGTGGTCGACGATGCGCATGGCCGTCTCGACATCCTGGTGAACAATGCCGGCGCCATGGTCCTGGCTCCGGTCGGCACCGACGAGCAGGTCTGGATCGACATCATGAACCTGAAATGGTGGGCGGCACTGCGCATGTCGGAATTGTTTGTTCCCGGCATGATCGAGCGCGGATACGGACGGGTCATCAACATCACGGGAACCATGGAGCCTTTCGGCATCAACGCCGCGACGTGTGCCAACGCGGCCATCCAGGCCTGGTCCAAAGGGCTTTCGCGCGAGCACTCCAAGGACGGGGTGACGTCGAACTGCATCATACCGGGCCGTATCCATTCGGAGCAGAACGAGCGCGGCTACCCGACAGTGGAGGACGAGCTCGCCTTCGCCGCGCAGCATATCCCGGCCGGGGAATTTGGAGACCCGGAAGATGTTGCCAATCTCGTGGCCTTCGTGGCCTCGCCCAAGGCCCGCATGATCTCAGGCTCCGTCATGTACGTGGATGGCGGCATGAAGCGCTTCGCGCACTAGAGAGACGCAAATCGCCCCCAACTGAGTCCTCCCTCCCCGAGATCGGAGAGGGATGCAGGGGAGGGGCGAACAGCGGTCTTAGTTGCGATAAACGCAACGGACACACCTCCCTCTACGCTCCCCCCTGCAAGGGGGTTGGAGAAAATGTAGTGCGCGGGTCTCTAGCGCTCCGAGTGAGCGGGCCTGACCCAATGTACGTTTGGGCGCCGGTAAGTTGTGGCAGGTCGGCTTCGATGAGCCCGCAGATCATAATTCGCATCTGCTTCCCACAGCCACCACTCCTTGATGGCAGTGGAGATGATGTCTCGAGGAGATTTTGTCGGGTCCGGAAATGCGCCCACCGGCCGCCGTGCGCTGGGGTACGCTGTTCCTTCCGGATGGTCCGTCGGGTCTCTAAGGCTAACTAAGCACGAAACCCTCGTATCCATGGGCCGCGATGTCTGCACACTTTTCTGCGTACTCCGGCAGACCACCGATGTAGGGCATGAATATGCGCGCCTTGCCCGGGATATTGGCACCGTCGTACCACGAACCGACCTTCGATCGCAGCGACGCGTCAGCCACTTCATTGACGTGAGTGATCCAGTCGTCTTCGGCCGTCTGGCGCGGTTCAATCCGCGTCGCGCCGTGATTGCGCATGTACTGGAGGCACTCGCCGATCCAGTCGACGTGCTGCTCGATGGACACGATCACGTTGCTCAGGACCGAGGGGCTTCCCGGGCCCGTAATCATGAAGAGGTTGGGGAAGTCTGTCGTGGCCAGGCCGAGGTAAGCGCGAGGTCCCTTGATCCACTTGTCGCGCAGTTTGACCCCACCCCTGCCGCGGATGTCGACTTTGAGAAGAGCGCCCGTAATGGCATCGAATCCGGTCGCGAACACGATTGAATCGACCCTGTATTCTTCACCTTTCGTCACAATTCCGTCGCGCGTCATGCGTTCGATCGGCGAATCGTTGACGTCGACCAAGGTGACATTTGGACGGTTGAACGTGGCGTAGTAGTCGGTATCTATGCACAGCCGTTTGGCGCCGATGATATTTCGCGGCAGGAGCGCCTCGGCGACATCCGGATCCTTCACCGTTTCGCGGATTTTTCCGCGCACGAATTCCGCGGCGGTATCATTGGCTCTCTCGTCGGAAAGCAGGTCCGCAAAGGCGGCCATGAAACCGAATCCGCCCAGTACCCAGCGGGATTCATACTCGCGCTGTCGTTCTTCCGGCGTCACCTCCAAGGCGGATGCCGGGTTGAACCGGGTCAACATTCCCTGAACGGTTTGCCGGACCCGCTTCCGCACCTCTGCGTAATTGGCCTTGGTCTCCCGCACAAACTCCGGATCCAGCGGTGCGTTGCGTGCCGGGATGCTGTAGCTCGCAGTTCGTTGGAATACGTACAGATGTTCGGCCTGCTCGGCGATGACCGGTATGGCCTGGATGCCAGAGGAACCGGTGCCGATGACGGCGACCCGCTGGCCGGTGAAATCGACTTCCTCGTGCGGCCATCTGCCAGTGTGGTAGATCGGTCCATCGAATGCATCGATATTCCGGAATTTCGGAAAATTGGGCTCGGACAGACAGCCCATCGCCGTGATGCAGAATTTCGAGGAGACCTCGGCGCCATCATCGGTGGTGATGATCCATACGCCGGCCTCATCGTTGAATGACGCCGCTGTCACACGCGTGTTGAACTGGATATCCCGGCGGAGGTCGAACCTGTCGGCGACATGGTCCGCATAGCGCAGGATTTCCGGCTGGGTCGGGAAACGCTCGGTCCATTCCCATTCCTGCTGAAGATCATCGCTGAACTGATAGGAATACTCCATGCTGTTGACGTCGCAGCGCGCGCCCGGATAGCGGTTCCAGTACCACGTGCCTCCGACACCGGAGCCGGCCTCGAAGACGCGTGAGGAGAACCCGAGCTCGCGCATCCGATAGAGCATGTAGAGCCCGGCAAATCCCGCGCCCACGATCACCACATCGAATGTGTCGGAGGATTTTTCGCCAAACACTTCAGTTTCTGACATATCTCTATTTATCCGACCAAAATCCTCTGGTCGAGCTAACGTGCGGCCGATCGAATTTCCGAGTATACACGCAGAAATTATTCCCCACTTGAATGGGTGGTTGTTCGGAGGCCTGTTGAATGCCAATGGTGCAAGCTGAAGGTGGTGAAATCCATTACACTCGCAAGGGGGGTGGAAGCCCGTTGGTCATGCTGCTCCCTCAAAGCAGCGGGCCTGTCGGAATCGAGCCGTTTGTCGGTAAGCTCTCCGAAGCATTCACTGTCTACAGATACGACCAGTACGGGACGGGGCGCAGCGCGCCGTTGCCAACGACAGGCGCGATGACGATGGAGGCGCGTGCAACCGAAGTGGTTGGCCTGCTGGATGCTCTGGATATCGAACACGCGCACCTGTGCTGCCATTCCACCGGATGCGGAATTGGGCTGGCAGTGGTGTCGGTCGCCCCGGAACGTGTCGATGGCCTGACCCTGGTATCACCCTGGGAATACGCAGACCGCCAGTTGACGATCACACAAAGGTTGCGTATCGCGGCAGCGGAAGGGCTCGATCCTTATCACTATGCCTGTTTCAACGTGGGTTTACTGTTTCCGCCAGCCTATCGTCGAGAACACGAAGCGGGCTTCGAGCGCATGGCGGCAAAAGCTGAACGCGCACCGCAGGACGCCGAACAGATCTCACACAGGCTCAACGCCATCCTGTCGTATGACACGCGTCCACTGACCCCTGCTGTCTCCTGTCCCACACTGGTTGTATCGGCTCGGGATGACCAGCTCATGCCGGCTTGGCATGGCCGCAACATAGCCGAACGCATACCTGAATCCCGCTTCATCGAACTTGAGGGGGGTGGACATATGATTCCGGAAACACGAGGCAACGAACTTGCCGCCGCAATCATGGCCTTTCTCAACACCTGAAGTCGTCGCCCAGACGAGATTTCAGTGATCTCGTGGGTGATTACCTGACGCGCTGCCTTACAGGTAACCTGGGCAGGCAACTGCCCTGTACCCCAAGATCCCCGGGATGGCGGATGTTCCCGGCCCTCCGTCGCTAAAGCCATCCATGGAGGACATGCCCAAGAGCTCTCTTCACGGGATAGGAAGATAATCCGCCGCAGCTTCAGCGAAGGCGGATGGTGCCCCCGGCCGGACTCGAACCAGCACCCCCTTGCGGAGAACAGATTTTGAGTCTGTCGCGTCTACCAATTTCGCCACAGGGGCACGGGGCGGATCATAGTCGAGGGTGGTCGCCGGTCAATAAGGCGATCCATCCAAACAGACGACACCGCCCCTGAATCGCATAAGAATTGGCGAGCTGGCCGCTTGCGTTGCTCTTGGCGCCTGCGCCTGATATAGCGACGGCCATCCCACCGCCCGAAATGGACCTCCTGACGTGCTGCAACGCCTCTATGACTGGACACTATCGCTCGCTGCGCATCGACGTGCGGTACCGGCGCTCGCCCTGGTGTCGTTCACGGAAAGCTCGTTCTTTCCCATCCCGCCCGATGTCATGCTCATTCCGATGGTCCTGGCAGCGCGGGCTCGGGCGTTTTTGATCGCGGCCGTCTGCACGATCTCTTCCGTCCTGGGCGGTATCGCAGGCTACGCCATAGGATTTTTCCTCTACGAGACCATCGGTCGGCCTCTGCTCAACTTCTACGGCTACGCGGATCGTTTCGCCGACTTCCAGGCCCAGTACAACGAATGGGGCCTTTTGATTGTGTTCGCCGCGGGACTCACGCCTCTGCCCTACAAGGTTTTCACGATAGCCAGCGGCGTCACGGGGCTCGGCCTGGTGCCCTTCATCGCGGGGTCGTTGATCTCACGCGGTCTTCGGTTTTATGCCGTGGCCTTCCTGCTGTGGCGTTTCGGTCCGCCCATCCGAACCTTCGTCGAGGACAACCTCAAGATCGTGGCAACGGTGTTCGTGATCACACTATTCGCAGGATTCGTGGTCTTGCGCTATGCCTTCTGAGGCCCATATGGCTGAGTATCACGCCGAATCCTAGTCGACGCAGATGTCAGACCTGTTGAGCGCCCGCACAAGCACACTGGTACTCCTGATTGCCAGCGCGGCAATTCTGGGAACGGCGCTGTTGTCACAATACGTCAGCGGCCTCGATCCATGCGTCCTCTGCCTCTATCAACGAATCCCCTATGCCGCGACGATCGCGCTCGCGGTCATCGGCCTGGTGCTGTCCACCAAATCAAGGACGGTTGGGATTGTCCACGGCCTGGCGGCGGTGGCGTTCCTGGTCGGCGCGGGCATCGCCACTTATCACGTCGGGGTCGAACAGGCCTGGTGGGCCGGTACGGCGGAATGCACCGGTGCTGCTGCAGGCACGGCCCAGTCCGTGGATGAATTGCGCTCCCAGATCATGTCAGCACCGGCCGCCCGGTGCGATGAGGTGGCATGGTCGCTGTTCGGTATTTCCATGGCGGGGTACAATCTGCTGGCATCGCTCGCCCTCACCGGATTCGCGGTGATGGCAGCCCGAAAGAATTTGCAGCAGGAACCTTCGTGACCCGAACGGAAAAGCTCGACAGCGAGGACCGGTTGAACGCCTCACCATCGAAGCGCCAGCACCCCCGGCAAACGGGCGAAGACCGCCTTCCCGGCGACCTGCCACCGGAAGATCTGGTTGAGCGCATGATCCGCGTTGATCACGCCGGTGAGTTCGGTGCCGTCCGCATTTACGAAGGTCAACTCGCTGTCCTTGGTAAAGGCCCTGCCGGGACCGCATTGCGCCGCATGGCGGAACAGGAACGCGAGCACCTCGAAACGTTCAATAAGCTGGTTGTGGACCGGCGCGTGCGGCCTACCGCCCTGACACCCCTGTGGCATGTGGCGGGATTCGCCCTTGGTGCGGGAACGGCGCTGATGGGCGAGAAAGCCGCCCACGCCTGTACGGTCGCTATCGAGGAAGTCATCGACGAACACTATGATCATCAATCCCGACAGCTTGGCGACGACGAGGCATCACTGCGAGACACGATCGACCGGTTCCGGGCGGACGAGATCGCACACCGCGACGAGGCCCTCGATAGCGGCGCTCGTGACGCACCCGGGTATGAGGCCCTGACCTCGGCAATCAAGGCCGGATCACGCCTTGCAATCTGGCTGTCCGAACGGCTCTAGCGAGCCGGCCTCCCCGCGACGGCATAATTCATTCGCCACCTCCCTTGAAGCTTAACAACGTCCTCCTCCTCGTCGTCAGCCTGATGCTGTCACTCCTGGCCGCGGAGATCGGCCTGCGCATCGGAGGCATCGCGTACCCTGAGTTCAATCGCCTCGACCCGCTATTGGGCTGGTCGCCGCGACCCGGCATCGAGGGGATCTATGCCATCGAGAGCCGCACCCATATTTCGATAAATTCCGAGGGATTTCGCGACATAGACCACGCACGGGACAAGGCCGGGCACGTCCTCAGGGTTGCAGTGCTCGGCGATTCGTTTGCAGAAGGCCGGGAGGTGGCGCTGAAGGCGACATTCTGGAAGGTGATGGAAAACGGCCTCAGTGCGTGCCTTCGGCCCGAAGGAATGTCAGCTGAAGTCCTCAGTTTTGCGGTCAACGGTTACGGCACCGCCCAACAGGTCCTGGTGCTGGAACATCGGGTGGAGAAGTACGCACCGGACGTGGTTCTCCTGGCCGCCTTCACGGGCAATGACATTGCCAACAACAGCCGGGCGATCGACGGCCATCCGGGGCGACCATATTTCCGGTTGGAGAGCGGTTCGCTGCGGCTCGAGAACGAACATCTGCGTACCGCCTCGTTTCGCATGAAGCGCCTGTGGACCGATATCAAGCATGGTGCCTTCAACGCGCTGAGATCCGTTCAGGTCATGCGTCAGGCCTATTCCGCCATGAAGGCACGTCTCAAGTACCGGGACCTCAGTGTCGCCGATCAGCTCACGGCAGGCTTGAGTGGCAAGCTGTACCGGGCGCCGGAAGACGAAGCGTGGCAAAATGCCTGGGCCATCACCGAGGCACTGATGGCGCGCGCGGCAGAGAGTTCGCGGAAAATGGGTGCGCGTTTTGTCCTGACCACGCTGAGCAATCCGATACAGGTGACGCCGGACCTCGACCTGCGAGTCACCGCCGCCCAGGAACTCGGCGTTGATGACTTGCTCTACCCCGATCGGCGCCTCGCCAGCTTTGGTCGAAACTCAGGCTTCGAGGTCATTGCGCTGGCCGAACGGCTGGCCGCCCGCGCCGTCGGCGGCAGCGTCCGTTTTCACGGCCGGGAGAGCTTTGCCGGCGGCCACTGGAACGAGAACGGACACCGGGTTGCTGGTGAAATTTTGGCGCAGGAACTCTGCGACATTCTCCGTTAGTCGCCACTGACACTCGGATTTTAGGGTTCGAGTTCCGTATCCCAGTACAGGTAGTCCCGCCAGCTCTCGTGAAGATGGTTTGGTGGGAAACGCCGCCCGATCTGCTGCAGTTTGAACATCGAGGGCTCTATCGGCATGGTGCGGGGATACATCCCCGCCTGTTCCGGCCGGCGGCCGCCCTTCTTGAGATTGCACCGTGAGCAGGCCGCGACCACGTTGTGCCAACGCGTTTTTCCACCCTGCGAGCGCGGGATCAAATGATCAAAGGTTAGATCATTGTTGCTGCCGCAATACTGGCAGGTGAAGGAATCCCTCAGAAAAACATTGAATCGGGTGAAGGCGGGCGTGTGCGCCGGCTTCACGTAACGCTTGAGCGATACCACGCTCGGCAGCCGCATCTTGAAGGACGGCGAAGATATCCAGCGTTCGTATTCGGAGACGATATTGACTCGGTCGAGGAAGACAGCCTTGACAGACTCCTGCCAGGGCCAGAGCGACAGAGGGAAATAGCTGAGCGGCTGGTAATCCGCATTCAGGACGAGCGCTGGTGAGCCTTCCAATGTCTGTGTCATGACCGAGTCAGTGAGCTTCGAAAGTTGATTTCCCCGGGATTGCAGCTCCGAACCACCAAACTACGGCGGTTATTTTGGGCACTGATCCCCCAAAACACAACATGCTGGGGGTCAATTCCTGGCACACACCATGTTTCGATTGCGTGACGGGAACCGGCCCGGTTCCAACTTGCCTGGCTAGGCCCGGTCCCCGATCTGGGCGACCTCGACAGGTTGACGCGCACCCGAGAATGCTTCGGCGAGGAAACGGCCGCCGAGTTCCAAGGCATCCGGCGCGATGCCGTGACCGATGCCATTGCAGATGTGCCACTCCACGGAGACTCCCGCCGCGGCCAAGCCCTCGACACCGAGGAATAGGGCGTGGATGGGGACAACCTCGTCCGCGTCACCATGAAACAGGAATACCGGTGGCCTCGAGCGTGTCGCCGCTGGTGTGCCGGACGCGCCACACAGGGCGCCCGAGAAACCAACGACCGCGGCGCATTGACGTTCCCGCCGCAGACTGACGTACAGGGACATCATCGTGCCCTGGCTGAACCCGACCAGGGCGAGCGAACTCTCATCAAGACCGTAGCGCTCCAACTCGGCATCGATGAATGCATTCAGTGCGGGGGCGGCCTTTTCAACATCAGCCTCGCGCCGATCATACTCGGCGGACGCACCCGCCGGATCACGGCGCAGCTTGTTGGGATCATAGTTACCCAGTGAGAACCACTGACGCCCCTGTGGCACGACCTCCGAATGCTCGGGTCCGTTGGGCGCGACAAAAGCGGCACCCGGCAGCCGCGACTGCCAATATCCGCCCAGTGAGATGAGATCGTTTCCGTCTGCTCCGTACCCATGCAACAGGATCACAAGCTGCCGTGGCGGCCCGCCATATGCGGGCGGCATGCGGGGTCCATCAAGCCGGGGCGGTGTTGCCATGGTCAGTCCCTGTGTTCGTATCGATAGGTGAGATGCATTGCCGCAAAGAGCAGGTCGGGCTCTGCACCGTGTCCCCGCAACACGCTCTCGGGCAGCAGCTCATTCTTGGCGGCGATGACGCCCTCGAGCGACGTCCCTTCAAAGGCCAGCATCCAGTCGGGTGCCATCATGCTCTTGGGCAGGTTGTCGCCGGGGAAGCCGCGAGATGCCATGGCTGTGGTCTCGGGATTTCGCTCCCAGAGGTGGGCAGCCATGATCCCGTGATGTTCGAGCAGCGCCGGCAGCGCGGTGTCAGCGACGAAACCCCGTAGCTTCTCTTCCGCACCTTCCATGGGTGTGAGAGTGAGAAAACCGGCAAAACCACCTTCGGAATCCCCGACGCTCGCGGTGACATCGCACATCATGCGGATGGTGTTGTAGAAGTGAGGCGCGAACTCAGTTTCGCCGGGGGTGGGATTCTGGACGACTTCGAGGAAGTCATCCCCTGCCTGCACGTGGGGGGATTCGGTCGCGTACACGGCCATGTAGGCGGGACCGCCCTGAACAGCCTTGTACCGCTTGCCCCAGACATAGCCTGGGACGTCGACGCGGTTCTTGACGTGCTCGCGGTCGTACCATTCGTTCAGATCGTGTTCGACTTCTTCCGGTATTTCGGTCCACATCACCGATACCGCCTTGACCCTATCGGACATTGAAAACTCCCTTCGACGTCATGGCGCCACTTCCCGCCCCTTGAGCGCGCGGTAGTATTGCCAAAGGATCCGTGCGGCAACACTGCGGTAGGGGCGCCAGGCCTCACCCATGTCGCGCAGCGCCTTGGCATCGGGCCGGTCGGGCAGGTCATAAAGATGCTGGGCCGCGACCTGAAGCGCCAAATCACCCGCGGGTAATATGTCGAGCCGTCCCAGCGCGGACAACAGGTAAATCTCCGCCGTCCAGGGCCCGATCCCTTTGACCCTGGTCAGTTCCTCGATCACCAAGGAATCATCCAGACGGGCCAGTCGGGCCGGCTTGAGGTCCCCGTCAACAAAGGCCTGTGCCAGGGCACGGCAGTATCTGACTTTGGCCCCACTGAGGCCGAGCCCGCGCAGACGCCGATCGCTCATGCCGAGCAATATCTCCGGCTTGAACGGCACGACGGCATCCCGGACCCGTCCCATGATGGCCGCTGCCGAAGCCAGCGACAGCTGCTGTTCGACAACCAGCAGGACCAGTGTTTCGAAACCGGCCTTGCGCGAGCGATCGTGAAAGGGCCCGCCGAATTCGTGAGCGCGCGCCAGTTCAGCATCCCGCGTCGTCAATTCCTTGACGGCTTCGGCGATTCGCCACTCACGTTCGCGCTTGGTGGTCCGGGACCTAGTCTTCCGTGCTTGGGCCATGCGTGTGAGTTAGCCCAAGATGAAGCCGGGAGCAAATGCCCCGGCCGGTATGCTAGATCAATGCCTCATACCCGACCGCGATCTGATCTGGTGTCACGTCCATGTCCGACCAAATTGTCACGCGCTTCGCACCGAGTCCGACCGGGCATCTGCACCTGGGACACGCCTATGCCGCACTGTTTGCGGAAGCAGCGGCACGCGAGACCGGAGGCCGCTTTCTCCTGCGTATCGAGGATATCGACGGTTCCCGCGCCCGGCCGGAGTTCGAGCAGGCGATCCTTGAAGACCTCACATGGCTTGGACTGAGTTGGGAGACGCCGGTGCGCCGGCAATCCGATCACCTGGCAGACTATCGCAAAGCACTTGAGCGTCTTCGTGATCTCGAGATCGTGTATCCCTGTTTTTGCACGCGCGCGGAAATCCGGTCTGAGATCGCACGCAGCCCAAGCGCCCCACAGGGACCCGATGGCCCGCTCTATCCGGGCATCTGCAAGAACCTGGGAGAAAGCGAGCGTGCGAGACGTCAGGTGGAAGGTGCGTCGTTCGCGTTGCGTCTCAATGTGGAAAAAGCACTACTGACGCTGGGTGAACAGGCCGGACACATCTTCTGGAACGAAGCCGACTCGGATGCGCAGCCCGTCAACGCCTCACTGCACGGCGATGTCGTCATTGCTCGAAAAGACATCCCGACGAGTTATCACCTGGCCGTAACGGTCGATGATGCGCTCCAGGGAATCACACTCGTGACGCGGGGGCTGGACCTGAAGCCGGCAACCCACATCCACCGGCTCTTGCAGGAACTGCTGCAACTGCCGCCGCCGCGATATCACCACCATCGATTGATCGCGGACGAGGCGGGCCAACGCCTCGCAACCCGGGATAAGGCGAAGAGCCTGCGGACGCTCCGGGATCAGGGTATGACTCCCGAGGATGTCCGGCGCGCAGTGGGGATCCCCGTAAAATGAGCAACGCACAGAACTGGCATGGCGGAGCCGCGCCCGGGCCGGTATCATTTTCGCAGAGTGGCAATCAGACTGCCGCTGGACGCCAGGCCAGGCGTTCAGATCGAAAATACTCAGGTGGAGGACCGACTTGACGCTTGGTGCCGTGGCAGAGACGCCGTCCAGCGGCGACGCCCTGCTTCCAGACTTGATTGCGACTTGTCGCGACTCACTGGCGGCGGCGGACCGCTTTGTGGCGGACGCAAAGCACGCCTTGTCGAACTTCGTGGCCGACGAAGGGCGGGTCAGTGGCGCGGCGCTGGAGCAGCACCAGTTCGCGGCCCATGGGTACGCCTGGATGGCGACGTACGTCGAGGCCCTGCGTCAGACCCTGGGCTGGGCAGAGCGCCTGGACGGGGAAGGCCGGCTCGGCGAACGGGAGGCCCTGCAGGTACAGATCGTCTTCGGCGAATACCTCGCCCAGCTGGCCGGTGGTATCGCCATGAGCCAGGGCGAAGTTGCACGCCCTTCCGATCTCGGAATCGATGAGGGTGCCGTCGAGACCCTGCGCCGATCCACCGCTGGGGTAATGATCGGGCGGGGCAACTCGGCCTCGGCCCGGGCGCAGCTGGGCGAGCTTATCGCCGAGTCGCCGGACACTGGAGATTTCGGCAACCTGGGCCTGGACGAGACGCTGGGCATGATCCGCGACCAGTTTCGCCGGTTCTCGGACGAGAAGGTCCTGCCAGTCGCGCACGACTGGCATGTCAAGGATGTGCTCATCCCGATCGAGATCATCGATGAGATGTCGGAACTGGGTGTGTTCGGTCTGACCATTCCCGAGAATTTCGGTGGTCTCGCGCTCGGAAAAACAGCCATGTGCGTGGTCTCAGAGGAACTCAGCCGGGGCTATATCGGTGTCGGTTCGCTCGGGACCCGGTCGGAGATCGCCGCAGAACTCGTCCGCATTCACGGCACGGATGCACAAAAGGAACGCTGGCTGTCCCGACTCGCGTCAGGCGAGATTCTGCCCACCGCCGTATTCACGGAACCCAACGTCGGTTCGGACATGGGCAGTCTGCGTACGCGAGCCATCCGGGACGGTAACATCTATCGCGTGACGGGGAACAAGACGTGGATCACCCATGGTGCCCGCAGCGACATGATGACCCTGCTCGCACGCACGGATCCGGATGAGCCGGGCTATCGCGGACTTTCGATGTTCATCGCCGAAAAGCCGCGGGGTACCGACGCCGACCCCTTCCCCGCCCCCGGAATGTCCGGCGGCGAGATCCGCGTACTCGGCTATCGCGGGATGAAGGAATACGAGATTTCTTTCGACGGGTTCGAAGTGCCGGCAGACTCCCTTCTCGGCGAAGAGGAGGGAAATGGCTTCAAGCAATTGATGGCAACGTTCGAATCGGCCCGGATCCAGACAGCCGCTCGCGCCATCGGCGTCGCACAAAGCGCCCTGGAGACGGGTCTTCGCTATGCCTGCGAGCGCCAGCAGTTCGGCAAGCAGATCTTCGCCTTTCCGCGCGTGCACGGAAAGCTCGCGTGGGCCGCTGCTGAGATCATGGCGGCGCGCCAGCTCACCTACTTCGCGGCACGTGAGAAGGATGCGGATCGGCGATGCGACCTGGAAGCTGGGATGGCAAAACTACTGGCGGCCCGGGTTGCCTGGTCCGCCGCCGACAATGCGGTTCAGATTCACGGTGGCAACGGTTATGCCGAGGAGTTCCCCATCAGCCGCATCATGTGCGATGCGCGCATCCTCAACATCTTCGAAGGCGCGGCCGAGATTCAAGCACAGGTGATTGCCCGGCGCCTGCTCGGAAGCCGGAACTGAGCCGCTGGGTCAACCGTCATGAAAACGATCCTCGGTGTCCTCGTTATCGTCGGCCTGGCCGCGACCCTCATCGTCATGGGGGCCGGCATGGTGAGCATGTTCAAGGGCGGCGAGTTCAATAGGAAATACGGGAACCTGCTGATGCGGGGACGCATCATCTCCCAGGCCACGACGGTCGCATTGCTGGCATTGTGGTTCTTCTATGACGACTTGTTCCTGTAGGGGACAGTCAAGCAGGAGGTGAAGACCCAGTGGTAAAGCTGACCAAGATCTATACCCGCGGCGGTGACGGCGGACAGACCTCGCTGGGCGATGGCACGCGTCTCGCCAAGAATGCTGTCCGGGTTGCTGCCTATGGCACCACAGACGAGGCGAATGCCGCTATTGGCCTGGCCCGACTTCATACAAGCGGCGACGCGGATGAGATGCTGGCCCGGATCCAGGATGATCTCTTTGACCTGGGCGCCGATCTCTGCACGCCGGGCGATGATTTCTCCGAAAGCGAATCCGCGTTGCGAATGACGCAGGCGCAGATCGACCGGCTGGAATCGGAAATCGACGCCATGAATGACGACCTGGCGCCGCTTACCTCATTCATCCTGCCTGGTGGCTCGGCAGCATCCGCGTACCTGCACCTTGCCCGGACGGTGAGCCGCCGGGCCGAACGGTTGATGGTGGAACTCTCGGATTCAGAGCCGGTGAACCCGCTCGCCATCAAGTTCATCAATCGGTTGTCGGACCATCTCTTCGTCATGGCACGCCATCTCAATGATCAAGGCCAGAGCGATGTCCTTTGGCGCCCGGGCGCGAATCGTTAGAGATCGATCGCAGCCCATAGCGGCTGATGGTCGGAGCCGGCCGCCTCCGAGTCGACCCAGACCTGTTTGACAGAGTTTTCCAACCTCTCGTTGACGAAAATGTAGTCGATGCGGACAGGAACACCTTCATCAACGCACGTTGGGCCGTCTTCGGGATGTCCGCCACCCGCCAGCCAGCCATCAACCAATCCTCCATCACCACCGGAATTCGTCGCGCCGGGTACACCCCCAGGGCAAATGGTCCGATAGCCCTCCGACTCCGGAGTCATGTTGAAGTCGCCCATGAGGATCGCTCTTATGGCTCGGGAGCTGGACCCCCATCCAGGGTCCATGGCTCGGGGAGGTCCACACCCGACCAGGCACCACCGTCGAAAATAACTGTATT
>CENY01076352.1_pt1 | contig 18016 bp, 22 predicted proteins | sample 356181 | NCBI WGS metagenome assembly CENY01 (sample SAMEA2619840, study PRJEB7988) | marine metagenome | isolation source: saline water (ENVO:00002010), including
AAAAAAAATAGAGGGGTTACTCTTAATCCTGAAGTCATGTACAACCGTAAAGAGTACGGAGTTGGTGGCCCTAGTCGTGCCGAGTCTCGGGCAGCACGTAACCAGAGTGGTTATGCTGCTGCCGATCATGGTTCTTTTGGGGTAACTCCTACTCCTAAAACTGCGGATTGGGCGACTATCGACGCTGCTTCTCTTGATCCGTTTCCACGAGGTGGAACGGTTACTCCTGAGTCGGCGGCTTTGTCTAGCGCTGCTTCTACGAATGCTCCTAACTCGGTTGTATCCTCTGATCCGAGTGGGTATTACGCACAGCCTTCTGTGGGTAATACCAATATTGGTACGTTTGGTACGTCTGCGGCTGACGAGTATTACTTCAATTTGATTGACGCTTTGAGCGGCAATCAATATAACCGTGAGCTTCTGGGTCAACAGTTGGCTTATGGTTTGGATACAGCCGAGAGGAATCGTATTCGTGGGGAGCGTCCTATTTGGGACAGGTTGAATCAGCGTGGCATTGTTAATAGTGGGATTAGGGATCGCACGCTGGGGGAGTATGAGTCTGATCAGTTGAGGGCGATTGGGGACATGCTTCGTCAGCATGATTTGTCTTCTCAGCGTCTTGATATTGGTGGGGATTTGGCTCAGGAGCAGCAGTATTACCGAAATGTTGATGCTGATGCGCTTGCTGATGCTTTGAATGTTGCTGCTACTACGGCAAATATTTCTGATCCGAATGAGTTGAGGGCAAGTATTGCCCAGCAGATTCGGGCTATGGGCTAGGAGTTATCATGGTAAGAATTTTAGGGGCTGACGGGGAAGAACCTCAGGTAAGTCCGATGCCTGGTACTGGGCGACTTGTTACTGATGCTAATGGTGTTCAACGGTTTGTGCCTGATCGGCCTAATGTTAAAACGTTAGAATTTGTGCCTGGTAGAGATGCGACTATGGCGAATATGGTGCCTGCTGATTATCAAGGGTCAGTAGATCAAGTATTGCAACGCCAGAATAGGCTAACTGGGGAAAGTTTTGGGCCTGCGAGTAGCGAAGCTCAAGCTTTAGCTGATTTGGATAGAGCGTTAAAAGGTGCTCTTAGTCCTGTTGGTAACGCTCTTCAGTCTTTGGTCACTAGTCCTGCAGGGACAGTCGCTCGCAATGTTCGTGGTGTGGGGAATGCCTTAAATAGTATTCCGAGTGGTTCTGAGCCTCCTTTGGAAGATCCTGCTTTAAGTAATTTGAATCTTTCAGATAATGATTACATCCAAATGTTGATGAATAAGAAAGACCCAAGTGCAGCGGAGAAAGAAGCTCTTGCTGATTACTTGATAACTGGTCAGATTAATCGTTTGAATGACATTGTTGTTCCTCCTGAGGTTACGTCTGGGGCTTATAGTCCGTATGGCTCAGGGGATACTGATAACTCGACTTTGGAAGCTTTGAGAGATGCTATTGCTCGTAAAGAAGCAGGCACTTTAGTCCCTGAAAGAGGGGGTAAAGACAAGTCTGGATCTAAAGCTGTAACTGAAACTGACCCGAATAGGGAAAGACCGTTAGATGACAGAAGAGCAGTTCTCGAAAGAATTAGGCAAGAAGAAGCGTTTAATCAAATGTTCCCTGGAGCCGCTGAAGTAGCAGACGGCATGGGTTTAGCGGAACAGTTAGCAGACACTAATCGTGGCTACGCTCAAGGACGTTACAACGATCTAACAAGTTTCTTGGACGCTGAACGCACTAGGGCTGGTGCCCAGTTCGACAGCGACGAAGAAGCGATTGTTAATCAGCTTTTAGCTTCTGACGCTTCCCGTCGTCAAGCAGAAGATATGTATACAGCCCGTAGAGGCCAATCGTTTAACGAACTGCAAAGAAAATTTGACGCTCGCACAGACGCTGCAAGCGCAAGATTAAAGAATCTTGGCATTGATCCCGCTGGTTACACGAATGTGGTTGGTCAAGAAATGGGTGCTTTGCTTGGAGCGCAAATGCAGTCTGGTGCAGATTTAGCGGAGCGCATGGCGATGCTTGGTGCTGAACGTGCCCAGTTGGGTATTGGTCGTGCTAAAGCTGGGATGGCTAAGGAACGTCGGGCGTTTGATCGAAATGCTTCTGACATGCTGTTCCAGGGTTCTCAGCGGTTGTCGTATGAGCTTCAAGATATTAATGAGGCTTTGATGAATCGTCGTATTAGCGCAGCGGATGCTGCTGCTGCTTCTGCCGCAGCGGCTAATGAGGCTCGGGCGCAGGCTGCTCGGGCAATGGTTATTGGGCAGTCTATTGGTATGCCTGGTGATGCGGCTGCGGCTTCGTCTACGTTCCCTGGGTTGTTGAAAGAGTTTGCTGGTATTGCGGCAGACAATGATCAGGGAATGGCTATGACGTTGACTCCAGAAATGCTTCCTGATGGGTTTAAGCATCTAGCTGACGGGGAAAGAACTGCTTCTCTTAATGAAATAATTCAGTTTGGAAAAATTGCTGAACAAGCTGCTTTGTACGGCTAGGGGTTAAGGTGGCGATTCCTCCTCCTCCACGGCCTCAAGACCGTGGAAATATGATCAAAAATTTGAAGATCGATTGGGGGAATAAGTCTTCTTCTTCTGCTCCTTTGCCTGGGTATGTTGCTCCTGCAAAAAAGGGTGGAGGGATATTTGATATTCCTGTCCTTGGGCAAATTATTGATGTTATTGATACGCCCCGTGCTGCGATTGTTTCGGGTATTAAAGAGATAGGTGACATCTTTGATGCTGATAATGATTTCTCGATTGGGGAATTTGTTCAGCAAACTCGTGACAACATCATGATGGGTGAGGTGTTGCGGGATTGGGACGTTGATCTTCCTGGGCCTTTGGATTTTGCTGTGGGTCTTGGGTTGGATATTGCTTTAGATCCTTTGACGTATATGGCTGGTGCTGGGCTGTTGGCTCGTGGCGCTAAAGCTGCTGATGTGGCAAATGGTTTGCGTAAAGGTGCTAAAGCTGCTGAAGCTGCTGGTGATGCAGCTAAGGCAGCAGGGATGTTGAAGGCTGCACAAAGGGTTGATCGCACTAAGTCTGTGTTGTCTGCAGGTAAATATTTGGACGACGTAGGTATTTCGTCTGGTGCTCGTTTCACGATTCCTGGGACTGGCAAGATTGGTCGCACGATTATTGAGAAGCCGTTACGAAGAATATTTCCTGTTGTTGGCAGGAAGTTAGATGACATGCGTGTCAGGCAGTTGTATACCGATACTGCTGCTGGTCCTGGGGGCATGTTTCGGTGGGGTGATGAAGCGGATCGTGCTCTTGATTTAACTAATCCTAATAATCAGAAGCTTGTTAGGAATAGGGTTCGGCAGTTGCGAGGTGAGGGACCTGCTGTTGCTGTGAAGACTGGTTCTGAGGCTGATAAAGCAGCGAGACTGGCTATGAAGATGGCAGTCGAGATGCCTGGAAGTGCTCAGATGTTAGCGAAGATTCCAGGGAGTACTGCTTTTGTTGCTTGGACTGCTTCTGCTCCTGGCAAAGCATTCGCAGCTTCTTCGGATACAAAGATGGGTCAGGCGTTTGGTAAAGCGTTTTCAACGAACGTTGATATCAACAAAATGATTCGTTCTAGCAATATAGAAGAACAGGTTACTGGTCGTTGGGTTCAGCGTATTGGTTCGCAAGCTAATACGAAGTCGTCTGCGTTTGCTGCGACAGCAAAGCAGGGGGCAGAGAATCTTAAACGTGCCGCTGATGATGCTGAGATTGATTTTGACGAGTTGATGTTGGCTGCCGAGAATGAGGTTCCTTACCTTGTTTCGCAGGGTAGTGACTTTGGTCTTAGCCCTAAGCATGTGGCTTTAAGGGCACAAGCTCGGGAGTATTTGGACAGTTTGCGGACGATGGTTAATGAGGCTTTGCCGTACAGCGACGATTTAGATGGCGTTGTTGGTGAGCTTTATTTGATGCGTTATATCGGTAAGGAAGGCGCAGAGAAGCTTGATGAGCTTGGTCGTTTAAGTGGCAGGCCGTTGCCAAAGGGTGTTGCTGCTGATGACATGATTCAGGGTAATTCTTTTCATCGGCGTAATTGGATTACGCCTAAGGGAATGAAAGAAATTATTAGGCAGAACATCGAAGAAGGTCTTGACAGTATCAATATTCCGAAGCTGGTTGATGATCTAGGTGTTGATCCTTCTAAGACTGGTGATGATTTAAGAGATGCTTTGTTGGACGCTATTGACGATGCGGCTGACGATGGTTTCAGAGTTACTGGTACAGACGGGCATGTATACACCAACAAAACGCATGTTGGAACGTTTAAGGACATTAAAAAAGCTGGCTCTATTAGAGATCAGCTTTCAAGAATGGGCAAAGAAGCTCACGGTAGCGAGTGGGTTGACATATTCGATACGGATATGACTAAAGCTTTGACGAGCTACATAGATTCTCATTCTCGTTACATTCGTTCTCAGTATGTTGTTGATGGTTTAGCGCAACGTGGGATTATTGTTCGTGGCGCTAATGGTCAGTTGACTCGTGCGGCTGCTAATCGTTTGACATCTGCGATGAATAGAGCAGGTAAGAAACTTACTAATGCTCAGATAGCTAAAGAGAAACTGGAAGCTACTAAGACTGCTCGTGATGAGAAGATTGCTTTTTACACGGGTGAGGCTGGTAAGGCTGGAAGTAAGACAAGTCAACGAGCAGCTACTAAAGCTGCTCTTGAAGTAGCCAGACTTGAAGGAGAGCTAAGAGCTATTTCTTCTGTTATGGAAGCTATAGCTAATGGTTCAGGGATTGAGGGTTTGACTAACGATGCTTTGGCTCTTATTCAACCTGGCGCTCAGTTCGATCTTCGTAGAGGTGTTGGATACATAAGTCAGAAGGTGAAGCAAACTTCTGAGGAAGTTGCTCGTTTGCATAATGCTCGTAATGATGCTGTCGAGTTGATTCATTCTTTAGATGAGCAGATTGCTCAGGTTGAAGAGATGCTTAAACGCATTGAAGCTGTCAACAATATTGATCCTGAGCTTCAAGGGTTTTTGCCTTTGTTTGATGGTTATAAAGAGATCCAAGATTCAGTGAATATTATGCGCGAGGGTTTGCGTGCATATAAGTCCACGTTTATTAACCGCATGTTGGATGACGTTACGGTTCGTGCTGCTGACGATTTAGAAGATTTCTTAAATGGGATGACAGGCGATGGCTTGTTTGATTTCGCTAAGAACGGTAAGCGGCTTATAAGTGCTGCTCGTAAAGATGAGCTTGGTCGGATTTCTAGACGGTTGGGTCAGATCTTTAAGGGTAATCCTAAGTGGGAGAAGTGGCTGGAAGAGATGCCTGAATTGGCGGATCTTAAGAACGCTATTGAGAATCTTGATGAAGGAGACATGGGGATTCTTGCTCGTCTTGAGCGTTACAGACAGATCAAGGGCGCTGATGCTTTGATCGATGGGAAGTCTCCTATAGGTAACAATATTGCAGAGCTTTTGTCTGATATAGGTGGGGCGGAACGCAGGTTGTTGAATGCGAAGTTGCGTGAAATAGAAGAAATTCTGACTCTTGGGTTAAACAAAAGACCTGATAGAGGTGTGCCTTTCGCTAAACAAACAGCGGGTCAGGTTTCTGATGAAGCAACTGAAGCTTTGCAAGAAACGTTTGATCTTCTTGGCGCAAAGTTTGAAGAGCTTGAAGTAGCTATGAGCAGTGCTCAGAAAAAACTTTTGGAAACAGAAGCTTATTTAGCGGAGCGACGTACTTACTGGCGAGGAAAGAAACAACTCACTGAAAGCGAGTTGTCTGAAGTCAGCGCAATAATGGTTCAGCAACAAAGAATCATTGACGAATTGAAATTAGAGAAGATGCGGTTGATGGATTCGGATAGAACAACTGTCCGAATAAGTGCTGCTGATTCGCAGCAAGCTGCTGTTAATGAGCTTCGTAAAGTACGCAACCTTCACAATTTGTCAGATGTTTATGGTGGTCGGTTAAACGATTACATGGTGAATATGTCGGGGCTTGGCAACGTCCAGGATGTATCCAATAGAACAAACAATTTGTTGCGTGGATACAGTCTTGTTGACGGGGCAGGAGAAAGTTCGGTTGAACTGTTCTCTGCTGCGGTTCAGGCTGCTGCTAGAACCGCTGATGTTAAAGCGATGAGTGACTTCATGAAGAAGTACTCATCGTTTGTGAACTGGTGGAAAGCTCAAGCTGTTGCTACTCCTGGGTTCATTATGAGAAACATGATGGGCGGCATGTGGATTAACAACCAGATTGCTGATGTGCCTATGAGTATGCACACAAGGGTTTTGGGTATCCGTCGTGCTGCAGCTAAGGCTGCTGAAGAGGGTGGCCGTAAAGGTGACATTGCTTACGGTTTGGAACAGCTTATTGCTAACGGGAAACCTGTTGGTTTGAAGAAGTGGGGTATTCCACAGGCTCAGTCTGCGGTTGATGTGGGTGAGCTTGAAACGTTTTTGACGTGGTATCGGACTGGTATGGCTAGCAGTGGTCAGGTGTCTCAGGAAGTTAGATCTTCGTTGGATGCTATTGGTGGCGGATCAATGACTTTGAATCCGTTCAAAGCTGAGTTTGCTCCGTTTGCTACGGTTCGTAAATGGAACCAAGAAGCTGAGTTTATGTTGCGTGGTTCAGTAGCGCATCACACTGCTATGACTGGTGGAAGCATCGATGATGCTTTCGAGCTTGTAAATAAGTATCACTTTGATTATGCGAATCTGACTCAAGCTGAACGGAAAATGAAGCAGGTTATTCCGTTCTGGACTTGGCAGAAAAACATTTTGCCTGTGCTTGTCGAGTCGATTGGTAAGAAACCTACGGCTTGGGGTCGGTTGCAGCAGATTAAAGGCGAGTTAGAGTTGCATTCTCCTGAAGAAGGGCTAGTGCCTAGCTGGTTCGGAGAGAATATGGGTATACGTTTGCCCTTCAATATTGGTGGGAACAGAGCGTATGCTATTCCTGATTTGCCGTTCCGTGATCTTGCTAAATGGTCTAAAGCTATTGAAGGTAGAGAACCGTGGCGACCTTTAGCGGAAAGTGTTTTCCCGTTGTACAAGCTCCCGATAGAGCTTGCGTTTGGCAAAAAATATTTTGGCAATATCCCATTCACTGGTCGATATCAACAAGCGCCTAATTCTTATGGAAAGATTCCTGGGTTTATGCCAGCCCTTGGTGCGCTTGGATTTGCGAAGAAGAATCGTAAAGGGGAATGGAAAACAACTGATCAAACTCTTTATGTGTTAGATCAGTTTATGCCGTTGTTGGGTAGGGTGCGGAGGGTTCTTCCTAATGAAGCTCCTAAACAAGAACGAGCGGTGACTACTTGGCTTTCGGTGTTTCTAGGTACGAACATTCGTCCTAATACTCCTTCTACGAAACGTAGCGAGCTAATTCGTATGCAAAAAGAATTAGCTGAAGAGCTTCGCGATAAGAAAGATATAGAATTCCGCAAGGTCTAGGATTTAGGTATGTCTGAGAGAACTGTTATTTCTCGGGATGGGTGGGATGCTCGTCCTCCTAAGAAACCGTTTACTAAGTTGAGGCCAGCACGAGTGCAGGGCATTGTTCTTCATCACAGTGGTGTGAAGGACGGACCTAAAGGTATGTCTGCTTTGAAAGCTTATGAGCGTTTCCACATGGATTCTCGTGGTTGGAACGCTATTGCTTACAACTGGTTGGTTGACGAAGCAGGAGTTGTTTATGCAGGGCGTGGGCCTGGTGTCGTTTCTGGTGCTACTAAGGGTTGGAATTCTCGTACTGAGTCGATTTGTTTCACGGGTTGGGGAGAGATAGAAGCTCCTCAAGCTGCTTTAGATTCTATTAAATGGCTAGTTAATGACATTAATAGTCGTTACGGAGGGAAACTGTGGGTCAAAGGGCATCGAGATTTAGGGAACTCTACGTGCCCTGGGAATTGGTTGTACAACTGGCTGAAGTCAGGGATGCCGTCGCCACTTGGAGATCCCAACAAGGTCGATTGGGACGGAATCAACGCTCATCTGGAGAGCCTGAAAGCGGTTGTATCCCATAGTCCGCTATCTAAGCGTAAGCGGAGCCGTGGAGAGGCTGTGAGGGTCGTTCAGGAGCGTTTGAAGGACCTTGGGTATGAGCCTGGGGGTATCGATGGAATATTTGGATACAACACGAAACGTGCAGTCAAGATGTTCCAGGTTAAATACTGTTCTTTTCTTAAGGTCGATGGCATAGTTGGTGCCAGGACTTGGGATGTATTGTTTAGTTAGTGGGCCACTCTCAACACTCTATAGGAGGTCTTGAAATGCCTAAAGATAAAGGTTACGGATCGTTTGCTGATACGTTCGGTGATTCCGATGAACAGCCATATGATTCGTCATCTGCGGACAACATGGCTGATATGGCAGCTAAAGCTAAGGCTGATGCTGCGTATCTTCGTTCAACTGGGCTGGGTAACCAGAACCAGGGCGGTCGTCCGTTCGGGAAATGAAAAAACCAGCACCTAAAACAGGTTACAAAAAACCTAAGAAGAGCCGTAAAACGGCTCGTCGTCCTAGCAAAAAATATTAAGCCACTGAAAGGCAAGAAGTGACTGAAGAAACAGCGAAGACAAAGTTTTCTTGGGGGGATTGGATTGAACGTTCGGTTTGGACGGGTGTCGAGTCTGCTCTTGCTGTTGTTGTCGTTACTGACGTATCGAGTCTCAAAGCTGCAGCTACAGCATTCGCTGCCGCTGCTATCGCAGCGCTTAAAACGCTTGCGAAGGCACGCCTCGGGAAGTAATCCCGTGGCTGAGGAACAGTTTGACGATCTTTGGGCCAACTGGATGGCCGAAGAGGGTTTAGCTATTGAGGATGAGATTCATCAAACTTTGTTAGCAAGCAAAGGTTTGCTTGACATGAATGATGGGACTCATGCTCAGTGGGTAGGTCCAACGTTAGGTGTTCTTTTAACGTTCGACTTTGAAGAAGTTGATTCTCTTTTGAATGCGTGGGATGACGCACAGGATGGAAACCTTATTGCTTTGTCAACTGTGATTCATTGGTTGCAGGGTTTCACTGTGTTTCTGCAGGCGTGTACAGGAAACATCGAAGAGCTTTAGATATCTCGATTCAAATATTCTTGTACTGCTGGCTGCTGAAGCAAACTAGTACGCAGTTTTTGTGCTAATTCATCTCTCCGTCTAGCCATAGTTGTTTTAGGTGTATCCAAAATTATGGCTACAAAACGCAAAGAGAGGCCCACATCAACAAGCATGTGGTAAAGCCACTGCTCGTCTTCTGTGAGCCTCATAAATGTTTCTTGTACTGCGAGAATAAGATCTTCTCGGTTTTGTTCTCGTTCTTCTATAGACCGAAGCGGGTCCTCGAAAGGACCCGCTTCCATTAAGCCTTGTATCTCTGTTATAGGAGTAGGTCTGTAATGACTTTCTTTTTTTATAACAAGCTTTTTAGGGGTATGTCCCCAGTTGTTACCTTTGGGTTTACTAGTTACGTTTACCCAAGGCCGTTGTGGTTGCAGTGAAGGAAAGTTTGCTTTCCTAAGAGCGTCAAAGAGTTTTGCTCCCTCGCTCTTATCATCCACCGTCCCAGTGCAAGAATCCTGAATGTATTGAGAAGAACAATTTGTTGTTATCGAAGTTTCCTACGGGAATGTCTTCGGTGTTAATGATTTTCATTAGTTCTCTGTAACTCAGATCCGCATAGTTTTGGCGTGTGGATGACCAGATCCAGAACCACACATCTAATTCAGATGTGTCCCACCACTGTAGCGCACGAATTTTATTGAACTTAACCTTTAACATTTCGTCGTGTCCCATGCCCATTACTTCTACAAGGCGAGGGAAACCACTGTTAGATACCTGTATGTAGTCAGGCGTAGCCGCAAACGTTGCAGGGATTTGGTATAGCTCAAAGCCGTCGGGTCGATTGAAACCGAACCGTTCCCAGTTTCGTTCTCGTTTCTCGAACTCACCTTCAGCTTCTTCTCCCATTGATTTGTAACGTTCTTCGTAAGGACGTTTATGAAACATCGGAGCTTTCATTTTTTTCTCCCAACTATTCGATAGACCATGATGTCGTCGTCGTAGGCGATGCCGTTTAAGGCATCTTCTACTGCTTTCAGATAATTTGTTGTGTCCCCTCGTAGCTTTGTTTCGCTGTCATCAAGCTCAGAGATAGTTATTTGTGTTCGTTTAGATGTGAACACACAGCTAATAGAGATCGGTCCCTCGAACTTAGGGCCGTCGTAATGGTTTCTTATGTGTTCTTCGTGTTCCAGTGTGGACTTAGGGGTATACGTTCTGCCTCGTGCGAATCGAGGACGACCTTTAACCTTTGGTTTCCCTGGAACAGTGAACTTGTAAGAACGTTTACGCATGATACCTCGTTGTTTGTGCGGCTTTGGAAACAATGTTTTGTAACTGTTTCTCTCTGTCTGCTCTGCCAATAAATTTTTCAAGTCTTTCATCGAGCCGACGCAACCAGTCCAGGGCTGCATCAGGTGAATAGTCTTGCCAAAGAAGGCTACTAGCAAAAGCGTACATCGCTTCAGACCGATCTGAGAACTCTCTTTGTTCCCAGATGGTCCGAGCGTTGCCTTTGAATTCTCCGTCTTCCCTGTTTCCAGGTTTGTATTGCGGAGCTTTCGGTTCCGTTGCTTCGTAGAAACGAATCAACGAGCGAAGTAACCCTGGCGAAGTTCGGTTAGCCCATGCAGCGTCAACAAATTCCTCAAGGGAGAAGAAGGAATCTGTTTTAGATGGGTCGTAAACTTCATGGCGGCCAGGGTTACGGTGCTTAGGGTAAGGCAAACGTAAACAGTTGCCTAAAGCACCTTCGTTCAGTGAGGTTTGTTTTGGATAAACCTCTTTAGTTGGCACATCCACAACACGGCACGCTCCTATAAGCCCTTTGCGTGCCACTGTTGCTGCTACTGGTTCAGTTAGGTAAACCCAAACGTGGTAGCCCTTACTTTTTGATGTTTCTTTCCAGCTTTGTATCCCTGTCTTTTCTAAGAGAATGACCAGGTTGTCAGCGTGGACGCTGGAGTTTTCTCCATCGTCAAGGTCAACTGCACACCAGTTGACCATCCACACACCATTGCGTTGCCACAGTGGATACACACCGAGAGCAACATCATCATCTAAATGAGTTTCGATGTGCTGTAGGTATTCTTCTCCGTATCCGAGTGCAACGTTGCCGTCTTCTTCTAAGGGATGCACCCAGCTAGTTACGTCAGCTAACGCTCCTCCTTGATGGAGGGCCGCAAACCTTTCGAGAGTTATTCCACCCATCGGTCATCCCCAGGAATATCGCTTTCGTAATATTCTCTCACAAGCCCACAGTTCGGGTCCATGTAGTAGTCGATGGGTGGGTCTGTGACTTGGCATGGTGGCCTCTTGTTCTTGCAAAGATCTAACGATACGGACACTGAGTGGATGCGTCGTTCAGAGTCGGAAAGTTTGGGGTCATCCCTACGTCTGAAGACGTTTAGTTGCAGGATGGCGTATTCGTCGGCATTGAATTTGCCGTCGTCCATGCCTCTGGATGTTCCACGAGTTGACCCTTTGCCTGACTGGTGGACCAGTCCGACGGGCAGGTTCTCTGTTTCTGCCCATTCCTTCAGTCCTTTTAAGACTGTGGATACTCCTTCGTATCCTGATGCGCCAGGAAGCTGTTCAAGGAAGTCAACCATTACGAAACGTGGCTTGTGTTGCCAGTAATCTTCGCATTCTCTCATCGCATTACTCATGTCGTTAAAGGAGAGAGCGTTAGGGAAGATCTTTATTCGATCCAAGAACCCGAACTTGGCTTCTTGGATTTCATTCAAGACTATTTCGTCTTGCGTCCGAAGAGCTTCTTCCACTTCAGCAAGATTTCGTTGATATAAAAGCGCATAAAGTTTGGATACAACCAGGATCTCGGGTTCGTCAGGAGTATAGATCACTCCATAGAAGTCTGGGTCTTCAAGTAGGTTGCGTGCCATTGAGGATAAAAGCACTGCGGATTTGCCGCTGTGTGCTCTGCCTGTTACGACAAGTACGTCGCTCGGCCAGACTCCTCGCATGCGACTGTCGATGTCTTGTAGCCCTAGGTGGAAGCAGTCGTGGCTTCCTTTGGCGTATTCAACCCAGCGGTCTACGGCATCGGACGTAGGCTTAAAAAATTTGTACTGCGGCTCTCCCTCGGGGAGATCAATGCCCGCAAGTCGGGCATCGATCTCCTCGGTGGTGAGGGCGACAGCTTCGTCACCCTCACTCATCAGTTGCCCTTATATGCGAACTCTTGAAGTTCTACTCGTCGGGCAAGCCAATCCCATTCGATTGCATCATCAACAGATTCACCTGCTGCTTGATTCCAAACCTTCAACGGAACATTGCTGTCTCCGTCGTTGACCCAGATACCAACATCACGAGATGTGGCAACACCAATGTGGGAAAGTGCTTCCTTGCTGATTGAGAAGTTGGGGAAGTTCTTCCCTGTCTTCGTCTTGTCAGTAGTCCCGTCAGCGTATTCCTTAACTTCGTACACCTTTAAGGTGCCGTCGTCTAAAGACCACTGATTGGGGTGGAAAGCAAGCAAGTTGAAAGCAGCTTGACGTTCGTCAGCGCCCTTACCAGTGCAGAAGTCAGTCCGCTTATAGGTGCGACCGCTGATTGTTCCACCAGCAGGAGCAGCTTGCGCTGGTGCTGGTGCAGCCGCTACGGATGCTGCCGTAGGTCCTGACGGAGCAGGGACACTTGCAGTCGTCTGCGAGGCGGTGCCTGCTTGACTATCTGAAGACCTGGAAACGCCGCTTTTCAGGCGTCGCATCACAACCCCATCAGGAGAAAGATCCATCTCCTGACCTGATTGTTTCAGGACCTCACTCTTAACTTGCTCAAACATGGAAGACGCCTCGGCAAGAATGCCGTCATCTCCCATTGATTCAGGAACACTGCGCTCAATAGTAAGCGAGTAGTCCGCTGTTTCATATGGAGCTTCACTTACTTTCTGCGTGAAGCTAACTGTCACTTTCGCTGTGTCAGTCATAATTTACCTTTCTCCCTACCAGGGATTCTCTCCGAGGTGCTCACCTCGGCATTTGCCTGCCTGCCAGACAGGACACCATAGAGGAGAGCAATGCCAGCCCTCCCAGTTCTGAGGCCAAGTCTTAGCGTCCGACATGATTGTCGGCACCATCGACCAGCACAATTCCAGAAAAGCTTTCTTGTGCTCTTCTGTTCTTTCGATCTCAATTATTTGAAGCTTCCCATTAGCCATCACCCCGAAGTTGAAATGCGTTGCATCCAACGCCCAACTATAGGCATGAGATTGTATATCCCAACGCTTCTTCTCCCAAGCTTGATACTCCCTGCCAGGGTTCTTCCAATCCCACAGCACACCAGACTTATCTACCCAGTCAACAGTGCCAGTGAGAACCAACCTAACGTTGTCTCTTCTACCAATCTCACGTTCAAACGGAACCTCAACTCCCTCAGGATCTAACGAAGGGAACAGTTCCTCGTACCAAACCGCAAGGTTGGCTCGAACCACATCAACTACTTCTTCGTACTCTTGACGCCAGACTTCTACTTCGGATGAGTAGGTAGCAATAAATTCTTCTGCGACTTCCAGTACCTCGTCCAAACTAGGACGGGGTAAACCAGCCATGATCATTCGTCCTGCGTATTCGATGGCTCCGTGAACAGCGTTACCTCTCAGAAAATCTGTTGTTTCTTTCTGGGATACAAGACCTAAGCGTTCTTGTCGTGCCTGCTCGGGACATCGAAGGAACGTATTGATCCAACTCTGTCGTAAACGTATTTCAATCATCTATCTCCCTGTTCGGTGGGGCCGTCCCGCAGGGAGACACGGGACGACCCGACCTAGTGACTTCTCCATTTATAACACCGTTATAAATGGAAATTCCCCATCGCTTCAAATGGGGGGAACCCTTTTGGGGGTTCCCCCCATTTTAACATGGATACAAGTTAAGTCAAACAGCCTCTTCTCCCAAAGGAGGCTTGACCTTGTGCAAACGTTCAAATTGTGCCCGTTCAACCATGTCATGTGTTCTTTGTCTAGATAACCCAATCTCACGTCCAACTCGTGCTTGGTTACCCTCGGCATAGACAGCATCCAACAGTGCATGTCTACGCATATAACTTGTCAGCTTTAACTGTTGCCTAATCTCATAATCGATTTGGTCTAACTGTTTCAAAGCAACTAAAGGCTCGCATGTATCCCCATAGTTCTTCAATGTTTCGTGAAGTTTGGTAAGTGAGTAGGTCATTCGCAGCAATCCTTGTTTGTTTCGTTTTCTTCATAGGTTTTGGCTGCTTGTTCAGCCTCGGCCAAAGTTCCAAAGAACTCTTTGTAATGACCATCTTGTATAACTACATAGCCTGATGTTCTCAAGCCTGCTCCTAAAGGAACTACGGCTCCTTTGATCTCATACTTAGAGGGACTCATTGGCTCTAGCTTCCAGTATTTGTTTTCGGGTAAACGCATCTTGAAGCGGTGCGCTTTTCTCCCTTTTTGGTCCTGATCCACGTTTCTGTTCTGCCCTGTCCTTACTGTATTGGTTCCATGCGGAACGACATCCTAAACATCTGCAACCGTTTCCGTAATGGGAAGCAGAAGGCTTCCCTTTGCAGTTGTATCCTTGCTTTCTTGTTCTATTCGTCGCCATCAGTATCCCTTAGGGGTATGACTTCGGCGTCTTCTTGGTTGTTTGCATCGTGTAAGAATGCGTGCATTTTTTCTTCGAGGCGTTCTGCTCGTTCGAGAAGTAGCACTGCAAGTTTACGGTCAGCATGGATGACATCGTGTGTCTCATCCATTAGTTCAAGTAGTAGTTCTCCGTCGATATTTTCCACGGGGTTTCCCTTCTTTTAATAAGTGTGTGTAACTGGATTTTCTTTCGTTTGGGGTCCAAGCCTCCCATCTTTGTTTGCATTTGGCACATCGACATCCGCCTACTGCATACGTTGCGATGTAGCCGTGTTTCTTGAAGTCTGTTGAGTCCCAACGGATGTGGTTACCTTCGATGTAACTCATCTATCTCCTCCTTTAGAGCTTTTATTTCTTGTTCCAATCGGTGAACGACAACTGAATGCGTACTCGCTTCGAGTGAGTTTGCATCAGCGGTAGTTAGTTCTAGATGCCTGATGTTGCAGCATCTTTTCTCGTGGCAATCGTGGTGTACTTGTAGTCCTTCTGGAATAGGACCATTATTGTAAACCCACACCATACGATGTGTCAAGGCGTTGCGGCTTGTGCCAACTCGTTCAGCAATTATCTTGCTGTTGACTGCACCGTATCCACCATTCTGTGTGAAGCCTTGCCAAAGGATACAAACTGTTCCGTCATCACGAACAATGTCACCAAACTTGACATGACCAAAAGCAGGATTCAAGTAAACCTCTACTCGTTCCTCAAAGGTAAGAGATGACAACAACCTGATAGGAATATCAGTACGAGGTGACCCGTACTTTACAAAATGCCTCTTGTGTCCATGACAGAGAGCAATCTTTCCATCTTTAGACCCAGGTCCATCATAAGAAACAAGAGTGCGGCGCTCCCTCGGGCATTGACTGCCGTCAGGCAGAACAGCCCAACAACTCCCTCTGCCCTGTCTAGGTTTCATTAACTTGCTTCCCGTTCTTTAGGCGGTATCCACTCTTCGTAAAGAATCTTGGCTCCTTTGGAAGAGTTGCAAGAAGTACAGCATGGAACGAGGTTGTCCATTGTGTCAGTACCACCTTTGTTGATGGGATACACATGGTCACCCACAGAGTTCTTCCAGTTGTTCTTCCACTTGGTGTGCCACGCATCACAGTAAGTGCAACGCTTAGGGTCGATATCCCTGTCTCTCCAGTATTGGTGAAGATCATCCGTAGAGTGCCCATCACATTCTGTATTAGCTTTTCTTGCTCTTCGGCGTGATTGTGTCTCACTTGCTTTTCCACTAACTCTTGCATAACAACTGGGACACATGCCTTTAACAAATTTGTCTGCTCCCCTTTCGCACACTTTGTCACACCCTTTGACTGAGCAGGTCACCCCAATGTTGTGTTGTCTTGTGACGTGCAAGCGCCCATGTCTGTCGGATAATAAACGGTGAGCATTGCAATAGATGCCTGAACCTTGCCACCCTCTTGCTTCTTTCTGACAATCAGGGGCAGCGCATGGTGGACGTTTGGTGTCCCTTTCTCGCTGTATAAGAATTGGGTCGTCGGCTCTTACATCGCCGTGAGTAAGCCAACGTGCGTCATGGGTGCCACAATACTGTCTTGCTGAACTGCCTCTGTAATTGACTCCATCACCGTGATTTCTGCCAATCTTTATGTTGCAGCGAACACCTTGACAGACAACTTGGCAAAATATTGGGTCTTTGTAACTAAAGTTGTGAACTTTCTTGGTTGTCACTTGTACCTCCCACAAGTCCACAAAGCCCAGGCTCCACGGGTGTTCTCATGTATGTAGTGAGCCATCCATGTTGACTGAACAATCTCATAACGTTTATGCCAATGCTTCTCAAAGACATCACCCCAGTAATACTCATTGATCTGGAACAAACCATGATCTACCCCGTTATAAGCACGAGGGTTATGCAATGACTCACACCACGCCACCCCGAGGGCACGAACACAATCCTCTTGGAAGTATTCGCACACAACCTCAGGAATCTCAGGGTTAGGTGGTTCATGATTCACTGAAGCGAAGTCCAGTATCGCCCAGATAGCTAGCCAAATATTCATTCGACTATCTCATCGAAGTCGATCCCAGGATCTTCGACAAGCATCTCCAACTGATACTGGATAGCCCGATCAGTTATGACATCGATGCTTGGGATAAAGTCTAGGAAACTGTCTCGGTCTTCTAGGTATTGCTGTTTCAACTCGTCCAAGATCAGGACGGTAAACAAAGCAAACGCATACGCCGAGCGTTCTAGATCTGTATACGCAGAGTCACCCATAGTATGTCTCTGCCTCTGTCTCGATCCAGACACGAGCACCACATCGGTCAGGCTCATCAGGCTGAACGATGTAACAAGGCCCGTCTATAAAGACCCTACGGTGATGAGTAGAGCCTTTATAAGTACGATCAATAATAGCGGGTTCACCCTTCTTAATTTTCTGTTGGTGAACGTGGATAACATGCTTCATCACTCTCCCTTTCTGTTGGTAGAAGCAAAACGGACATTGTTGCGACCGTAGATACACATGCCGCATTCGACACATGCACCACGACCGAACACCCCGTCGTCGTCCCAGACGACCATCGGGGTTTTACCTGTTAGCTCAGGACACTTAGGTCCCTTGCGTCGGTGTGGGAACTTAGCAGCTAACTCTTCAGTCTCTTCCCAAGTGTCGGCACAGAATGCCAGCATTGGTTCGGAAAGTAAAGCTTTCTCTACTCGGACTGCATCTAGCACGTTGTCTTTATCTATCGATAGGTAGACAGCTAGATTGCTGACCCCCATGAGCAGAGGAACTGCCTTAAAGGTTCTCGTATACAACCAGAACTGAAACTCGGGGAAGTCTTCAGCTACTCGTCTGATTGCTTGGGCGAACGCAGCAGAGGGAATGTCACCGTCCCAGAAGTGACGGAACACCCACTCGTCTTGCGGTATGCCTGCTCGGACGTACTCGATAGAGCATTCACTGAGCATGGCACTGAGCATGGCGTGCAGTGTGTCTGTGTCGTTGAGATGTGGGGATACTATTTCCCAGTTCTCTTGGACCAAGTTACGGACGCCTGGAAAGTTCTGAAGTGCCAACGCATAACAAGCTTCGGCGCACCACTCCGTGTGCCCAGGGCAGGAGACAAGGGCAGGAAGCCCGAAGGTGTTCTTGACCTTCGGGGTTCCCTCATTGACTCCCTTGCCTTTCTTCCTGACTAGAGGCGCAACTTTGCGGTCACTACTTAAGCGTGGCAACCCAACGTTGACAATCACGATTCTAGCCTGCCTAACAACTCAGTGAGGAGACTGCTGACAGTCTTAAGGATCTCGATAATGTCATCAGTTCGCTCATCCTTAGGCTGCATAGCTTTCATTGCCTCTTGGACTTGGCG
>CENY01072309.1_pt1 | contig 17997 bp, 16 predicted proteins | sample 356181 | NCBI WGS metagenome assembly CENY01 (sample SAMEA2619840, study PRJEB7988) | marine metagenome | isolation source: saline water (ENVO:00002010), including
ACATCCCCAACTCAACAGTTTGATACAATCACACGAAAAGTCCGCACAATAAAAAGTATCAATAAACCACTTGTGATCGCATGTAAGGGCATTGACATAACTTCAAATAAACTTCTCACAGAAATCAGCAATGAAAACCTACCTGATTGCATTCCTGTAATTTTATCAGGACCAGGTTTTGCTATTGATCTTGCAAACGGACATCCAATAGCAGTCACATTAGCTTCGAATTCACCGTCTACGCTTGAAAATGTAGGGCAGCTCCTCGCCAATAACAACTTTCGTCCCTACTTCAATGACGATGTCGTCGGTGTTCAAATTGGTGGTGCGCTAAAAAACGTGATAGCAATTGCTACAGGCATCGCAATGGGTAAAAAATTAGGTGATGGCGCTGTTGCATCTTTAATAACGCGCGGGATGAATGAAATTATTAGCTTTGGAATGATGATGGGGGCGAAAAAGGAAACATTTTTTGGTCTATCAGGATTAGGTGATTTAGTTTTGACTGCAACAAATTTAAAATCAAGAAACACCAAACTTGGCAATCAAATCGGTATCTCAGATGGATTAAATAACAGCTCAAATGATTTGACCGAAGGTTTTTATACCACTAATGCTGTTTATAATATTTCCAAAAAGAAGAAGCTCAAGCTACCAATAATTGATGCAGTTTATAATATATTATATAATAACGGATCTGTTGATAACGAAATTGGCTTATTAATGAACAGACCGCTAAGGGATGAAAACACAAGTAAGGACTAGTTATGGCGTACTGGCTTTTTAAATCTGAACCGAATACATGGTCCTGGAGTGACCAAATTGCTGTAGGTTCTAAAGGCACAGAATGGGACGGGGTTAGAAATTATCAAGCAAGAAATAATATGGATAAGATGAAGATAAATGATCTTGGCTTTTTTTATCATTCAGTTAAAGAGAGGAATATCGTGGGTATTGTTAGGGTAATTGCTGAAGCCCACAACGATACAACAACCAATGATAGCACGTGGAGGTGTGTAGACCTAGCTTACCACAAGAGTTTCGCAAACCCAGTAAATTTAGATACCATAAAGCTTACCCCCAGTTTGAGTGATATGGTGCTCGTAAAAAATTCTAGATTATCGGTGCAACCTGTGACTGAAAGAGAATGGAATATCATCTGTGATATGGGGCGACCTCAATAATGGAATTAAAAATGGTGATTAATAAAAATGAATGATTTTATAGGAAATAAAGTTAGTAAAACTTGGTCAGAAAATTCTCACATTAATCGAAAAACTTATGATGATCTTTATGCAGAAAGCATTAAGTCACCCGAAATTTTTTGGGGTAAACATGGTCAAAGAATTGATTGGATCAAACCATACACAAAAGTCAAAAATACATCTTATAAAAAAAATAACATAAGTATTCAGTGGTTTGAAGATGGCACATTAAATATTTCTGCAAATTGTATTGATCGGCATCTTAGAGATAATTCCCAAAAAAAAGCAATTATATGGGAGAGTGATGATGGTGAGGTAACTCGTATTTATACTTACCAGCAACTCTACGAAGAAGTATCTAAATTTGGAAATGTTTTAAAAAATCTTGGCACAAAAAAGGGTGACCGGGTGACCATATATATGCCAATGATACCAGAGGCAACCTTTGCAATGCTTGCTTGTGCAAGAATCGGTGCAATCCACTCGGTTGTTTTTGGTGGATTCTCTCCCGAAGCTCTTGCTGGGCGAATTCATGATTGTAAATCAAAAATAATTATTACCGCAGATGAGGGAATACGTGGTGGGAAAATTATACCTCTCAAGGCAAATGTCGATGATGCGATCAAGATTGCGAATGGACTTGGGACAGAGGTTGAAAAATCACTAGTGATTCAAAGAACTGGAAATAAAATTTCGTGGGATCCATCTATTGACACATGGTACCATGAAGAAATAGAAAAAGTATCAGACTCTTGCCCTCCTGAAGAAATGGCAGCAGAAGACCCGCTCTTTATTTTATATACCTCTGGCTCGACTGGGAAACCTAAAGGGGTTCTTCATACGTCAGGCGGTTATATAGTCTACGCATCAATGACACACCAATATATTTTTGACTACAAACCAGATGATGTTTATTGGTGCGCTGCTGATGTCGGGTGGATTACGGGTCACAGTTACATTGTTTATGGACCTCTTTCTAATGCCGCAACTGTAGTAATGTATGAGGGCCTCCCAAACCATCCAAATGCATCAAGGTGCTGGGAAATTATTGATAAGTATTCAGTTAATATTTTCTATACTGCCCCAACCGCTATTAGAGCTCTCATGGGGGCCGGTGATGAGTATGTTAAATGCACAGACCGATCTAGTTTGCGGCTTTTAGGAACTGTCGGTGAACCAATTAATCCTGAAGCGTGGAATTGGTATTTCAATGTTGTTGGCGATGCAAAATCTCCAATAGTTGACACATGGTGGCAAACGGAGACAGGCGGTATAATGATATCGCCTCTACCAGGGGCAATTGATCAAAAACCTGGGTCTGCGACATTACCTTTTTTCGGAATACAACCGGCAATCGTTGATGCTGATGGGAAAATTTTAGACAATGAATGCAGCGGTAATTTAGTCATATGCGACTCATGGCCCGGACAAATGCGGACAGTATATGGTGATCACAAAAGATTCGAAAGCACATATTTTTCAACATACGAAGAAATGTATTTTACAGGTGACGGATGCCGAAGAGACTCAGATGGATACTACTGGATAACAGGCAGAGTTGATGACGTTATAAATGTTTCAGGTCATAGGCTCGGGACTGCGGAAGTAGAGTCCGCTCTTGTCTCAAACAAAAAAGTATCCGAGTCTGCAGTCGTTGGGTTCCCTCACAATATTAAGGGTCAGGGTATCTATGCTTTCGTTACTCTGAAAGCTGGTATTGACTTTGAAGATGAGGCAATTTCAAAAGAGCTCAATAGCACTGTTAGAGATGTAATTGGACCAATTGCTTCACCCGATCACATACAAATAACATCATCCTTGCCAAAAACGAGGTCAGGAAAAATTATGCGTCGTATCTTACGCAAAATTGCTGAAAATAATTTTGGTGATTTAGGCGATACCTCAACACTCGCCGATCCAACAGTTGTTGATGATCTGATTAGTAATAGAAAGAATAAATAATCAGAAGTCAGAGGCTATTCCCTTTTTTTCCCAGTCTCCATATCGTGTAGGTTCGGGCCCCTCTGGTCCATCAATTTCTTTTGGCATTTCAGTTATTTTTCTACTATTTTCTTTTCTTCTTTCATCTGCTTCCTTAAGAGCTCTCTTTGCTGCAGGTGAAAGTTTATTTTTATTATTTTCTGACATTATTTTTTATTATTGTTACATCTATAAGTATAAATATAATTAATAAAAAAAAAAATTAAATATGAGCCCCACAAAGAAGACAGTAAAACATCAAGAAAAGGGATATGTCCCGAGAGCACTGGCGTTGGATATATTGGATGAGGTGGTTCGAAGAAATGTAAGCCCAGACGACCGACTAGAGCTTTACCTTAAAAAAGAGAATTATCGGGGTTTACCCAAAGAAGATATTGCGCTTTGTAAATCAATAGTCATGACAACCCTCAGACGATGGGGGCACATTGAGCAGATTTTATATAATTACCTGAAAAAATCGGTTCGTAGTCATTCCCCTCGAATTCATCTAATTATGATGACTGCCATATGCCAATTAATTTTTATGCAGTCCCCACCCTATGCCGTGGTTAATCTTGCGATAATACAAACTAAAAATGATAAAAAATCATATAAATTAAAAAATCTTGTTAATGCCGTGCTCCGCAGAGTGAGTGATGACATTGAGAAATATACTGATGATCAATTTGATCACTTAGAACTAATCCCCAAATGGATGTTAGATAGGTGGAAAAACTATTATACATCTGATGAAATAAATCAAATAGCGAGCTCATTAGTCAATATTCCACCTTTAGACATAACATTAAAAAAAATTGATGAAAAAATTGCTGAAGATCTTGGTGGGCAAAGTATTGTACCTAGAAATATTCGTTTCAAAAAGTATGGATTTATTCCAGATATAAAATACTACCATGAAGGCAAATGGTGGGTCCAGGATATTGCTGCGTCCATGCCCGTTCGAATTATTCAAAATGAAATTAGTAACAAAAACATTGTTGATCTTTGTGCGGCGCCTGGAGGTAAAACAGCAAATTTAATTGATGCTGGAGCAAAAGTTACAGCAATTGAGAGCAGTATCGATCGGATAAGCCTTTTAAAAATAAACCTTAAAAGACTGAACTTTGAAGCAGATATTATTCATGCCGATGGTACAAAATGGAGCTCAAAATTAAAATATGATGGAGTCTTGATCGATGCACCATGCAGTTCAACTGGTGTCATGAGACGGAATCCAGACATATTGAGAAGAAAAAGCCATAATCTAGATTATCTTACAAATCTTCAACATAAATTACTTATTAATGGAATTAAACTTCTTAAAAAAGGTGGTTTTCTCCTATATTGCACATGCTCATTAGAAAAGGAGGAAGGAGAATACCAAATTGATAGAATCCTCGATGAAAGAGATGACATTGAATTGAAAAAAATTCAAAAAAAGGATTTTGTTATATTTCAAGAGTTTATTCACCCCAATGGTTATTTACGGATTTTGCCCAATACAATAGGGGATGGTGGAAATGATGGTTTCTTTATTTCCATTCTTCAGAAAAAATAATAATATTAACTTACAATTGTAAAAATTAGGAGTAGTTTGATGCCGATTTTCCGAAAAGATGAGATGGAAGCCACGCCCGATGTTGCAAGACCACACATCAAAATGATCCAGTATGCCGGGGATCTTCTTAAAGTAGGCATTGTAACATACAAAAAAGGTGATGTTCCGCCCCCGCATTATCACCCGAATGACGAACAATGGATATATATTCTCTCTGGTAAACTGGCAGTCTTACTGGGAGATGAGACAACAACCGCGGATGCTGGTGATTTAATTTTTATTCCAAGAAATACAGTGCATGGTATACGTCTATTGGACGATGAATGCACATTCTTTGCGTGTAAAAATAAATCAGGAACGGGTGGCTTGAGTGAAGACTACACTGATGTGAATAATCTTGATGAACTAATAGAAAAACTTGAGATGCAAGAATAGTTTTAATGTGTAATTCAAGCCTCGAGGAAACAACTGAGTATGAATGATAATATTATTAAGATAAAACGTGCTCTCATTAGTGTTTTTGATAAAACAGATATAGTAAAGCTTGCTAAAAGCCTTGCGGAACATGGTATTGAAATTGTCTCCACAGGAGGCACGGCAAGACTACTAGTTGATAATAATATTGAGGTCACTCAAATAGATGAAATCACAAAATTCCCCGAGGTCTTGGGTGGTCGAGTTAAAACATTACACCCAAATATATATGCAGGCTTGCTCTCAAGATTGAATAATTCAGATGACAAGGAAACAATAAAAGAATTTAATATAGAGGAATTTGACCTTGTGGTTGTAAACTTATACCCTTTCCAAAAAATTGTCGAAACCACAGAAGACGTTGCTGAAATTATTGAAAATATTGATATCGGGGGGCCTTCGATGATAAGAGCATCTGCAAAAAATTACACAAGAGTGTCGGTAATAACTCACACTAGTGCATATGACGATCTCGTAAGAAAATTAGAGATAAATGGAGGACTATCATTAAGTGATAGAATGTCACTCGCAGCTGAAGCTTTCACATTAACTTATAATTATGACAAGATAATTTCAAATTGGTTTGAAAACTACCTCAACCCCGATCAGAAAAATCGGTCATCAGATAAAATAATAAGCGAAAAAAAATTAAGATATGGTGAAAACCCTCATCAATCAGGCGCATTACAAATTAATTCAAAGAGTGGGCTTGGCTCCATCGAACAATTACAAGGAAAAGAGTTATCTTATAATAATATTAATGATATTGATGCAGCTCTGCAACTGATTGACGATTTTAAGAAAGATAGCCCCACATTTGCCATAATCAAACACGCTAACCCATGTGGTGTCGCTCAGAAAGATACGTTATTTGCCTCATATATTGATGCACTATCTTGTGATCCAACGAGTGCTTTTGGTGGTATTTTAATTGCAAATGTTACTATTGACGCAGACACTGCCGCAGAAATTGTAAAAATATTTTCAGAAGTTGTAATTGCACCTGGTTTCACTGATGATGCATTAAAGGTACTATCTGATAAGCAAAACCTCAGAGTAATAAAGTTTAACACAATCAATAATGAAAAATCAGATAACAAAATACTCAAGTCAGTCTATGGAGGCTATCTAGTCCAGGACAGAGACCAATTTATAATTGATGAAAGTGAACTAAAGACTGTCACCTCTAACAAACCTAATTCTGAGCAAATAAGAGATTTGATATTCGCATTCAAGGTTGTAAAGCATGTAAAATCTAATGCTATTGTTTATGTAAAGAATATGAAGACAATTGGCATCGGAGCGGGTCAAACGAGTCGCGTCGATTCATCAAAAATTGCAATACAGAAATTTTATGAGAATATTAATGACGAAAAACAAAGAACTGGATGCGTCATTGCATCTGATGCATTTTTTCCATTTTCTGATGGATTAGATGAAGCCATCAAATTTGGTGCAGTCGCCGTAATCCAACCCGGCGGTTCAATTCGAGATAAAGAGGTTATCAAAACAGCGAATAATGCTGGTCTGTCAATGGTTTTCACTGGTTACAGACATTTTAAGCACTAACAATCAAATATAATCACTTAGCTTTGTTGGCAAAAATTTACCTATATTTTGTTTTCCCATGATTTTATTATTTTTGACAATTGTATGTCCCCTCAATAATACTTCGTCGGGCCAGCAAAATACTTCAAATCCGGAGTATGGGTTATATTTTGACCCATCAACAACCATCTCGTCTGTGAGTGTAACTTTTTTATCTTTGTTCCAGATTGTAATATCAGCATCGGAACCAATCCTAATTTCACCTTTTTTAGGATAAAGACCATATATTTTTGCAGGCATTGTTGAGGTAATCCGAATAAAATCATGCAAATCTAAGTTGCACTGTTTTCTTAATACCTTATTGAGAATAATTGGCAATCTCCAATGAAGCCCTGGCATACCATTTGGTATTTCTTTAAAGCTTGGATTATTACCCATAAAAAACTTACCTTTTTCGTCAAAGCTATATGGTGCGTGATCGGAAGATACTAAATCGAGAACCTTTCCCTCAATACCATGCCATAATGCCTCAGAGTCACTCTTATCACGGACTGGAGGACTGCAGATCCACTTTGCAGCTTCTTTTATATTAGATTGGTTGAGCAGACTTGAGTTCAAAGAGAGATATTGAGTACATGTTTCAGCAAAAAAATGAACCCCCCTTAACTTACCTTTTTTTATTTCATTAAGACCTTTTTCAGAGGAAACATGAAAAATCATTACCGGTTGTTTAGTCTCTTCGGACATTTTTATGATCCTCTTGAAAGCGTCTACTTCACCATCCACTGGATGACTATCTGTGTGATACTTTGGGTGCGTACAATCATTATTAAGCAACTCTTTTACTTTTTTTGTAATCATTTCATGGTTTTCAGCATGCACTGATACCATCGCACCGCATTGTTTCGCCTGCTCAAGTATCCTATGAATATTATTATCATCGATTCTTAACCTGTCATATGTCATGAATATCTTTATTGAACTATGACCTTCCCTGATCAGCTTTGGTAGCTGAAAATCAATAACATCATCTGATGGTCCAGCAATGATCATGTGCATGGAGTAATCTACAATAGCATTATTTTCAGCTAGCTCGTGATATTCTTGAACAATGTTTGTCAGGGAGTCACCCTCATACTGAGCTGCAAATGGTATAACGGTTGTATTTCCTCCGAGTGCGGCCGCAGTTGTTCCAGAAAGAAATGTGTCAGAATTTACTAAACCAGATGCTGATCTCTGTTCAATATGACAATGACTATCAACGCCACCCGGTAGCACTAATTTATTTGTTGCATCAATTTCTCTATCAACCGATACACATATATTATTTTCTATTTTCTCTATGACCTGATCCTCTATTAGAACATCAGTGACTTCAACTTTATCAGAATGGACAACAGTTCCATTTTTGATTAAAATTTTTTGAGATGACATTTTCTAAAACCTCAACAGAGAAAAAATTGGATTTGAAGTTTTGATGATGGAGCGGGCGATGAGATTCGAACTCACGACCCCAACCTTGGCAAGGTTGTGCTCTACCACTGAGCTACGCCCGCTTATTAAACACCTAATTTTATATATGGATTTAGTATATTTTACTAGCAAATAATTCATTAAATGTGATTGATTTTGTGCTATTACTTATTATATAGAAGAAGTCTAGAATGGATACTTTATTATGACAGATATTAACCAATTTATAAAAGATACGACTACTGCATCTTTCTCTGAAGATGTAATTGAAGCGTCAAGTCATAGTCTTGTAATCGTAGATTTTTGGGCGCCATGGTGTGGACCCTGCAAGCAATTGACACCAACACTTGAAAAAATTGTGGGTGAATTTGGTGGAAATGTCTTACTGTGTAAAGTAAATGTGGACGAAAACCAGGCGATAGCAGCACAAATGGGTATTCAATCAATACCAGCTGTGTTTGCTTTCAGAGACCAAAAACCAATTGATGGCTTTATGGGTAACATTACAGAAGATGAACTTAGAAAATTCTTTGATAAGCATGCTAACACTCAAGATACAAAGGTTGATGAACTCCTACAAGAAGTAATCAATTTAAAGCAAGAAAAGAACTACGAGGAAGCCCTAACGATTCTTGAGTCAATTGCATCAGATAACTCTGATAATATTGATGTCATACTCGAAATTGCTGATTGTTACCTGCAAATGGGAAAATTTGATTTCGCAAATGACTTTCTGGCAAACTTGTCTCCACAAATATTAAATAATGAGAAAATAAGGCAGCTAAAATCAACAATTGAGTTGTCCCAGAGTGAGCCTGTTGATGATGCCGATATATCAGATCTTAAAGAGAAGATAGAGAAAAATCCAAGCGACCATCAATCGAGAATTGATTTATCACTTTACTATAATTCTGTTGGTGATAAATCTTTAGCTGCAGATTTGTTGATAAAATCTATTCATATAGATAGAGATTGGAATGAAAAAGCAGCTCAGTCGCAGTTACTAAAATTTTTTGAAGCCTGGGGCTTCGCAGATCCTGTGACTGTTGAAAAAAGAAAAGATTTATCAGCAATTTTGTTTTCCTAGGAGTACACATGAACCAAGAAACTGATATTAGAAATTTACCAGAAGTTATTCCAATTTTTCCCCTTGATAAATGTGTTCTGTTGCCAAAAGCAATATTGCCTCTAAATATATTCGAGCCAAGATATTTAGAAATGATTGATGATACTATGAAAAAAAATAAGTATGTTGGAATCATCCAACCCTCCGTATCTAAGAGAAAAAAGAGTGATACAGAGCGCGTTGGATGCCTTGGGAAGATCTCTACTTATGTTGAAAATGATGATGGTACACTAATAATTAAATTAACGGGTATCTGCAGATTTAATATCATCGAAGAGATAGAAAATAGAGCTCCTTATCGAGAAATGAAGGTGACATATCATGCTTTTAATGATGACCTATTACTCGATGATAATACAGATACAATTGACAGAGAAAAGTTGCTAAATGTTATATCTGACTACTTAAATGTGAATGACTTAACGACTGACTGGTCTGTAATAACCGATACGGATACAGAAATTTTAATAAATGCCTTTGCAATGCTCAGTCCATTTACAGCAAAAGAAAAGCAGGCACTGCTTGAAGCAACAAATATAGAAAATAGATCTGAAATCCTAATAGCGCTAAGTGAAATTTCAATCGCGTCCAGAAATAATAAAAAAAATAATTTCATTCAGTAAAATGACAGATAATTTTGATCAGAAACTATTACATGTTTTGATTTGTCCTGTTAGCGCTGGTCCACTGGATTATGATGAAGAAAATCAAGAACTTATATCTGATAATGCTGGCTTGGCATACCCTGTAAGAAACGGTATTCCAATAATGCTTCCTACTGAAGCAAGAAAGTTACCAAAGAAATAATCATCAATCTACGTGTTCAACTAAGCTTAGTGCCTAATATTTTATAGATATACCAGATCCCCCTCTAACAAGAGTCTTTTTGAGGATGGGAATGCTATCAGCCAAATTAATTACGAAGTTTTTTAGGGGATTTAGGCCACTAATATTATTTGAATATAACCTGTTTATTCCATCATATGCTAATGCTGATGTCAAAATATCAGGCATTCTTTTCCTTTGGTATTCTTGAAGATTACTTGTCGAGCCAACATCTAATCCATACTTAAAGGCTTCAATGATCCTATCAGATAGACAAATGATATCACGCAATCCTAAATTAGTCCCTTGTCCAGCCAGGGGATGAATCGAATGAGCTGCATCACCAATTATAGCACATCTCTTGAAGTATAATTTATGTACAAGAGAGAAGTTAAGCTCAAAAAAACCAGTGTTATCCAGTTTAATAATTTCACCAATATAATTTTTAAACTGTTTTTCAATATTCAATTTTAAGTCAGCAATACTAATTTTTTTTATTTGGTCAATATTCTCTCTATTCATCGACCAAATTACAGAGGAAGTGCCTTTACCCATTGGAAGTAAAGCAATGGGACCCGTCTGTAGAAAATTTTCAACAGCAATATTTTCATTATTTTTTGAATGCTCAATAAGACAAGATAGTGCAAGCTGATTATAGTCCCATGATACTGATTTAATGTTGAGTTGTTTTTTTACGGCTGATTTTCTTCCATCAGCTGCAACAAGCAATTTTGATGTTAATATTTGATTCTGCACTTTCAAATTGACCTGATCAGTCTCCAACTTAATATCACCAATATTAGCGTAAATTACGTCTATGTTGCTAAGTTTTGCTGTTTCTTCAGAAACTAACTTTCTAAGCACCTTCTCATCAATTATATATGATGCAACCTCGTCATTAACCCTATTATCTAGATTTAAAAAACTTTGTTTTTCTATATTTGATGCTGAGTGACTTATAAATATTTTAGATACCGGGTGTGTATGTGGTTCTATCAATTTCCAGATACCAAGTGACTTACACAGGTTTATTGTTGATAGTGATAAGGAGAGAGCACGAACGTATTCCTTAAGATCAGAATCTTTTCTCTCCTTGTCAATGATTATTATTCTAATCCTACCACCCAATATCTTAGATAATCTAAGTGCAAAAAATTGTGAGGTTATTCCATTACCTACAATTATTACATCCGAATGTGAAGGTTTTAGCTGTTTCATTTTTTTCTTGTTATGTAGTCTTTAAAATATAAATATATAACTTTATTAAATAATTTCTATTTTATTATGAGTGCGATTAAAAATCTTAAGAACTTACTCAACATAGAGAAGATATCAGATAATAGATTCAGAGCTTCAGTAAATGAGTTTGGTTGGACTAGGGTATTTGGAGGCCTTATCGTTGCACAATCAATCATTGCCTCCTACAGGACTGTTAAAGATAAAAATTTGCACTCCTTACACTCATATTTTCTTCGTGCTGGTGATCCTGATATTATAATGAATTACGAGGTGAATACTCTTCGTGAGGGCAGAAGTTTTGCTCAAAGGATTGTATCGGCTTACCAGAGTGACAAACTAGTATTTTATATGATTGCGTCGTTTCAAAAAAAAGAAAAGGGGCTTGAACATCAGGAAAAAATGCCTCGTGGCATCGTTACTCCCGAAAACCTGAAAACAGAAATGGAAATACTTGATGATGTTTTTAAAAATAAACCAGACAATATTAAAGACACACGACATAGGGGTAGAGCCATAGAATTCAGGCCAATAAAACCACGAGATATTACTATGCTGAAAAATGAAGACCCTTTACAGCTGCTTTGGTTAAAAACCTCGGCGAAAACAGATCTAGATCCGATTATGAACCAAGCTCTATTGGCGTATGCGAGTGACTATACAATTCTAGATACAGCTCTTATGCCTCATGGTATTTCAATTTTTCAGAAAGATATTCAAGTTGCAAGTCTAGATCACTCAATTTGGTTTCATGATAGCAATTTTGATATTAATGATTGGACCCTTTACAGCCAGAAAAGCCCAAAAACAAGTGGTAATAGAGGTTTTGCTGAAGGAATGCTTTATTCCTATGAAGGAAGTTTAATCGCGACTGTGGCGCAGGAGGGCATGATTAGAAAAATGCCTATTATTTAATCATATTTCAAATAGTGCATAATTTTTAATCTTATTCACTAAATCCAAACAGTAAAGAGTTTCCCAAGAAAAAAATTATTGTTACATAACAATAGTTTATAAGAAAATTCCAAAACTTGGCACACTTTTTGCACTAATTACTTCAAACGATTTTAAAAGGAGAAATTCGATGAAATTAATTACAGCAATCATTAAGCCATTCAAGCTTGATGACGTAAGGAAAGCTCTCGTTGATCTTGGGATTGAAGGGATGACCGTTACCGAAGTAAAAGGTTTTGGTCGCCAAAAAGGACATACCGAAGTTTATCGAGGCGCTGAATATGAAGTGAATTTTATCCCAAAGATCCAGATTGATCTTGTACTAAAGGATGATTTACTCGACTCAGCAACAAGCGCGATAGTTGAGGCAGCAAAAACAGATAAAGTCGGTGACGGTAAAATATTTGTATTTGATGTTCAAGGCGCAATTAGAATTAGGACTGGCGAAAAAGACGCTGAAGCCCTTTAGAAAACTAGGAGAAAAAAATGTTAAAAAAATTATTATTATCAGCAATTGGTCTTGGAGTTATTACTCTGACCATGACTGAACCGGCCAACGCTGCAGGTGAAGATACGGCTTATGTATTTAATACGTTGCTATTCTTGATCGGTGGTTTTTTGGTTATGTGGATGGCAGCTGGCTTTGCAATGCTAGAGGCTGGTATGGTACGATCTAAAAGTGTTGCCATGCAATGTACAAAAAATATAGCTCTTTATTCAATAGCTGGTATAGCGTTTTGGGTACTTGGCTATAATTTAATGTATGATGGTGTTGATGGTGGATTTTTTGGAAGCTTCACAGCTTTTAGTGTTCCAGACCCATCAGTTGATACAGGAGACTACTCTGCTGCTTCAGACTGGTTTTTCCAAATGGTATTCTGCGCAACAGCAGCTTCCATAGTATCTGGTACACTTGCTGAACGTATCAAGTTGATTCCATTTCTAATATTCGTTGTAATACTATGTGGTATTATTTATCCTATCCAAGGCGCATGGCAATGGGGCGGAGGTTTCCTCTCCGAACTAGGCTTTAGTGATTTTGCTGGGTCTACAATAGTTCACTCAACAGGTGGATGGGCTGCTCTTATGGGTGCTCTGATACTTGGCTCACGAGCTGGCAGATATAATGAAGATGGAACTGTTAATCCTATGCCAGGGTCATCCATGCCGCTAGCAACATTGGGTACTTTCATCCTGTGGTTAGGATGGTTTGGATTTAATGGTGGCTCACAGCTTGCCCTAGGTTCGCTAGAAGATGCATCATCTGTATCAAAAATATTTATGAATACAAACCTCGCTGCTGCGGGTGGTGTTGTTGCCGCTATTATATTATCGCAAGTATTGTATAAGAAAGTCGATTTGACTATGGCCCTTAACGGTGCTCTGGCAGGTCTTGTATCTATAACAGCAGAACCTTTAATGCCTTCACCACTTCTATCAATAATCATTGGTGGTATCGGTGGTATTATAGTTGTACTTGCTGTACCGATGCTTGATAAATTTAAAATCGACGATGTCGTTGGTGCGATTCCTGTGCATCTACTCGCAGGTATTTGGGGAACATTAGTTGTTCCACTATCTAACGATGGAACGAGTGTTGTAACCCAGTTTATTGGTGTTATTTCAATCGGTGTCTTCGTAAGTGTTGTCAGTGCAATTGTATGGTTCGTAATGAAATCAACAATTGGTATACGCGTAAGCGAGGAAGCCGAACTATCCGGTGTAGATAAAGCTGAGTTAGGTATGGATGCTTATCCAGACTTCTCTAAGTCATAATATTTACACTATTATATTCTCCCATAAAAAAGGTGGTCATTTCGACCACCTTTTTTTATTAGTTATTAACATACGTTTAACCAGATAATTCTATAATAAAATTTTGTTTATTATGAGGATTTATGGTATCTCTTTCACCATTTCAGCGCACACGCGAACTGCTTAAGAACTACCCGGAGAAAAATGGTTGGATCGATATGTCTATTGGATCTCCAAAACATGAAATACCATCATTTATAAGAGAAATTATTAATGATAATTTTACAGAATTCCAAAATTATCCCTCAGCGAATGCAAACCTTAATTTTGGCGTGAATATATCCAAATGGCTTTCTCGTCGACACAATCTTAAAACAGATGACTATACTAGTAATATTTTACCTATCTCTGGATCGAGGGAAGGGCTTTTTTTTGGCAGCCTGCTTGCTAAAAAAATACACAATAATAAATCCATATTTATCCTACCGAACCCTTTTTACCCTGTATATGCAACAACAGGATATTATGCCGACAGAGAAAATCTTACTATTAATGTCTCGAAAGAGGATGATTTTTTTATTAATCTAAACATGGTTGAAACTAATACTTGGTCCAAGACCATAGCTTTCTATTTGTGCTCGCCATCAAACCCACAAGGATCAATAGCAAGCAAAGAATACTTGGAAAAACTATATGAGATATCACTTCGATATAATTTTATTATAATAGCTGATGAGTGCTATTCTGAAATTTATCGTGATGAAGCGCCGCACAGTATTATTGAGGTAGCAGAAAAAAATAAATTTAAAAATATATTATCATTCAACTCATTATCTAAAAGATCAAATGCACCTGGACTAAGATCGGGTTTTGTTTTTGGTGAAAAGAAACTAATTAATAAGTTCTTTGATCTACGAAATGTTTCAGCACCGACTGTTCCTACTCCAATCCAAATAGCCTCAGAAGCATTATGGGATGATGAAAACCACGTTATTGAGAACAGAGAGCTATACAATCAAAAATTTGAATTATTCCAAAATAACATCGATAAAAAGTTTAATTTTAATACACCAAGAGGTGGTTTTTTTGCATGGTTGCAAATATCAGAATTTGGTTCCGATGAAGAAGTAGCAATAAAGCTTTGGTCTGCCGGTTTAAAAGTAATACCGGGGTCATATTTATCGTTAAATACAAGAGATCCCTCATCAGCAGATAACTTCATTAGAATTGCATTAGTTGGAAGCAATAGTGAAGTTGAGCAGGCAGTTGCGATAATAAATAAGGTCCTAAATTGAAATGAAATTATCGAGTTTAAATTTTATTGAGAGCGTGCTACCATCTGGCTTTAGATTATTTATGAGAAAACAAGCTAAAAGGCTTTTTGGTTTATTATTGTTCTCTCTTGCAATTTACTTAATTACATCTCTCATTTCATGGACACCCTACGATCCAAATTTAAATAATTATAATGCAAATAGCATAAGTAATATCTTAGGTGCATCAGGGGCAATAATTTCAGATTTAATGTTGCAATTTATGGGACTTGGCTCATTTATTCTAATTTCGATTATACTAATTATAAGCCTTGATATGATAATTCAATCAAAAAGAATAGGCGGTATCCCAGGGTATATAAAATATCCGATATACTTTCTGGCTTGGATAACACTGCTGTCAAATATTGGCATTACTGACAATAGTTTCTTTAAATCGATGATTAACTGGTCCTATCTGGTCGGCGCCGGTGGGCTACTGGGTGACTCTCTCTCACTTTTAATTAGAGAAATTATTATAGGCAATTTTGAAACTATTTCGGATAATAACTCTAATCGGGTCATCTTCATTATTTCTGCATTAACAATCGTGGTTACGTTCTGTCTTAATAGATTAGTATTGGGGATGAAAAGGAAAAGAAATATTAAGTTACTAGAGTCTGATCAGATGCATCAACAGATCTCCCTAAAAAAATCAAATCCTTTAGCGCTAGCTCTCAAAATCATTCTAAAAATGTTTGTAAATATCTTATTACGTATGAAATCACTATTGCAATATAGAAAATATGAAGAAAAAAGCTTTGAAGAGATCAGGGACAGTCATGATAATCGGAATGGAGATGAGAGTATCATAATTGGCGAGAGTATTGAGTCTAACATTGACCTAAACGTATCTGATAGACCAAAAAAAACTTACAAGAAAAAATTAAGGGTCAATAATAAAAAGGAAAATTTAGATCTATTTGAGCAGAATGAATTTTCTCTACCACCGGTCAGTCTTTTAAAAACAAACCCTGAAAAAAATTATGAAAAAACAGTAAACCAAGAAGAGCTTGAATTGATATCTCAAAAATTATCAAACGTCTTACTGAATTATAAAGTGAACGGAGAGATTACAGATATCAAACCTGGTCCTGTTGTTACGCTTTTTGAATTAGAGCCATCACTTGGGACAAAATCAACAAGAGTTGTTGGATTAGCAGAAGATATTGCAATGTCTATGTCTGCGCAGTCTGCAAGAATTGCAATTATTCCGGGACAAAATAAAATTGGTATCGAACTTCCTATCGCAAAGAGGAGCACAGTATATTTGAATGATCTAATACAGTCAGATGAATTTGAAAAATCGTCCTATAAGCTTGCGATTGCACTCGGAAAAAATATCGGGGGTAAGACTGTTGTAGTTGATTTAGCGTCAATGCCACATCTATTAATTGCAGGGACAACTGGCTCAGGTAAATCTGTTGGTATAAACACGATGATACTCTCATTATTGTATAAGTATTCGCCAGAGGATTGTAAATTGATAATGATAGACCCTAAAATGCTCGAACTTTCTCTTTATGAGGGAATACCCCATCTTCTCACACCAGTTGTTACAGAACCAAAAAAAGCCGTTATTGCGTTGAAGTGGATTGTTAGAGAAATGGAAAAAAGATATAAGAATATGTCAAAAATTGGGGTAAGGGATTTAGAAGGTTACAATAAAAAAATAGAGAGGGAAGGTGGTACCATTAAGACAAAGATCAGGATTGGTTTTGATGAAAAAACTGGTAAACCAAATTATCATAATGAGGAAATTACATTAAAGAAAATGCCATTTATAGTGGTTATCGTGGACGAAATGGCAGATCTAATGGCTGTTGCAGGTAAGGAGATAGACCAGTCTGTTTCAAGACTTGGAGCTATGGCAAGATCTGCTGGCATTCATCTCATCATGGCGACACAAAGGCCATCAACTGATGTCATAAGCGGCGTTATCAAGGCCAACTTCCCAGCAAGAGTTAGCTTTAAGGTTAGTTCAAAAATTGACAGTCGCGTAGTTATAGGTGAAGGAGGTGCTGAGCAACTTCTTGGGAATGGTGATATGCTTTATGTTGCAGATGGCAACAGAACAACCAGAATACATGGGGCTTTTGTTGATGATAAAGAAGTAGCTGATATTGTTAGTTATCTCAAGAATCAAGCAACCCCTGACTTCGTCGATGAAATCTTAGAAGAGCCAGAAGAAGTAAATAAAGATCCGAGTGAATATAATAATGTAGATCCACAATTGTTTCAGAAAGCCATAGAAATAATCATTAGTGGTAATAAGGCCTCCACAAGTTATCTCCAGAGAAGACTTGGAATAGGCTACAATAAAGCAGCAAATATTATCGAAAAAATGGAAAATGATGGAATAATCTCTGCTGCTGATAGCTATGGACGCAGAGAAATATTGTTGAACGAACAAAATTTTGACAATATTTAACGCTAAATGTCATATATTATTGTCTAGAAAATCAATAAATATATGTTCAGAATAATTATCACATCAATAGCCCTTTTATTAATACAAGTCACTCCTTCGAAATCGAGTTTCTTAGACCC
>CENY01171937.1_pt1 | contig 17976 bp, 17 predicted proteins | sample 356181 | NCBI WGS metagenome assembly CENY01 (sample SAMEA2619840, study PRJEB7988) | marine metagenome | isolation source: saline water (ENVO:00002010), including
ATCTGCTGACAGAAGATTCGCATCATACGGATTAGAAAGTGGTACTAAAGAATATGTGAAATACATTAATGATAGTGTAATAGCTTTAATGATTGAAAAAAAAGAAGCAGTTGATAATTTGGAAGAAATTCTATCTGTACCAGGGATAGATATGGTTGTATTTGGAGGCAATGATTATTCTATGAGCTTAGGTAAACCTGGATACATAAGAACTAACCCTGAAGAAATAAAAAATGTTGCCTTACATGTAGCTAAAGTTGCCTTAAGCATGGGAGTTCAACCAAGACCAAGTATAGGTAATCCGAACCAAGCAATTGAGTTTATGGAACTTGGAGTTAAGCATTTTTGCATGGGAAATGATCTAATAGGTTTGTGGCAATGGATAAATACTCAATTTGAAGAACTAAGAAAATTGGTAGAAAAAGGATAATTATATAGACTTAAAATCTAATGATGCTGAATTAATACAATATCTAATACCTGTTGGTTCTGGTCCATCTGGAAAAACATGTCCTAAATGTGCATCACAATGTGCACACATAACTTCAATTCTTCTCATACCAAGTGACAAATCTTCTTCAGTTTTTATTTTATTAGAATCAATTGCATCCCAAAAACTTGGCCAACCACATCCAGCATCATACTTAGTTTTAGAAGAAAACAATTCTGTATTACAGCATATACATTTATAAAACCCTTCTTGAAAAGTGTCCCAATATTCACCAGTAAAAGGTCTTTCAGTAGCTTTACGTCTAGTAACAGCAAATTGTTCTTCGGTTAATCTTTCTTTATATTCGTCTTCATTCATAATTTCTCCATTATATTAATTTATTCATATTTCTCACGTAATATATGAGATGCCTTAACTTCATTTTTCAATTTTTGATAAGCTTCATCTAAAGGAGCATATGGGATTTTCCCTGGAGAAAAACCACAATCTGGATTTAAGCTTATTCTTTCTGGTTCAATATATTTTATTGCTTTTTCAACTCTCTCTACAATCTCTTCTGGGGTATCTATATGTTCAAATCTACACCCAACACAACCTAAACCAATTAAAGAATCCTCAGGCAATTTTTTTAATATTTCAAAATCTCCTGCAGTAGGAATACTGAATTCCAACACATATTGATTAACATTTATTTTATTCATAACTTCAATAATAGGATTATAACTGCCCTCAGCTCCCCATCCTGATCTACCCCAATTTCTACGACACAAATGCAAAGCTAATGTAACTCCACTTACTCCATCTATAATAGAATTAATATTATCTGCTGCTAAATCCATTTCATACTCTGGGTTTTTAAATTTAGATCTAACCTTTGGATCAACTAAAACACATAAATGTGGATCATCAATTTGAATAACATTTACTCCAGTATCTTTTAACAATAATAATTCTTTATTAAGAATTGGTATTAAATCTTGTATAAATGACTCCCTAGTAGGATAAGCTTTATTCGACAATTCTTTTTCCCATAATCTCTCACCTAATAAATAAGGAGAAGGGACACAAACTTTTGATTTCCTATCTGTAGATTTAATTAGAAATTCAGCTTCCTTAGCAATTAAACCTTCATTCATTACTTCCATTTTTTCTGTAATTGTAATACCCCAACGATGTGGTTTCATTCTATTATCAGGAGTAAATCCAGTAGCTATATCTGCTATTATATGCGTATATGCATGCCTTCTCCATTCACCGTCACTAATTAAGTCCAAACCAGCAAATTCTTGGATAGCTATAGCATAATTGACTAATTTATCCATTTTTTTTGTTCTAGCTATTTGAGATGATTCATCACCAGGATTTTCAGGTAAAAGATCAAGTAATACATTCGGTCTAGGTAAACTACCAACTACTCCAGATTGAAATAATTTGCTGCTCATTAATATATAATTCCTTATTAATACACTTATTTAATATTTACTAAGCCTATCCTTTACAATTGTATAAATTATAAAAGGTAAACTCCAAAATGCTCCCCCTCCTAATCCTAACAAAATATACATTACAAAAGGTTCTGATCCCGAAGAACCAAAAGAGGCTCCTAAAATTGGAACTATAAAAGTTAAATTACTAATAAATATAAATTTTATTAATTTTAATTTAAGTATTTTTGAAAATATAATCCCTGTCAACGATGGAATAAATAAAGTCAATACAAATTCCCAAAATTCAAATATATTATCTTGGGTAAGAATATCATGAGTTAATATAAATAAAATTGATACTAATGAGCCTAGTAAAGAAGCACAAAGAAAAAATTTAAAATAATTTAACATAATTATGCCTAATAGATTTATAGTTATAGTTGTGTGAATTAATTTAAACAAATAAAATAGTGAAATAATAGATAAAAATCTTGAAATTATAAATAATTCATATGTCAAACTTAAATAAAGTAAAAAATAATTACATTCTTGATAAATATGTTAAGTACCAATTACCTAAATTAAAAACAGTAGATGAAGCTGATCTTAATTCAATGTTTGAAGGTTTCAGTGTAAATAAATTAATTAAAAATTCAACAATGACAGAAACTGAATTGATAGAAACTTTCAGACTTTCTATGATTACAGAATCTTTAACAGAACAATATGCTGAAACATTTGTTAAAGGGGCTTTAGATAATAATGCAATATGGTTAAGCAATTATATTGAAAACTTCTGGGTTCCTGATGAATTAGGACATATGGACCCATTTAAGAATGTATTAATAGACTTAGGGTATACTGAATCTGACCTTTCAAATCAAATATCTTCGGCTAGAGAAGAAACTAATTATTTAGAATCTCATACTACTGAAATTACTCCAATTGGATTAACAACTTATGGAATGGTACAAGAATGTATAACTGACTACTGGTATGAATTACAGCTAGATTTCTTCCCAAAGGGTTCTGGGACAAGAAAAGCTATTAGTAAAGTTAAAGGTAGGGAAGCATTACATACAGTCCAGTTTCGAGATTTAACTGCAATTCAATTAGAAAATGACCCAAGTTTATTAATGCCTATTTTAGAGACAATAGTTAATTTTAAAATGCCATCTAATCATATTAATAAAGTTAAAGAAATTGAAGAAAAATCCCAATCATTAATTCCTAAAATGAATGGTGAAGTTTTAGAATTAATTCGTAGAATAATATCACATATACAATTAGCATTAAATGATACTGGAAAAATTGGTCAACTATTTGCATTATATGGTACTCAACAAGATAAAAACCTTGTTAAATTCATCCCTAACAACACTTTATTCTCCTTATTTAAATATTTATCTGGAGGATACGGATTAGTAGGAGAAATTATACTAGAAAATATTGGTTTATATGCAAATGAGCCTGAATCGTTGGAATCAAATTATGAAAGGTGGCGATACCGAATTAAACGGTCTATAAAAAACTGGATAAATGAACAATTTGATTTAAAAGAAATTTTTAAAAAGTAGTCTAATGATATTGATTCTAAAAATTTCAGAACTAGTTGGAAAATTAATCTCACCATTAATTATAAAACGTTTATCAAAAATGTCATTAAAGGCCGAACTCCCTAATGAATTATCTAAAAACAATTCGTCAAATACATTAAAAATAAGAAAATGGTCCACATTCACTGATATAGCCTTAGGATACGACTTAGGTTTAGCAAGATCATATTTAGAAGCAAAATGGGATACTTCAGACCTAACTCAAGTATTTAAATTGATGATTAATAATAGTACCAATAAAAGCAATACCATTTTAAATTATACTCCTGAAAAATTCATATCCCGTATACAACACAAAATTAAATCTTATAATCTCAGAATAAATGCAAAAAAAAATATAAAAGAACATTATGACATAAGTAATGAATTGTTTGGTTTATTTTTAGATGAATCTATGACATATTCATCAGGTTATTTTAAAGAGCCAAATTTGAATTTAAATCAAGCACAACTTGGGAAATTAGACAACCTTTTTTTAAAAAGCGGATTGAAACAAAATGACCACATATTAGATTTAGGTTGTGGCTGGGGAGGTTTAATAATAAGAGCTGCTGAAAAGTTTAATTGCACTGGTGTTGCTGTAACTCTATCAAAAAACCAATATGAATTCACTAAAGATAAAATAAATAAATTAAATCTCAATAACCAGATAACAGTTCTTTTAGAAGATTACAGAAACTTGAATGGCAAATTTGATAAAATATTTTCTGTTGAAATGCTAGAAGCAGTCGGGCACTCCGGATTAAAGGAATTTTTCATACAATCAAGTAAACTTCTTAATAATAATGGAATATTATCATTACAAGTAATCACTGTTCCCGATGAAAGGTATGAATCATATAGGAAAAATTGTGATTTTATACAAAAATATATATTTCCTGGAGGATTATTACTTTCACATAAATATATATTAGAAACTATGCAAAATAACAGCGATTTAATTGAAAAAGAATACATTTCTATTGGAGAACATTACGTTAAAACTTTAGAGCAATGGAAAGAAAATTTTTCTGCCAATTTAGATGAAATATATAAATTAGGTTTCTCAGATAAATTTATTCGTAAATTCATCTATTATTTTAGCTACTGCCAAGCTGCATTTGATACAAAACATATAGATAATTTACAAATATTTATCAGGAAAAAATAATAAATGTGGTATGAATTCCTAATTGATAAAGGCCTATTGCCGAGAAGTATCGTACAATCTTCGGTTAGATATATGTTGAAAAGATATCTTTCTAAATATTCTAAACTATCTGATTCAGAAATAAGTCAAATCCAAAATGATTTTTGCTTAAAACATTCATATGGGCCCGTAGCTAAATCAACAGGTGAAGCAAACATACAGCATTATGAATTTCCAATAGAATTTTTCAAAACTGTTTTAGGCCCAAAACTTAAGTACAGTGGATCATTTTTTAACAAAGAAGATTCCAATCTAGAAAATGCAGAATTAAACTCTCTCGAAAAATACACTCAATATGCTGAGCTAAAAAATGGCGAATCTATATTAGAACTAGGCTGTGGCTGGGGTTCACTTTCTTTATATATAGCAACTAATTTTCCTAATATCCAAATCACATCTATAACAAATTCAATAATTCAATATCAATATATTAATGAAATAATCAATTTGAAAAAATTAAATAATATTCAAATAGTGCATTCGAATATGAATGAATTTAATCCTAAAAAAGCATATGACAAAATAATTTCGATTGAAATGTTTGAACATATGTATAATACAAAAAAATTATTAGAACTCACATATAATTGGCTTAAACCAGAGGGTTCTTTATTTTTTCAAGTATTTAGTCATAGATCATACCCTCAAGATTTTGATCAAACAGATACATCTTGGATGGCTAAATATTTCTTTACTCATGGAATGATGCCATATGATAGATTTTACAATGAAATAAATTCAAATTTTATACTAGATAAATCGTGGATAGAAAATGGTAAACATTATTCTAAAACCCTATATGCATGGTTAGAAAATTTAGATAATAATTATTTAAAATTACTTAATCTCACACATAATAATAGTAAACTCTTAAATAGATGGAAGTTATTCTTTATAATCTGTGGAGAATTATTCGCATATAATGATGGAACTGAATGGTATATAAAACAATATCTGTTAAAAAAAGAACAAAAGAATAATAAATGAATATCGGAATAATAGGCGCAGGAATTTCAGGAATTTCTACAGCATATAATCTACAAAACACACACAATATTACTTTGATCGAAAGCAAATCTCATTTAGGAGGCCATTCTAATACAATTAATGTAGTAGATAGTAATTCAAAAAAACTAAATATTGATACAGGATTCATAGTTATGAACCCTAAAAACTACCCTAATTTCAATGATTTTTTAAAAAAGCTAAATATTCAATTAATTAAATCAGAGATGTCTTTCTCATATTATAACAATGTAAACAAAATCCAATATGCTGGTACATTAAGAGGATTATTCCCAAATTTAAGAAAACTTTTTACTATTAACCACTACAAACTTTTATATTCAATAGTCAAATATTCTAAAATAATGTATTCAGATTATATGTCAGGGAAAATACAAAATAAAGATACTACTATTTCTGAATATTTAACATCCATAAAATGTCCCAAATATGTAATTGAAAATTATTTTTATCCAATTGCTGCTTCCATATGGTCAAGCCCTAAACATCAAATAGAAAATTACCCAGCAAGATCATATATTCAATTTTTTTATAATCACGGTTTGTTGAGGATACTTAATCGAGAAGAATGGTTTACAATCAAAGGTGGTAGTGTAGAATATGTCAAAAAATTTGAGAATCAATTTAATGGTAATATTATTAAAAACACTACTATAACAAATATAATAAAACAAAAAAATAAAATTTTAGTTAATGGCGAAAATAATTACAAAAATGAATTCGATATAATTGTATTAAGCTGTCATGCAGACCAAGCTTTAAGCTTAATTAATGCACCTACTAAAAACGAACACGATATTTTATCAGCTTTCAAATATACAAAAAATAATGTTATTTTACATACTGATACAAGTATAATGCCAAAAAATAAAAAAACATGGGCCTCTTGGAATTTCATTTCATCAAATGATAAATCAAATATTACACATGAATCTTTACATTATTATATGAATAAACTTCAAAAATTAGATTCTAATGAAAATTTCATTGTATCAATAAATCCAATTAAACAACCTCAAAGAGAAAAAATAATTTATACTACTGAATATACTCATCCAATATTGGAAAAAGAAGCTATAAATATACAAAAAGAATTAACTACTCTAAATAAACAATCTAGAATTCTATTCAGTGGTGCATATTTTGGATTTGGATTTCATGAAGATGGATATTTGTCAGGTTTAAAAACATCTCAAGAAATTTTAAAACGCTTTTAAAATGTCTCTATTAGAAGGTATATATATAGGTAAAATAGCTCACAAGAGGTTTTCTCCTACAATACATACATTTAAATATAAGCATATTATGATTGCTTTAGATATAGATTCAGATATAAAAAAGAATATATCTAAAATTCTATTTGGCATAGATAGATTTGGGATGTTATCAATAAATACTAAAAATCACCTTGGGGGAAATGAATCTGATCTTCGCTCAAGCTTATCAAACCTACTAAAAAACAATAAAACCTATAATCCAAATCATAAAATGCTAATCCTAACTACTCCTAGTGTATTCGGGCATGTATTTAACCCAGCCACTTTTTATTTTCAAATAGATAATCAAAAAAATATCGTAGAATTAATAATAGTAGAAGTAAATAACACCTTTGGAGAAGGGCATATATATATTCTAGATGAACTGTATAAAAATAAAACTTCTTATACATACTATGCGAAAAAGCAATTCCATGTTTCGCCTTTCGCTAATATGAAAGGGGAGTATAAATTTGAATTTATACTTAATAAAAGATTTATAAGTACTCAAATTGATTTAATTAAAGATGATAATCCATTTATAGTTGCAAATTTCACTGGTAAACATAAAAAGCTATCAAATTTAAACTTATTAAAAAACATTACACAAATAATCTCCACAGTATATCTAACTGAGTTAAGAATTTTAATTCAAGCATATAAACTTATGATTATAAAAAAGTTAAAATTCTATCAAAAACCCCCTCCCTCTAGTAAACATACATTTACATCAAGCGCTCCATCATATATTAATTCAATGAAATTTATTAAATGGATTAAAAAATTTAATAAAAATAAAGATTGATATATTAACAAATAACTAATAATATATTAAAAATTCATAATTTTTGATTTTGGAGATTTAAATGAAAGCTGCAAGGCTAACTAGCCCTAAAAAATTATCCTTCGAAGATGCACCAATCCCAGAAATAAAAAATTCGCAGTCCCTTATAAAATTGCATTACGTATCAATATGTGGAAGCGACATAAGACATGCTTATGGCCCAGTTTTACCTGAAGAAGAATACCCTTTAAAATTAGGAAATCCTTGTCATGAATTAGTTGGAGTTATTGCGGAAACAAGATCCAAAAGATTTAAAGTAGGTCAAAGAGTTATTGTTTTACCTTCAGAAGAAAGTTCAGGAGGATTAGTTGAATACATTTCAGGTGATGAAGACAAAATTGCCGTATTACCTGAACATGGAGATCTGAAAGAATGGATGATGTGCCAACCATCTGGGACTGTTTTATATGCTTGTCAACAAATTGGCACAATATTAGGTAAAAGTGTACTTGTATTGGGTCAAGGTGGTATAGGCTTATCTTTTACAGCTATATGTGCCAGAGCAGGAGCAAGTAAAGTAATTGCTGCTGATCTATTTGATTATAGACTCGAATATGCAAAAAAATTCGGAGCTACTCATACGATAAACACCAGGTCAGAATCTATTGATGAAGCTATCAAAGAAATTACAGGAGGATTAGGAGCTGATATAACAATAGAAGCAGCAGGGTACCCTGAAACATTAAATGCAAGTATTAGATTGGTAAAAAAATTCGGCAAAGTAATTATATTTGGGATTCAAGACGGATTCAATGATAAAACTATATCTTTAGACACTCAATACATTTTACCAAAAGCTGCAACGATTATACCTACAGCTGGAGGTTCTAGTGGTGATTCAATTGGACATATAGAGAGAATGATCGAATTAAAAAATAGAGGTTGGTGGAATCCAGGTGAAATGATAACTCACAATTTAAATTTTGAATCTGCAAATGATGCATACGATATGTATGAAAATAGAATAGATAATATTATTAAAGTAGCAATTAGTATATAAACTTATTAAAATTTATTTTTCCATCGTATTTTTATGCGTTTATATATAAAAAAGGTTAATCCAAGAATAATTAGCCATACTGGGGAAAACACCCCAACCCAAATTAATAAATCAAGTAAACCCTCAAAGAAACCTGACAATCCTCTTAAAGCCGATTTAATAGTATTTTCTGGATTCCAATTTTTATCATATATAGGCTTATTATCAATTAAAGGTAAAAGTGAAATTGAAATTAAACTTGTAGAAGAAGTCCTGTCTATGTAATTAATTCTTCCTTCAAGGCTTTCGATTTGGCCTCTCATTGATGTTAACTCTCGTTGAACAGCTAATATATCTTCAATCTTATCTGCTTTATCTAACAGTTTAACTAATTGCGTCTCAGTCGCTTTTAAATTATTAACTCTAGCAGTTAAATCAATAAATTCCTCAGTTACATCTGATGAATAAGATCTTTCACTAGTAATTCTTTCTGCGATATTTCTTATAAGTAATAAAGTCTTATCTACATTTTCAGAAGGTATTCTGATGGTAATATATCCAGACATATTAAAAGCTTCTTCTCCTGTAATAGAAGATGAAACTATAAATCCATTCATTTGATCTACTAATATAGTTATTTCATCGATAGCATTATTAATATCATTGACTGAAAGACTTAAATCTATATTTCTAATAATTTTTCTATCTTCTGAAATCAAAGCACTATTGTTAGAACTATTGCTTAAATCAATAGCACCTGAAGATTCAAAATTTGCTGACTTCATTAATAGTGGTGCAGAAGGAGCCGATGCCATAGCAAAGGAAGCAGATATTTCACTATCAGGGTTTCCTACATTATTATTATTGTTGCATGCAAGAAAAAATACAAAAACAAATGAAATTAATAAATAATGTATAAATTTATTTAACTGAATCATGTTAATATCATATCATATAAATTTTAGGATAAATGTATGAACAAACCTACTAAAACTGAAACAGCATTTAAATATCCCGATTTCAGGTTACTATGGATTGCTACTCTCTTCAGTAGTGCTTCTGCATGGGCCCTAATTGTAGCTAGAGGATGGCTGATGTATGAAATTACAGATGGATCTTCAGCTTGGGTCGCTATTGTTACATTTTCAGCAATGATCCCAAGAGTCTTGATTACTCCCATATTTGGATACTTGTCAGATAAATTAGACAGAAAACGTTTTTTAGCGTTTATGTTTGCTATTAACATAGCACATAATATTTTCCTGGGAATTTTAGTAACTACAGACGTATCAGATCATATAAAAATAGGGTTTTTAGCAGTTTTAGCATTTATAAATGGATCAGCAAGAGCTGCACAAACATCTGCTTCTGAATCTTTGTTGCCAAATTTAATACCTAAAAGGTTATTGCTCAATGGAATCGCTTGGAATCAAGCTGCCTTACATGGTTCAAGATTATTTGGACCTGCAGCTATTGCGCCATTATTATCTTTAATAAACCTAGAATGGGCATTCTACTTGTGTTCAGCATTTTATGTGATTAGCTTAATTACATCTTTACGAATTAGTACTATTTCTTCTGGTGTAATTTCAAAAAACCTAAACTTCTTTGGGAATTTTCTCGCTGGGCTCAACTATGTATACAAAAATCAACTTTTACTTGTTGTTGTATTTTTAACATTCTTTCACTGTGGACTAACTATGTCCTTTGAATCCCTATTACCAGTACTATCAGAAGAAAATTTTGGAACAGAAGGAAAAGGGTTTAGTTATCTGATGATGGGAGTAGGAGCAGGCTCATTGGTATCCGTTATAACAATATCTTTTATAACTAAATTAAAAATTAACGGATACATATTTTTTATTTTCGGATTATTAAGTGCTATAGGACCTATATTGTTAGTTCAATCTACAAATATCAACTACGCTATATTTTCTAGTTTTATAATGGGTATGTCTCAAGCTGGTTTTATGACTTTAGCTCATACAATTATTCAAAGCAATACATTAGATGAAGTCAGGGGTAGGGTAGGAGCTATATATTCTGTACATGTTGGAGGAATTATGGCAACAGCAAATTTATTTAACGGATTTTTAGATAAATCATTAGGTGCAGTTAATTTACTTTTATGGGGTGGGATTATTTTTATAATAATTATGTTACTTAGCGTAAAAGAATTAAATTTAAAGAAATTATACTTTGGCAAATGGTAAATCAATTATAAATATGGAGGTAAAATGCTATCCTTAGTTTCTAAAGAAATTGAATATTATGTACAAAAAAACACTACTCAACTTCCAAATTATCTACTTGATCTTATTGAAGAAACATATAAATCTTGCAATTCTCCTCAAATGATAAGTGGCCAAATTGAAGGTAATCTTTTAAAGTTTATTGTATGGACAACTAATGCAAAAAAAGTTTTAGATATTGGCACATTTACTGGATTTAGTGCTCAAATGATGGCTTCTGCACTTCCAGATGATGGCAAAGTAATTACATGTGAAACAAATACAAAACATGCACAAATTGCAAAAAAATATTTCGATAAAAGTCCACATGGGCACAAAATACAGTTAATCTTAGGTCCAGCTATAAATACTATAAAAAAACTATCTGAGTATTTTGATGTAATATTTATAGACGCTGATAAATCTAGCTATAAAAATTATTATGATGCAGCTTTAAATTTAATCTCTGACAGAGGATTAATCGTAATTGATAACGTACTATGGGGCGGAAAAGTTTTAAACCCAATAGATAAAACAGATCATAATATAAACAATTTTAATAGCTATGTAGCAAATGATAATAGGGTAGAACAAGTTATTCTTCCTATTAGAGATGGAGTAATGTTAGTTAAAAAATCTACTAATATTACTTAAAAGACCTATCTGATGATGAATAAATTCTTACTTCACAAATCCTCGCATGATCAATACCATTAGTAGATAAGATAGTAATTCTTATTTTATCTACTTTTTTTATTTCTTTAAGGTTATGTATATTCTTTCTCTGAAAATTATCAATTATTTTTAAACTTAGGCTTCTCTCTTTTTTATAAAAGCCTTCAATTAAATAATCTTTTACTGTTTCTGGTTGAGGTTTCCCCCAAATCATTTTATCAACATATGCATCGCTATGACTTAAAGTCAAAACCCTATGCATTCCAGAATCAAAAATTATCTGTATTTCCTTTATATAAATTTCTTTTTCCCAATTCAATTCTACAAAGACAGGAAATCCATCTTCCGGCTTGCTCATCCATCTATTAGTACCTTCAATTATTCTATCTGATTTAGCTCCTTTAATTCCATGGACTGATCGAGTCTGTCCTGATAAAATATTAAATGCATTTCCACAATTTTGTTCGCTAGAAGCTTTAATTTCTGATTGTAATGCTAAATCATTCTCATCCGTATTTAATACACCAATTAAGTATGAATCATCTCTAATTAAGCGTTGTTGTATTTTCTTTATATCTTTAGGGTAATCAATAATTTTATTAGAAAATATCTCTTTTTGGGACAAATATGCTGCTACTGTACCTACTCCTTGTCCAATAGCGAAACAAGTAGCCATTACTCTAGTAGATGCAAAAGCTATATGAGTAGCAGATATATTTCTTCCAGCAAACATTAAGTTATTAGGATATTGTGCTACACAAGACCTCAAAGGAATATCATAAATATTGTCCAGTTCAATTTGATTTGCAGGAGGTTTATCTATAGCATCAACTCCTTCCGGGGGATGTGTATCAATCATCCATCCTCCAAAAGCTATTGAATCTTCAAAAGGAATCGAGTTTTGTATATCCTGTTGATTTAAAATATATTGCCCAATAAACCTTCTGCTTTCTCTTTTACCAGGTAAAAACCCAAACCAATCTAAAGCCCAATTATCTGCATCATGATTACCACTGTTTTTTATATGGTCCCATACGCCTAATAGAATTGACAACAATGTATCTCTAATTATTTCATTATCTTTAATCGTATCTAAATGTCCCCCCCATTCTACCCACCAATATCCATATTCAAATCCCTGATCAACTCCAAATCCTCCATGAGGTCTAAACCGTAATTCATCCTCAGTAAACTTCCTAACCCAAATTGGAGGTATAAAAGGCATAGGTTTATTATATTTTCTAGCTTGTAACAAAATAGTAGAACCTAAACTTTTATTATCACTTTTATCTTGAGCTAAAGGCTCATCAAAATCTAATTTACTTTCTCTCCCTTGAATAAATTTTGCATTAGCTTCAAATCCAAGCCTGCCATCCCCTGTACAATCACAATATATTTTTGCTTTAATTTCAAATTTATCTTCTGTTGAGTGTCTATAAGCGGTTACAGAGCTTATTGAAGAGTTTATTATTTCAACTTCAGATACTACGGTATTTAACATCAAGGTTAGATTAGGCTCGTTGTGACAAAAATCATAAAATATTAAATCCAACATAGAAGCCGATCGCTGCGGATTTCTAACCGTAGTCTCTAATCTTATTTCTTCAATAATTCCCCCTTCTCTAGTCTCAGTTTCCAAATGGACACCTCTTCTCCCGCTACCATCAGCTCCAACAATATGCATTCTTACTTCACTTGATGAATTGCCTCCCAAGACTGACCTGTCATGACATAATATTACTTTAGATCCATTTCTTGCTGCAGAAATTGCACAAGCAATTCCCGCAGGTCCTCCACCAGCAACTAACACATCGCAATTTAAATTACTAGTATTCATACAAATTACTCATATACATTAAATTACTGCATAAAGTCTATTAATACCCATATATTCATCTAATTCAGAATAATCTGTAACTGATAAAGGTCCTGAATTGGTATTCGCAATTTTTACAGGCTTCCTCAAAATGTATTCACCCTTATCAAATACATTGAAGACTATATGAGCAATATCCAATGAATCGACCTTTAAATCAGTAACAGACTCAAAATTCGGAATTAAAATAGGTCCAGTATCTACTTGAAACCTAGGGATATCTTTAATTACATTCATAGTTTTAATTGGATACTCAAGTATTGCTTTTTCTCCTGTCTTTTCATTAAATAATTCAGTCTGTCCCACTAAAATAGAATTATTTAATGTTGAATCAACTACACTCTGTTTATCAACAAGTTCTTTAATGTTATTAAAATAGCTTATATCCAATTTGACATCATCCCATTTAGTTTTATGTAAACCCGATTCTTCTAGAATCCTACCTCCAGTTGTATCTAAACCTGGATCATCCAAATAATTTGGGTTACTTACCCAGTGCTTACGAAATATTTTGTACTCTTTAGAACCAAAAATACCTCTAAAATCATAATTTGGCATTACAATCAATTGGCCATCTGAATGAGTGTGTTCAGATCTACAAGGTGCAATTAAATAAAACTCCTCTTTTTCATCTCTAGAATTTATGAAAGTACATACTCCATCTAATAATATTCTAGAAATGCTACTCATTTCTCCTGCACCATACCAAGTCATATATGATTTACCAAAATTTATAACTTTCATAACTACACCTTCAATAATATTTACTTTACAATATTTATAATTTCTTTTACTACTGAGTCTGAATCTTCCATAGGTATAAAATGTGAGCAATGATTAAGAACAATGTCTTCAGAATATGGAAGATGATATGATAATTCTGACCAAGTTATTGAACCATCAAAATCTGGTATGCCTGTTTTATTTTTCCTAGGTCTCGCTCGTAGCACTTTAACTGGAATTTTTATTTGAGGCAAAAATTTCAATATCTTCGGATCTAATACTGAATCATACATTTCAGCTTCTGCTAATGGAGGACAAGCTAATTTAAATTCCGACCGATCTTCTAATTGCACCAACCCATATTTACAATAATCCCATAATGCATCATCCTCCCAAGCAACAAAATTTTTATGAGATTTAAGCCTGTCGTGCATTTCCATAGGGCTTGACCATATATTTCGTCTTTTAGACACTGGATGTACTCCTTCTCTAGACTTTTTGCTAGTATATCTGTCTGGAGAAAAAATACTTGGGTCACATAAAACTAACCCTTTAAAATCAACTAATAATTCTGCGGCTACAGAAGTTATGGTATGTCCTCCCATTGAATGTCCAACTCCAATCACATTCGATAAATTAAGTTTTTGAAAAATTTTTATTACATCATCAACAAATATTTCCCAATTATATAGAAGCGGCGTTTTGTCACTACGACCATGCCCTCGAAGATCAATTGAATATATATGTCTTCCTGGTAGTTTTCGTATAACATTGTCCCATACTCTAGCATGAAAACCAGTAGCATGAGAAAAAAAGATAGGAGGCCCTTCACCTTCCCATTCAAACAAAGAAATATTACACCCACCAACATTTATTAAATGATTTATTGGATTTCTCATTAATTAAATATTTTTTTTGAATATACTTGTATTCTATGTCTATTTCTATCAACAACGTATATCTTACCTAGTGTATCAATTTTCACAGAAATAGGTGCCCAAAATAATTTTTCAACATGAGAAGATAACATATGTTGATCATCTATATCTAAATTCATATCTAAATTTGAAGTTTTTCTAGCGGCCATTTCATCAGGATTTGCTTCTAAAAATTCTCTAGCCCATGGTGACAAAGTTGATTCACCTCTAAGTGATTGAAGAAAATCAAAATCCTTATCAAATATTTGTACCCTGTGGTTGCCCCAATCAGTTACATATATATATCCTTCTGAATCTACTGCTACAGATGAGGGTCTGTTAAATTCTCCATTTTTATCACCAGTACTACCAAATAAAGATACAAAATCACCTTCATTTGTAAATTTTTGTATCCTATCATTTCGCCAGTCAGATACATATATGAAACCTAAACTATCAATAGTCATACCCCAAGGTAAATTAAATTGCCCAGGGCTTGTCCCATACGAACCAAATCCTGACATATATTTACCATCTTTATCAAAAACTTGTATCCTATTATTTAAATGATCAACAATATATAAATTCCCATTTGAATCAAACCTTAGAGCAGAAGGTCCATTTAGTTGTCCTTCTTTAGAGCCAGCAATCCCCCACCTCTTAATAAATCCTCCTGAAGAATCAAAGAGAGAAATTTTATTAGTATGTTCGTCACTGACATAGACAATTTCATCATATACAGCTATACCAGTTGCATAAATAAATTGACCTTCATTATAACCATTTGAACCAAATATTCCATAATAATTACTATCCAAATCTAAAACACAAACCCTTACACCACTAGTATCACCTTCATGGGCCCTATTCAAACAATAAATCTTTCCTTCAGCCCCGAAGTCTAAATCCACAGGGTAATAAAAGCCCCTGTTATTCATTGCTGCAGCTCCAAGAGTTTGATCATAAATTATTTGCAAAGTATTTGTTTTATTCAATTTTTAATTACCCTTATAAATATCAAATAAGTATTAGACCATTTGAAAGTCAGGAGTTGCAGCTATCATATTAAGCATTGGTGCAATCATTTCTTTCTGAAATTTAAAATCACTTCCTTTGAATTCAATACTTGATTGTTTAAAGTAAAATTCAGCCAAAGCTTTTCTACTTGAGTCTGATAAAACTATCATACCCAAATTTTTTAATAGCATATCAATTAAAGAATCTATACTGTCTATATTGTCTTTATTTTTATTAATATTCTCTACAATATTCAAAATACCTGGTTTATCAAAATCTGAAAATTGACTCGATGCAAAATTAACCCTCTCTAACAAAGATCCAGAATCAATCCATTCAACACCTTCATGCCATCCTTCCACACTAGGTGGATTAACAAGAGTTTGCCCCATAAATGATGCATAATTAGCATAGTCTTGAATTTTAGGTGCTCCTGGGTTATTATCTCTTGTTAATTTCAAAATTCCTGAAACTAATTCAGACGGACTTTTTACTTTTTTAAACCTAACTGATTCAGATTTAAAAAAATCTGACGTAAATAATGTATAAAGCATATTTGATATATTATATCCGCTATCAAAATAAGATTTAGCTAGAATTGATATTGCTTGAGGATCTTTAGGTGGTATGTATGGCCATTGAGGAACAGGAGGCTCATCAGACACAAAGTAACTATACAAATGTCTAGAAATAAATTTAGCTGTAGCATCTTGTTTACAAATTATATCTATAATATCTTTACCATTAAATTTACCAACATTACCTAAAAACTCTATTTCTTCTGTATAATGATCATCTTCTTTATATTCAAATTGCAGGTTTAATCTTCCGTAAGGAAATAATGAGTCATTATTTGCTCTCATTGTCATATATTCCAAATTCGAAATGGTCCAACCTGTAAAAGCCTTAGCACAAGATTTAATATCTTCTTCACTATAGCTACCAACACCCATAGAAAAAAGCTCTAAAAGCTCTCTGCCATAATTTTCGTTAATTGCATCTTTATGATTATCATGGTTATCTAACCATAGAATCATAGATGGTTCCTTAGACAAAGCCAACAATAGATGCCTAAAATCGCCGAATGCATTATTACGAAACATTTCAATCTGGTCCATTAAAGCTCTACCTTGTGTAACTTTTGCATATCCTGTAGCAAAAACTCTATGCCAAAATAAAGCCATTTTTTCTTGAAGAGGATTATTTGAATTAGTCATTTTATAAATAAAATTTGCATTAAATCCAGCCATACCTATTCCAGCTGAATGATCAGCATGATATCGAAATAAAAGGTCATCTTGAATTCCATTGGATTCATTTATATCTAATAGATCTTTAACAGTTTCTTCATAACCTATTAATGAATATTTTTCAATTTGCTCAATAGTACTACCAAAACTAGCTCTTCGAAGTAAATGTGCTATTAATTCATTATTATTTTCCATGTTGTCACCTTGAAATCAATTTTAATAAATAAATTTACCTATAAAGATCATTAAATTTACATAAGTTTAATTTTATATAAGTCTAATTTTTACTATATTACATGTCAATCCAATTTTTCATGTTGAAACCAGTTTTTATCTAAATTATAATTGCTAAAAAATATTTTTCGAGTTTTAATAAAATTATGTAATATAATATTTTGCCCAAATGGAGTCTAAATATGCTAAATCCAACTATTAATACTTATATAAATTCAGGCATGGAATGGAGAAACATAGGTCCATTTAGGGGAGGAAGAGCTGT
>CENY01354537.1_pt1 | contig 17967 bp, 18 predicted proteins | sample 356181 | NCBI WGS metagenome assembly CENY01 (sample SAMEA2619840, study PRJEB7988) | marine metagenome | isolation source: saline water (ENVO:00002010), including
TCGACATCGTAAGCCGGCAGGTTAGTCCGCTCCGTTCCGGGCACAACCGATTCTGCTGCTACCTGAGTCATCCGTCGCTCTCCTAGGATGTCGACAACCCGTTTGACAGCCAGTCATCGATGATTGTGTTGAGCTGGTCCTGGAAGTCCCCTTCTTCAACCGACTCGACGACCTCCGCAATGAAGGCCCTGATCAAAACCTGCCGCGCCTCTTCCGCATCGAGTCCACGCGAACGCAAGTAGAAGAGTTCCAGCTCATCGAGCTGCCCCGCTGTCGCGCCATGACTGCACTTCACGTCATCGGCGCAAATCTCGAGCTCCGGTTTCGTGTCGATCTCCGCACCTTCGGACAGCAACAGCGTCTTGTTGAGCTGATGCCCGTCCGTTCGCTGCGCATCGGGACTGACCGAAACCTGACCCTGGAAGACCCCGTGGCTGTGGCCGTCGAGGACTCCCTTGAATACCTGCCGGCTGTTACCGCCCGGCTCGGTGTGCGCGATACGCGTCGTGATGTCTGAATGCTGATGGTCACGCGCAAGGTAAATCCCGTCCAATTCACAATTGGCGCCATCGCCTTCGAGACGAGCCTCGACTTCGCATCGCGAAAGGCGCGCCCCGGCAGACATCAGGAACCCTGTGTAAGTCGCGTTCCCTGCCAGCGATACTCGTGTCTGGGCAAGATGAAAGGCGCTGGCGCTCTCGCGCTGAACCTTGCGGTGAGAAACAGCCGCTTCCGGGCCCACGACCACCTCGGTGACCGGATTCGACCAGTAGTCTGAATCTCCGCTTCCAACATGCCATTCCGTCAGTTTCGCGTTGCTCTCCGCACCCGCGACAATCAAGTTTCTCGGGTGAATGCTGGTCGGGGATGAAGGGTCGCTGAGAAACAGCAGCTCGATGGGTGTGCCCACTTCGATACCTTCTTCGACGATCACCACATACCCATTCATCATGAAGGCCGTGTTGAGCGCCAGCAAAGCGTCTTCTTCGAGCGAGGAGAGACGCTCCAGGTGCGGGCGTACGAGACTTCCGTGAGTCGTCAAGGCGTCTTCCAGATTTGTGATGATGACGCCGTCCGGAAGCGTTTCCAAACGCGAAAGCGAAGCATTGTAAATGCCGTTGGCGAACACCAACCGGTGAGCCGATTCCGAACCCATGGCCGCTTGTTCGCTGAGATCGAGGGATGCTGATCCGCTTGATGCCTCCGCCATCTCGAAAGGCGTCTTCGCCAGTTCTCTGAGATTGGTGTACTTCCAGGCCTCGACCCGCGTGGACGGCAATGCCAGACGATTGAACCGATCCAGGGACGTCCGACGCATCGTATCGAGCCAATCGAGCCCGGCGCCCGGGAACTCGGCACTCAACTCGTCGAATCGCTCGACGAAGGGGAACTCTGCGATGATCTGACGTGACATGCGATGGCTCTCGTATCGATCCGTCAAGCGGCCTGCGTGCCCGTCAGCGCGCCGTAACCTTCCTTCTCAAGCTCCAGCGCCAGTTCTTTACCCCCCGACTTGACGATTCGGCCGTGGGCCAGGACGTGGACGAAGTCAGGCACGATGTAGTCGAGAAGCCGCTGATAGTGCGTGATCACGAGCATGGACCGGTTCGGATCACGTAGCGTGTTGACTCCATCGGCCACGGTCTTGAGAGCATCGATATCCAGTCCCGAGTCCGTTTCATCCAGCACGGCAAACTTCGGCTCGAGCAAGGCCATCTGAAGAATCTCGTTTCGCTTTTTCTCGCCGCCCGAGAAACCCACATTGACCGGCCGCCGCAGCATGTCGTCTGTGATATTCAGTTCGCTCTGCTTTTCGCGGACATACTTCACGAACTGCATCGCGTCGAATTCCTTCTCGCCACGATGTTTGCGCAACGAGTTCACTGCCGTTCGCAGGAACGTCGTCCCCGCAACTCCAGGGATTTCGACCGGATACTGGAATGCGAGGAATATGCCTTCTCTCGCACGCTCCTCAATCGCCAGATCGAGAAGATCATTTCCCTGATAGTGGATCGAGCCCTCCGTTACCTCGTACCCGTCGCGTCCAGCGAGAACGTAGGCGAGCGTGCTCTTTCCGGACCCATTGGGTCCCATGATCGCGTGCACCTCACCGGCCGAAATACTGAGATCGATTCCGTTCAGGACGTCACGATCATCGACGCGGGCGTGCAGGTTCTTTATCTCAAGCATATCTTTCCTTATTCCGTGGCTTCAGCCGGCGATCAGCCAACGCTGCCCTCAAGACTGATCCCAACCAGCTTCTGTGCTTCAACGGCGAATTCCATTGGAAGTTCCTGAAGAACCTCCTTGCAGAAACCGTTGACGATGAGCGCCACGGCTTCTTCCGCCGACATGCCGCGTTGCTGGCAATACATCATCTGGTCGTCACTGATTTTTGAGGTCGTCGCCTCATGTTCGACCTTGGCCGAGCGATTCTTGACCTCGATATAGGGCACGGTATGTGCGCCGCACTTGTCACCGATCAGAAGAGAATCGCATTGGGTGAAATTGCGAGAATTCTCGGCCTTGCCCTGCATGCGCACCAATCCCCTGTAGGTGCTCTGCGCCTGGCCGGCGGAGATGCCCTTGGAAATGATCGTGCTGCTGGTGTTTTTGCCAACGTGCAGCATCTTGGTGCCGGTATCGGCCTGCTGGCGATTATTGGTGATGGCGATGGAGTAGAACTCACCCACGGAATGATCGCCTTGAAGGATGCAGCTGGGGTACTTCCAGGTGATGGCCGACCCCGTTTCCACCTGGGTCCAGGAAATCTTCGAGCGAACACCTCGGCAGGCGCCGCGCTTGGTCACGAAATTGTAGATCCCGCCCTTGCCTTCTTCGTCACCGGGATACCAATTCTGCACCGTGGAGTACTTGATCTCCGCATCGTCCATCGCGACGAGTTCAACGACCGCGGCATGCAGCTGGTGCTCATCCCGCATAGGTGCCGTGCAGCCTTCCAGATAGCTGACGTAGCTCCCTTTATCGGCAATGATCAGGGTCCGCTCGAACTGTCCGGTATTGGCAGCGTTGATGCGAAAGTACGTGGAAAGCTCCATCGGACATCGCACGCCTTCGGGCACGTAGACGAACGAACCGTCGGTAAAGACGGCTGAATTCAAGGTGGCGTAGAAATTGTCGGAATAGGGAACGACGCTGCCGAGATACTTGCGCACGAGCTCGGGGTGTTTTTCGACCGCTTCCGAGATCGAACAGAATATGACGCCCGCCTTTTCCAGTTCCCCCTTAAACGTTGTCGCCACCGAGACGCTATCGAACACCGCATCAACGGCAACTCCGGCGAGCATCTGCTGCTCGTGCAGGGGAATACCGAGCTTCTCATAGGTGGCCAGAAGCTCCGGGTCCACTTCATCCAGGCTCTTGGGCCCGTCCACGGACTTGGGTGCCGAGTAGTAATACGCGTCCTGATAATCAATCGGTGGATAACTCACCTTGGCCCAGCTCGGCTCTTCATCCTGTTGGCGCTGCCACAGTTCGAACGCCTTCAAGCGCCATTCGAGCAACCACTCGGGCTCACCCTTCTTGGCCGAGATGAACCTGACAATGTCTTCGTTCAGACCCTTTGGGGCTGTATCGGCCTCAATATCCGTGACGAACCCGTACTTGTAGCCGGACTCGTTCAGGGCCTCGACGGTTTCTGTCGTATCGTTGACTGCGCTCATGCTCGGTTACTGCCTTTTGTCCATCTGCCCTGCTTCAATGAGTCGATGCACTCGCCAGCGGTTCGCTGCCGCTGGCAGGTCCCCCAACATCACCGGGTGAGGTGTGCTCTAACATATCCGCGAGGGTCAAATCATCGAGGACTTGCTGTACCGCCCGCGCCACAGTTGTCCACCGTCCACCCACCTGGCAACGATCCTCAAAATTACAGAGTCCCCCCCCCGCCGGAAGACAGTCGGTCAGCGCGATCGGTCCTTCGAAACCCGCAATGATTTCAGAAACGGAGATGTCGGTGATCACACGATCCATCCGATATCCACCGTTGCGACCTCGGATCGCCGTGAGCAGTTCGAGTTCCGCCAATTTATGTAACAACTTGCTGACGGTCGGCACGGGAAGGCCCGTGGATATGACCACGTCAGATGTAGTCTGAAGCTCGCCCGGGCGCTGAGCCATATGACCCATCACCATCACGGCGTAGTCCGTCATTCTTCCGAGTTTGAGCATGGCGCGTGTCCGAGCCGATTGATTAAACCTGATGAAATTTGTCTGGTATATATTAAAGTAGAGTAAATTTGTCCAGTTTAAAGGCCAACGATTGCCAATGCCCTGGCTCTGGCGACCTTATGTATTTGTTATAAAGGAAAAATTTCCTGTGCAGCCGCGCCGGATAGCCACAAAACTACTGTTTAACTGTCTATCCGATACTCTCGAATCGCATTCTCGGAGAAAAGCTTGCGTTGATCTTCGATGGAAAAATCGCTGACTGTCCGCTTGAAGAGCGAATAGATTGTGTCAAATGACGCACGGAGCCTGTCAACCGGGTAATTGCTCGCAAACATGCTGCGGTCGACCCCAAATATCTCGATCGTCTCCCGGATGATACGAGCGTTCTGATCATCGTCCCAAGGGCCGTCGGGTAACAGTAGGAACGAGATCTTGGTGGTGACGTTCTTACAGGCGGCCACTGCTTCCACACCGCGCCGCCAAACGTCCAATCCCGCCTCGCTGCGGTCCCAGGGGAGGCCGGCGTGGTTGAGGATGACCTGCACGCTGGGAAGGGCACGTGCGACCTCCGCCGCCTCTTCCAGATGCCAATAGGGCACACGCAAATCCCAAGCCAAATTGTATTTCTCGAACAATGCCAGATTGTCGAACCAGGCCTGATCCTGCATCGTCCCCGGTTGACCGGCCACGGACTCATCCGGTGAATTGGATACCACCGGCTTGGCCCTGACCCCTCTCACCAGAGGATTGGCCGACTGCCGCGCTAGGATCTCTTCCGTAGTGTCGTGTGTCATCGGCGCATACGCGACGATCGCGTTCGGCACGCCTTCTTTCTCGTGCAGAGCGGTCAACCAATTCGTCTCATCAAGTGGATCGTCGACATGTCGGTCCGCTTCGATATGAACGGTCTTGATGACGTTGTGGTCCTCCGCGTCCCGCCAATAATCGTCCGGCAAGTAGTTTTTCTTGAGGATGTCGTAGTTACCGAATGGGAAGCTCTTTATCCGCTGATCAGTCAACCAGGGATAGTAGAGGGCGTCGAGGTCCCAGAAGTGATGATGCGCATCGACGATCTCAAGATCGGACATGGCTTGCCTTTGGTTCGATTGATGCCGACTGGCAGGGGCGTTCAACGCTCCCGCAGCTACGGCTTCCATTCGGGAAGCGCATCGGCACCGGTCAGGTGGTCCGCCGCCTCCGTCGTGCGCAGCAACACGTAGACGTCGCGCGTATCCATATACGTCTCAAATACGTCGCAGATAAGCTTGGCACAGAGATCCTTCTGTTCCTGTGACCGACCCGGCCTAGTGTCGATGGTCACCGTCGGGAGACCGTCACCAATCTCACCGAACGCCTCATGGACCGAGACATAGATCCATTTTCTCGTCTCGGGGTGCCTTTCCTGCTGCGCTGGATCCAGCGCCTCATCGATTGCACCTTTGATCCCTTGCCGCAGCCTCTCCTTGTGCGCATCGGTATAGCCCCGGGGAATGTCCACGCGTACGATCGGCATGACCTTGTCTCCTTGATCGCGCCACAATCCTGTGACGTCGATGACCCTTGCCAGTTACAAACTCCGTCCACCACAGCCTTTACACACAATTCACGCTGATCCTTCAACGTCTATCAACAAATTTCCGTCCATGCTCTCCATGTGCCTCTCAACGGCCCAGAATCCGGAAGATTGGCTATACCTGTCATTTCTGTGTGGTTGAAGCGCGTGCGCCTTTTCAATACCCGTTGTCTCGTATTGCCCATGAGAGTTTCGTAAGGATCGGGGAACGTGACTCTTGGCTGACCTTTCTGACCCTCAAGCCGTCGTCTCCGGCGGCCAGGATGCACGACCCGGCGGTCCGGCATCGGTTGGGGAAAAGTCACACCGACTCCCGGTGGCCGGGGTCATGCTGCTGCTCGTCCTGACGGTCGTCTGGGGTGCCAACTGGCCGGTCAACAAGATCGCTCTCCTCGAGATTCCCATTTTCACCTTTCGGGCGATTGTCGCCTTTGGCGCGGCCGGTGCCGTACTCCTACTGGCCCGCGCTGCCGGCCACTCACTCTATGTCCCGCCCGACCAGCGCCGATGGCTGGTTTGTGTCGCGCTTTTGAACGTTACGGGCTGGATGTATTTCTCGGCATTGGCGCTGACACTCATTCCTTCCGGCCACACCGCTGTCATTGCCAACACCATGCCACTCTGGGCTTTCCTCATTGCCATACTGGTGCTCAAGGAGCGGCCGCACGCCATCCATTGGCTGGGACTCGCGCTTGGTATCTCAGGGGTTCTGTTGCTTGCCAGCAAGGATTTCGATGGGTTGGGGAACGCGCCTTCGGGAACAGTAGCCGTCCTCGCCGGCGCCATATGTTTCGCAGCAGGAACCGTCATGCAGAAGCGCGCGCCCTGGCGCATGCCGATGCTGACGGTCATCGGCTGGCAGTTCCTGATCGGGGGTGTGCCGCAGCCCTGCAGGATTCCACGGTACCGCTGCGCCCCATCATCCGGCTGCTACAGAAAACGATCGGAATTGCAGGCGGCGCGAAACGAGAGGAGACACGCACGCAACTCGAAGCGCGGCTCGAGGCGCTCGGAATTCCAACCGATACGGCGCTGCCGGTGCTCTTAGAGCTGTTCGGCATTTCTTCGGGCGACCCTGCGTGGGACAGCTTCGATCCTCCTGACCGGCGCCGTCATGTCACCGACGCGGTGCTTACCGTCCTGATAGGAGAAAGCCTGGCGCAACATTTGGTCCTGGTTGTGGAAGATCTGCACTTCGCAGACTCGGAAACCCGGGTGATCGTGGAGAAGCTCGTTGAGAATGCCCGATCACTTCCATTGCTGGTGCTGTTGAGCTACCGCCCTGAATTTGAACACGACTGGGAACATCAACCCCAGTTCTTCGAACAGCGCCTGGAACCGTTGCGTCATGTGGATGCGCTGGGTCTCCTGGAGGGACATCTCGGCAGCGACACGTCCCTTGACGAACTCAAGGGAACCCTGATCGAGCGCACGGATGGTATCCCGTTCTTTCTGGGGGAATGCATCCTTCATGTCATAGACAGCGGTCAATTGTCCGGCTCCGCCCGTGACTACTCGCTTTCCGAAACGCTTGAAGAACTTACCATACCGCGTTCGGTTCACGATGTGATTGCTTCAAGAATTGATCATCTTCAGCAAGGGCGATCCGGGAGACGGGTTATATGTCATCGCCGAGGGACTCGTCGGCATCAAGACCATATCCAAGCACGGCAAGGAGATCTTTCTGAACATCATGGAGCGCGGTGAGGTGTTCGGGGAAATTGCCCTCCTGGACGGAAAAGAACGCACCGCCGGCGCCGTCGCCATGGAATCATCCGAACTGCTGTTCATCAGCCGCGAACGATTCATTCCTTTCGTCGAACAACGTCCGAACCTCTCTAGGCGCCTGTTGGAAGTTCTCTGTGAACGTCTGCGCTGGGTCAGCGACATCGTCGAGGACGCCATGTTCCGTGATGTGCGAGGCCGCCTCGCACGACGCCTGCTGCGATTCTCTCGTGTTTACGGCGAGAACACAGCCAACGGCGTCCGGATTCGTCTTCGCATCTCGCAGGAGAATCTGGGCCTTATGCTGGGTGCCTCGCGCGAAAGCATCAACAAGGAGTTGAGGGTACTCCAGTCCGATCAAATACTGAGTTACGGCCGGGGGTTTTTCACGCTGCACGACCTCGACCGGCTTACGGAACTCGCGGAGTAGACTCGCTGAATGCGAAACACCGGCCGCTGAGGGAAGGTCAGGAGACGGTCAGGTGTAGGACTGCCAGATCTCACGCAGCTTGGCAGTGAATTCGCGCTCCCGCGCATCATCCGGCAAATTTGCGCCGTCGAATACCACATCGTTCACGCGGTGACCGATCTCTCGCATGAAGGTTCGATCGTCGTCCCTTGGTGAAATTGTCACCACCGAGTCCTGGGTGTAGGTCGGCACGACACCATCCACTTTGACAGCCCTCTCCAGGGTCACATAGTCGTCCCCTGCGTCGAGCGCACGGATGTTTTCACGAATGATCTTGCGCATCATGGCGACGCCACGATCGCCAGTATTGTGGTTCTCAAGCGCGTGGACAGCGATGGGACGCTGCCCCACGATAGCCTCGAAATCTCCCGGCACACGCTGGCGCTCTTCATAGGGCCGCTCGTGCTCTGTCTGGCCGATGAAATCGATTTTGCCGTATCCGACCTGGGTTCTGTCACCGACGCCATCCGGATCGTTGCGGTCATTGAAATACCGCCAGCCAATCATCTGGGTGTTGGTGTCATCGATGGCACGCATCCAACGCGACAATGCCGCCCGAATGAAGGTTTCTTCCTCATCGGCGGTCAGCCATAACGCGCCCGTCTGGTTGAGGTTCGGCAGCATCATATCCGTGGTGCGCACCCACACCTTGTCGTTCCAGCGCCGCACATTGAGGTTGATCATGCCAATGGGGGTTTGAATGTAGTCGAGTTCCGGCAGCTCCCCCCACGAGATCGAAAACTGCGCGCCACTCACCCGGGTGTGGAGAAAACAGCTGTGGGTCGGATCCTGCGTGTTGTCGAGAACCTGAACCCAGTTACAGGGAAAGTGAATGGAGAACGGAATCATCTCGGTGTCGGGCTGCCGATAGATGTCCAGTATGGGGAATTCCGGCATGTCATCCGGTGGACCCATCCAGGCGAAAATGATTCCTTCGAACTCGCGGGCCGGATAAGCGGGATGGCAGATACGTTCCTTGATCGTACTTTCGGGGTCGTTGGGCGTGTCCAGAATGGTGCCATCGCAGGCTATGTGCCAGCCGTGATAGCAGCACACGATCCCTTTGTCGGAGGGCAGGCCATATTCCAGTGAGGCGCCTCGGTGACTGCAGTGGCGCTCCATGACCGCCACCTCACCCGATGTTGTTCGGAATACCACCAGATCTTCGCCGAGCATGCGAACGACAATGGGCAGATCCGCCAGCTCCGAGGAAAGGCAAACGGGTTGCCAAGTGCGGCGGAGGTATTCACCGCCAGGCGTACCGCGCGTCACATGTGTGAGTTCGGAGTCTTCGGCGAAATCACGCACGCGATGATAGGCGCCGTAGCGTTCACGAGTTCGCGGGATCTGATCGGCGGTGGTTGCAGTCACCTGGGTGCCTTCCCTATTCGCTGGATCGGAATGGTGGCCCGGAGTTTACCCAATGATCCCTGCCCCATGTAAGATCGCCGGCATCCATGACCACAAGGAGAGGACGCCATGGCGCGCCAAAATGTCGACTCAGGACGGCCCTGGGAGTCCACATGCGGTTTCTCGCGTGCGGTGCGGATCGGTAACGTCATTGAAGTCAGCTTGACGACGGCTAGCGCACCCGACGGAACAATTCTGTTTCCCGATGACGTTTACGCGCAGACCAAGGAATCCCTGCGCATGATCAAGGCCGCGCTGGAAGAAGTAGGAGCAAGCCTGGACGATGTGATCAAGACTCGCATGTACCTCAAGGATATGTCGCGTTGGGAGGAGGCCGGGCGTGCCCACGGCGAGGTGTTCAGCAACATCCGGCCTGTCACGGGCTGGATCGGGATGAGTGGATTTTTCGCGCCGGGCATTGCTGCGGAAGTCGAGGCGACCGCCATCATCCAGGACGACTGATCCTCACAGATCGCGGAGCAACTCCGAAGTTGACGCCAAGGTCTCAAAGGAACGGAGACGGCGCTTCAACCTTTCCGCCTCCGCTGCTGACAACACATGTCCCGCCGCGTCGATGAACTTGGCATCCAATTCGGCATCGGACATCGGATTCGCTGGCATGCCGGTCGGCGCAGGAATGAAGGCTGAGGCCTCACGCCGGTCGCGCGTCAGCACTGTAACACGCGCAGGCTGATGCACGTCGAGCGATGCGGCCTCTTCAGCGGCGAGTTTCTCCGAATGGATAACGCTTACCGTCTTCATGCGTTCACGGATGTGCGCCGACTGGATATAGCTTTCGTCCAGGTGGGAGACAGATATGTCGCCATGAATGGCCGCACATGCCAGGCAGAAGGGCAAACTGAACTGTGCTTCAGAAACTGATTGAGGTCGATCGTAGGCCATGTAATGACCGACATCCGGTGTGACCTCGCAGCGGATGCCAACAACATCGTCCGATGCGAGAGCTTCATCCTGCATGAGGCCCACCAGGGCCTCGATTCCGGATTGCGCGCCGGCACAGACGGGGTACCTCTTGAATGCGACCCGCGACGTTGACAGAACATAGCGGTTGCCAAGCTTCTCAAGCTCATTCGGTTGGAACGTGCCGTCACCGAACATGGCAATCAGACCATGCGGGTTCTCGAAAGCATCTTCCGGCGCCGTCATCCCGGCTTCGGCCAAGAGTGCGGCCTGCACGCCAAGCTCTGCAGCGCGACCGCAGGCGACCGGTTTCACGGGCGAACCGACGAGCACATAGGGACCACTCGTTTGGCACGCCGCTATTGAGATGGCCTGCTGCATGGTATCGGGGGTCGCTCCCAAGACCTTGGAGGCACCGACAGCAGCTCCCAATGCTCCAAGTAACCCCGTCGTCCACCAACCACGCCAGAACAGATCGTGTGTGAACGCGCGGCCAAGAGCGTATTCAGCTTCGACAGCTGCAACAAATGCCGTCAGGGAATCCCGACCATTTGCCGCGACCAGCTCCGCCGCAGCCAGTACAGCGGGCCAGACAACCGCTGTGGCGTGGACCATGCCTTCATAGGACACGTCATCGAAATCGAGGACATGCGCAGCCGTTCCGTTGGCAAGCGCCGCCCCCGCGGGCGACGCCGGTGCCTCACCACCGATGATACTGCAGGGGCCGGCGCCATATTGAGCTGACACCTGATCTCTCAGCAGAATCGCTATCGGGTGCTCTGACCCGGCAATGGCAACCCCCGTCGCATCCAGCAGGCACCGTTTGGCCTCATTGGCGACTTCGACAGGAATATCCTCGAATGAGTATCCGGCGGCCCATTGCGACAGGGCGGCGGCAACGCTCGCCACGGCGTCATCTGATACTGCGTCGATTGACACCAAGCCTCGCCCTACTCCGCCAATTTTCGGGGCAGCCACCCCATCCCAGCCTTCTCGGTCTCGGCCAATGCTGCGCCGACATCCGGATGGGCTTGCAGTGTTTTTCGCCACGACCGTAGGTGGGGTGCGTATCGAACCTCGTGCCCAAAGACCCCCGCCAACATGTCGAGATACATCAAGGTTGATGGATATCCGCAATCGGCAAGGCTCAATCGGTCGCCGACGAGGAATGGTGCCGGTGCCGCGAGCATCCCCAATCGATCGATCTGAGACTGGATGGCCACAAAAGCCTCGTCCACGACAGCCAGATCACGTTTACGTTCCGGGACCTGCCAGAACAGCCCACGAATGGGTGGTTCCAGATGAAGATCGTGGAACCGGGACAAGAATCGCGCCCGGGCTCGCTGCTTTGGATCTTCGGGAAGCAGGGGTGGCTCGGGAAATACTTCATTGAGGTACTCGGCAATCGCCTCTGATTCGCTGATCATGAGGTCTTCGTCAACGAGCGCCGGAATCTGTCCCGTCGGCACCACCGAACGGTAGGTTTCAGAACGCAACCCACCCGGAGGCTCTTTGATTTCAACCTGATCAGCAATTCCCTTGACCGTCATGATAGTCACGATCTTGGCGCCGAAGTTACTGTGGGGCAGGTTGTAGAGAATCATCACCACCCTCGCGCCCCGCCCCGATTTCAGTGAATGAGTATCTGACTGAGGAAGGTCTTCGTCCGTTCACTCTCGGGCGACGAAAAGAAGACCTCGGGAGCCGCGGTTTCAACGATCTCACCTGCATCCATGAAAACCATGTTGTTGGCCACAGTTCGAGCAAATCCCATCTCGTGGGTCACCACGATCATGGTCATTCCGTCCTCCGCCAGCTCTACCATCGTATCCAAGACCTCTTTGATCATCTCGGGATCGAGGGCTGACGTCGGTTCGTCGAACAACATGATGCGCGGCCTCATGCAAAGACTTCTGGCGATGGCCACACGCTGCTGCTGACCCCCTGACAGTTGGCTTGGATACTTGGCCGCCTGTTCGGGAATATGGACGCGCTCGAGATAGAGCATGGCGAGCTCACGCGCTTCCTTCTTCGACATCTTGCGCGCCTTCATGGGTGCCAGCATCAGGTTGTCCAGCACGGTCAGGTGCGGGAAGAGATTGAACTGTTGAAACACCATGCCGACTTCACGGCGTACCGCGGTGATGTTCTTCATGTCATCGGTCAATTCGATGCCGTCGACGACAATGCGACCGGAATCATGGCGCTCCAGTCTGTTGATGCAGCGGATCATCGTTGATTTCCCAGATCCCGAAGGCCCGCACACCACAACCCGTTCGCCCGAAGTGACGTCGAGACTGACTTCCCTCAGAGCCTGGAAGTCCTCGAACCACTTGCTGATCTGATGCAACTCAATCATCGGTTGGCCGGGGGCAGCGTCAGCGACGTCTGAAGAATCGTGGGTCATGGTTGGTTATCTCAAAAAAAACAGTGGCCGGCCGCGAGGTCCACGCGGCCGGCCCCCAAGTCATACGTCGCTATTTGGCCGCGACCTGGTCTTTCCAGTCGATGGTCCGGAACCAGTAGTCGTGACGCTCCTCAATGAAACCACGTTCGGTATTGATCGTGATCCAATTGTTAAGCCAGTTGAGGATGTCCGGATCACCCTTGCGAACCGCAAACGCCGATGGCCAGCGCAACAGCTTTTCCTTGCCCAACGGCTGCCAGATCTGGTCGGCATAGTCCCGGGCGTAATTGGTCGGCTTGGGTTCCGCCGTGACAAACGCATGGGCGGTGCCGTTCAAGACGTCCTGGATCGCCTGGGCATCGTCATCAAACTGACGGATCTTGGCGAGGGGCGCGATTTTCTTGACCGACCAAATGGAGTCATTTGAACCGCGGCGTACCGTGAAGGTGACGTCTTCCTTGTTGAAATCCGAAGCGCTCCATCCGTCCGTTATCTTCTTGTTCGCTGCCATGCCAATCCCGCCCCAGTTGTATGGATTCGAGAAGTTGATGGTGAGATTCCGCTTCGGCACGAGTGAGATGCCGGTCATGATGATGTCGAATTCACCCGCAATCAGCGCCGCGATGATGCCAGAAAACGCGGTCGGTACGAATTCAATCTCGACTTCCATATCAGCCGCGATTTTTTTGGCAACGTCGATTTCGAAACCGATCATGTCGCCACTCTTTGATCGCATCACCCACGGCACGAACGTGGATACGCCCGCCCGCAGCTTGCCGCGCTTCTTGATGGTTTCGAGTACGCTTTCACCAGCCAGTTGCTTGCTGACATCCTGCGCCTGACCCACCGTGCTGAACGCGCCGATCATCAGCACGACTAGCAGCAGCTGGAAAACAGTTCTGGTACGTCCGATCATGGAATTCCTCCCATCCATTTCGCGCCGCACGGAATAGGCCGGCGGCTTCTTATCGTTGTCCCATCACAGCGGTGCGCTGTGTGGGCCGCAGTGTAGTGCACACATACCCACGGTGCACCCATGCAAACGTTTATGTACTCCCGTTACATCCGTCCCCTGTTCATCCGCCGCTCCATCCGCGCGAAGAGCCTAGCCAAGCCATAACAAACACCGAAGTACATTGCGGCGACGATCAGCCAGGTTTCGAAGAACCGTGTTGTCGACACCGCAATCTCGTTGCCCATGAACGTGAGTTCCTGAATGGAAATCAATGACACCAGTGCCGAATCCTTTATGAGCTGAATGAACTGATTGGCGAGCGGCGGCGCAATGCGCTGCACAGCCTGGGGCAGGATAACGTAGCGGAGTTGACTGGTTCGAGAGAGCCCCAGGCTGTCACCGGCCTCCCATTGGCCTCGCTCGATCGACAGCAGGCCCGCCCGTACGATTTCGGTGATGTAGGCGCCTTCGTACAGAGCCAAAGCAATCACGGCGGCAGAAAAATTCCTGAGAAGATTGAGTTCGCCAAATAACAGGACAATGACATCCTGGACGTATGGCGGCGCCGCCTGCGCAAGCTCAGTCAGCTCCAGCGGTTTGAGCAACTGGTTGCCGACAAAGAAGAAGAGAATGAAGAGAAACGGCACCGGCGGCATGTTCCGCACGAATTCGACGTACCCACGCGCGATCATCCGAAACAGGGCGACATGACTGACGCGGCACAGCCCCATCACGAGTCCGAATATCGATGCGAAAACCATCGCCCAAAGCGAGGTCCGAGCCGTGATCAACAACCCCTCTATCAGCAGGTTGGCAACCCACTGATCTTGATCCGGGTCGTAATAGAAGAAGTATTGAAGCAGGCGCCCCCAGTCCCAGTGATACACGAGGTAGGCATTCACCCGGTAAACCAGATAGGCGACGAATGCGACAGCCGCCACGATGAGTACCGCATCGAGGAGCGTTACTTTCAAACGTCGTCGCGCCGGCGGTCGGGCGCGCGTCATAGGCTCGGCGTTACTCATCGAGCCCCCCTGCGTCGGATGCGGACCTCGAACAATCCAACAACGATGGAAAGGGTACCCGTCACGACGATGTAGATCGCTCCCGTCGTCAGCCAAATCTCGAACGCCATGAAGGTTTCGGCGATCAGATCGAGGGCCATGGTCGTGAGATCGAAGATCGCAACGGCACTGAGAATTGAGGAATGCTTGATCAAGGTCACAACCTGCCCCGTCAGGGGGGGCAGCATCAGTGGCACAGCCTGGGGCAGCACGATATGACGATATTTCTCATAGCGCGTGAGTCCGATGCTGTCGCTGGCTTCCCACTGGCCCTTGGGCACCGACTCGATGCCGGAACGGAAAATTTCAGCCGTAAACGAACCCTCGTGAAACGAGAGCGCCAGGATGCAGGCCCAGAACGGCGACAGACCAAAGATCGGCGCCACAACGAAATAGAATATGTAGACCTGAACCAGGATCGGTGTGTTGCGGATTACCTGGAGATAACCAGATGCGAGATAACGACCTGCAAACGAATCCGAACGCCTCAGAAGTGCCGTGATCAAGCCGACTGCAATGGATAACGGCAGCGCCCAGGCGGACAACTCGAACGTCACGAATAGCCCATCGATCAATGGACCAAGCATGAATTCGCCATCGACCTCGCGATACAAGAGACGGGGAATCCGATACCACTGCCAGTTGTAGTTAAATGCGCTGGCACCGGCGACCGCGAGATAGATAAGTCCACCGACCAGCAGAAAGAACTGAAGCCCGTCGAACCAGGGAATCCGTGTGATTCTTCCACTCCGCCGGACAGCGGTGTCGGACGGTGCCGTCATGACTCGGCGATACTCCAATGGGTGGTACGACGCACGTGACGCACGCCGCCGGATCTCTCACGATTTTTGAAAATTGCTGCCTCCCGCTCCGAGCCCGTGCACTTTAGGAGACGGCACGAAACCACTCAACCGTGGTACAAGATTCTCCATATGAGTCAGCACGATTATCGATCGAACGACATCTTCACACCTGACGTGAAGTTCACGCCCTGGTGGTGGGAAGCAGCCCCCCGGCCCGATCATTCGGAGGTCCCACTTCCTAGTTCGATTGATGTCGCCATCGTGGGATCGGGCTATGCGGGTTTGTCCGCAGCTCTCACTCTTGCGCGTGCGGGACGCAGCGTCGCGGTGCTGGAAGCGGGCGATCCGGGATTTGGCGCCAGCAGTCGAAGCGGCGGCATGATTGGCAGCGGACATCGCATGGGGACCAAGAACTTCTCCAGACTGACTGAGGAATTGGGCCAGGACCGCGCAATCGCGTTGCTCCGAGAAGGCACCAACGCTCTCGACTTCGCCACCGGTTTGATCGAGCAGGAAAACCTCGAGTGTGAATTCAAGCGAGTCGGCCGATTCCGCGCTGCCTGCCGGCTAAAGGACTATGACTCCATGGGCAAGGATATCGACCTGCTGCGCAGGAAGGTCGGTATCGAGGTCGACATGGTGCCCGCCAGCGAGTCATCTCAGGAAGTCACAACTGAGCATTACTTCGGCGGGTGTGTCTTTCACCAACACGGCGGGCTGCACGCCGGTCTCTATCAACTCGGATTGTTGGACCGTGCTCGAGCCGCGGGTGCCGTCATATGCGGCCAGGCGGAAGTGCGACGAATTGATGGTCAAAAAGGTGCCTTCAAGCTCTTCACGGCTCGCGGCAACGTGCAAGCACGGGATGTCATCGTGGCCACGAACGGCTATACCGGCCCGCTGACACCTCAATTTCGTAAGCGACTGATCCCCATCGCTTCATACATCATCGCGACCGAGCCCATCGGTGAGGAGGCTGTCCGCCGGGTGATCCCCAGCCGGCGCATGATCGTGGAGACGCGGTCGCGTCACTGTTACTACCGTCCGTCTCCTGACGGTCAGCGAATTCTGTTCGGTGGACGAGCATCCCTACGACCTATCGACCCCAGGACGAGCGGCCTCCGGCTTCACCGCTTCATGACCCGGTTATTTCCGTCCCTGACAGATGTGAGAGTCTCACATTCGTGGACGGGAAACATCGCCTTCGCCCGGGATCATCTCACGCATATCGGTGTACATGACGGCATCCACTACACGCTGGCCTGCAACGGATCGGGAGTTGCCATGGCACCATATGCTGGACACAAGGCAGCAATGAAGCTCATGGGATCACCGGAAGGACAAACTGCCTTTGACGAGTTCGATTTTCGACCGTACCCACTCTATGGTGGACGGCCCTGGTTTCTTCCTTTCGTCGACTGGTTCTACCGTGCCCGAGACGCCTGGGAAGAACGAAATGACAACTAATACGTCGCATGAGAGGTAGATGTCTGCGAGCCCGGAGATGATTGATCGTGTAACCCGTCCCTTTGGCGCCTACGACCGGCCGCTGAATGTCCGCGAAGACGCAGAGATCACGCACGTCGGTCCCGGCACGCCATGCGGAGAGTACCTGCGGCGCATGTGGCAACCGGTAATACTGTCCCAGGAGCTCGGCGACCTGCCGCAGGTCGTCCAGATGCTCGGCGAAGACCTGGTGGTATTCCGCACGCTCAAAGGCGACGTCGGCGTTCTGGATCGGAATTGCAGCCACCGGGGTGCTTCTCTCGAGTACGCCCTGCCAACGCCTGACGGAATTCAGTGCTGTTACCACGGCTGGCACTTCGCGAAAGACGGCGAAATACTGGATACACCGAATGATCCGGAAAGCACCGTACGAGAGCGCATCTGTCATCCCGCCTATCCCGCTATCGAATACAAGGGAATCATCTTCGCGTGGATGGGTCCGCCCGATGATGTTCCCGAATTTCCCATACTCGATTCATACGATCAGCCGGATACCGCAACCGTTCCGTTTTCGCTCACGTTCCCCTGCAACTGGTTACAAATACTCGACAACTGCCAGGACCCGACCCATAGCTGTTTCCTTCACACTCGGGTGAGCGGGATTCAATTTGCCGAGTCGTGGGGCGAACTTCCAGAGCTTGACTACCTGCGTACGCCGATCGGGACCATCAATGTCAACGTCCGCCGTTGGAAGGACAAGGTGTGGGCGCGCACCGGCGAAATCATCATGCCCAACATGAACCAGGCAGGAGCTCTGTGGCTGACGGCAGAGGAAGAGGTTTGCTTCATCCGGACCAGCCTGACGCGCTGGATGCGGCCCATTGACGATGCCAATACGCGGGTCATCGGCTGGCGATATTTCAATGACCGCGTCGATCCCGACGGCGAAGGCGATCGCAGCCAAGTCGGCTCGGGCAAGATTGATTTTATCGGCCAGACCGAGGAC
>CENY01028488.1_pt1 | contig 17954 bp, 27 predicted proteins | sample 356181 | NCBI WGS metagenome assembly CENY01 (sample SAMEA2619840, study PRJEB7988) | marine metagenome | isolation source: saline water (ENVO:00002010), including
AATGACTCGTTCGTTTTTTTCGGTTGTCGTCCTCGCTGTGACTCGTTCGCTTTATATGATTGTTTAAGCTACAGTGACTCGTTCATACTGCATGGTTGTCTTTGAGTTTCTGACTCGTTCAGCCTTCTTGGTTGTCTTCTCAACTTTGACTCGTTTGTCTTCCATGATTGTTTAAAGAACTTTGACTCGTTCACAAAATTTGGTTGTCTCATGCCTAGTGACTCGCTAGGGAAGCCTGGTTGTCTTATCTCATATGACTCGTTTCGACGCATTGGTTGTTTCTTAATCTCTGACTCGTTGTCGATGTATGGTTGTCTTGGCTGGCATGACTCGTTTACCACACCTGATTGTCTTTTATCGTCTGACTCGTTCTTCTCCGATGGTTGTTTTCACTCCTGCGACTCGTTCCACTACATTGGTTGTTTTTTCTTGTCTGACTCGTTCGTCGATCATGGTTGTCTTCTCAACTTTGACTCGTTTTTGCACATTGGTTGCCTCTCCTAAAATGACTCGTTTTTATGGATTGGTTGTCTCTTAATCTCTGACTCGTTTGTTATTATTGGTTGTCTCTTGCGACATGACTCGTTAACCACTCCTGGTTGTCTAATTTTGAATGACTCGTTTGTCAATTCTGGTTGTCTCCTCGCGTCTGACTCGTTCACTTAGCGTGGTTGTCTCGTGCTATATGACTCGTTTTTATGGATTGGTTGTCTCTCCTCGAATGACTCGTTAAAGTATTTTGGTTGTCTTTAAACTGATGACTCGTTCATTATCTCTGGCTGTCTCAAAGACATTGACTCGTTCCACTACATTGGTTGTTTTTTCTTGTCTGACTCGTTTCATGATAATGGTTGTCTGAAATACAATGACTCGTTTGGACGCATTGGTTGTCTTTAGAATTTTGACTTGTTTATGCTGCCTTCTTATGAGTTTTACCTAATTTGGCTTCCTGATAAGTGAGTGCAACAGGCAAGCCTTCTAAAGTTCGCCATGCGTTATACAGATCATTGAGAAACATTTTGATCATGTAACGTGTCGCCATGTTATGTCTGTGACCTTTAGACTTTTCTGCGTGGGCATCCATGTGCTCTAGGCGATGCTTGTAGTTATCGTAGATTTCACGGTACTTACATTTATCAGGTGACTGTTTGATGAAGCTGCTACCTAGTACACCCATCAGTTTGGTTTTGAGAAACGGGTTAAAGGTAATACCCATTTTGGTTTTTTCATTACCTTCGGAGTCGAGGTAACTTTGTTCGGTAAGATGCTCTTTACGTTTGGATCGACCACGCCCGTCACTGGCAACATCAAGTCCAGCATAAGCATGAATTGAACTGGGGTATTCAGCTTTGTGAATATCAATCTCAGATAAAATGACCCCCGCCATAGCAGGGCCGCAACCTGTTACGTTTTTCAAGAAGTTTGTCCATAACGGGACATCACGCAAGAATCTTTCAAGCATTTTAAACTGCTTGGATTCCTGGTCATAAAGATCAACGTACTGTGTAATGAGTGAGTATTCTGCTTGGTCACTGATTAGCTCATCGCCTGGGAATTTTCGTAAACGAGGACTTGCAGCAATAGCTTCAGTGATAAGTTTGTGACTACGACGCAAATGCACTAATAAGTTGATACTTTCGTCAGGCATCTGGTCTTCAGTAGCACTTGGTTGTTGACCTAACTTGGCTTTGAAGTTAGCAACAACACGATTACCGCATTGGATGCGTAGCTTTTGAATATCGTAGATGCCGCGTACTGTGTTTCTTACAGATAGGTTTTGCATTTAATATTCTCCTGTGAGCATAAGCACACTGTCTGTTAGATAAAATTTTATTTCGGTTAGTCCTGTGTCTTCCCTGAAAGTGGTGAAGTCAATTTTGCGTTTATGCACTTCGTTGTTATTACCATCGGTTGTAGTAATCTGGGCTTTGTTTGAGTCCACGGTCATTGTGATAGCCATGAACGGTTCTTGTTTTCTAAGCGGAAATATTTCGGTGTGGATTATGTCCATCAACCAGTAACTTCCGTTACCGTGTTCTGCCAGAGCTTTGGCTCCGTCGGTTAATTTCATTTTGGGTTCAAGCAAACCGTGTAAGTAGTAGTGTTCAGTGCCGTAGTATTGTGCAACGGGGAAAACGTTATTCATCTTCTTCTCCTTCGTCCATGAACTCAGCAAGCAAGCGTTCAAGGCGACGATTTTTTTCAAGAATTTGATTGACATGAGAGTTAATACTTTCTGTGAGAGCAAGAGCTTCTTGTTTATGGTAGGGGGGTATGGAGTCTAAAAACTCTAACGACAACTCGTAGGGTTTGAAGTCGGGAGTTTTGTAAAGTTCTTGTAAAAGGTGTGCCATTTTAGCCTCCTGGCTAATTAAGTTAGAAAGAATGGCTCGTTGCGACCAGAAGGTGAGCCGACCTTCAGACGGGCGAGTAGAGAGGGAACTCGCTTGGTCTTAGCTATTCGTCCATTAATGAATCCATATCAGATTCCATATCCAGCATTGCCAAACCAAAAATACCGAGTGCAATCTTGTCGCTATACTCCATGAGGAATGCGCCTACGGATTTAAGTTTGTCAACACACGTTGGTTTTTGTTCTTCTTCATTCGACATTAAATTTACTCCTTGCTATTTGCTGGCGGTGGGATTGACTGACTACATAAGAACGCCAGCCAAAGTACGTAAAAAATACCCAAACAGGGATCGAGGGTATTTCGGTGAAAACAGGGACAGTAAGTGGTGCAATTTCTAGTACTTCAATAGTAAGTAGCAATGCGCTGATTAGTGTTACAAACAGGCACACTGCAACCCTGGCGCAAGTGAGGTTGTAAATTAAACGCTGCCGGGGGTTGAGCATTACTAATACTTTATTACGAAAGATCATAGTTAGATGTCTCCTTGGTCAACTTCAGGTTGCAGGTCAAAGAACTCTAATTGACTTACATATAATTCTTGTTCGAGTTGAGTGCGGGTCATTTGTTTAATCCGTCTATGGATAATAAGACGTAGCTCTTGGTCACTAATTTCGCCTTGCGGTGCTTCTATTGCTGCTTGTTCGTCTTTTCTAATTTGTTCTACACGCTGTTTTAATGCGTTGTTCATTGGCTCTTGTGTTACAGCTTTTATAAATTCTTTTGAAACACCAGAGGATTCGAGTTGAGTTAATGCTTCGTTTACAAAATCTTCAGTAGTCGGTTTCATAGTTAGGCACTCTGTCTATCAGTTTTAAAAACCTGACAGGGCTTTCACCCTGCCAAGTTCGTTTACTCCTTAACACGCTACCTGCAAGTACTTGTCGTACTCGAATTGCTTCTTAGGCGCGGGGGCTTTGAGCCACTTATCATCAAGCCAGTTAGCTTGTTGGTTAAGGTACTTCTTGAGTTCCTTCTCTATATAGAAATACTTGGACATATCACCATTCTTTCCGCCGTTCGCTTTGACTAACGAGGCGTAAATGGTTACGTATTTATAGGACATGGCCGAAGTTTCTATCTTCCTTTGGGAACACACAGCGATGTACTCATTCTGCTTATCGCTCAAATTAGCTCGATCAGCTTCGTGGTACTCTTCGTGGACTTGCCTTTCCAGAACAACGGCAATAGCTCTGCGGGCTAACCAATACTCTGCGGGCATCTTGTGCATAGCGACGTACTGGAATCGTTCGTCTTTATCCATACCCAACATGGTAGTGGTTGCGGCTTCGACTTGAGCTTCAATAGCCGTGTTATGGTTTTGGCCTACCGTATACCAGCCATGAATACACTCGCCGTCATCTGGTTGCTGAGTAATATCAACAAACTTAATGCCGTTAAAGTTAATGGTGGATTCTAAACAGGCTTTGATAAAGTCAGCTTTAGGACGTACATGCGAACCGCCATCTGGGTGTGCATATCCATAAAGGTTATTGCTGCTTAGTTCGTAGTTACGTTCAGCCCATCCGGGTAGGCTACCTTTAGCTTCGGGAATATCCTCATCGTTACGGTTAGCCACACCTTCAGGATCAGCGTTCGTATCGTCGCTATAATCTTCGTGAGTGGTTTGAGGATTCTGAAGGCTATCTACAATCATTTCGCCGCCTTCAAGCTCTGGGGTTTTATCTATATCCATGTTGATTCTCCTGAATCATTCGTTTTGGTTTAAAGAAACCACCATTAGCAGCACTAATATAAGGGATACTAATATTAGCGTTACTAACAGTGGTACGCAAGCACTTAAATAAGTTACTTTATTCAAGCACTTATCGTTCTGACAGCACTAACTTGGTTACAAGTTCAGTGGATTATTTCTAGGATTTCTTCGAAAACTTCTACCTGGTCTTCTCGAATAGGACATACTAATTCGATTTCGTGGGCATTAGTTTCAGGGTAGTTATTTGCTGCTAAGAAGTTTTCAACAGCGGTAAGGTTACGCTCGTTAGGATCTTGAGCATAAGTATCAAGCAGTTCTTGGAAGTTCATTTGCATCTCTCCCAGACAACAGTATTACCTACTATCTTGAATCGCCATGTAGGATGGTTCATCGTCTTTCCTCCTCTTTTATTTTAAAGTTAATAATTTATGACCATGCGTAGTCCTTGAGATCGAAATGTAAATTCTTCGTCATTACATCCCAGTTACGTTCTTTTCTATCGTTGATTAATTTAGCTGTTTTTTCCCAGTGGTCGTCGTCTAACCAAGAGGCATAAGGTTGGTCTGCTAGCCATTCATTCGTGAGTCTTTCATCTTCACAAAAGACAGGTACATCATCAGGCGTAAAGTAAATTTGGGTACGTTCGGTGATAGAGTCACAGTGTTCAACTTCAGTATAACCATCACCCCTCAAGTCACCGCCGCAGTCAGGACACATATTTGAAAGGTAATATCTATCTCTTTGCTCTAATTCTTCTTTCGAAAATCGCTTTTTTCTTTCAATTTCCATCGTTTTTTCCTCTTTTTAGTCAAAGTTTTAATGAAATCACTCACAAAACTGACGTTTTTACAGCGAGGAACGAGTGGTAATTTGAACGGATTGATTAAATATTGATCAGAAATGGGGCGAGTTGTGTCAAGGATTCTTGCGTTTGACACAGTTGTGTCAGGGGTTGTGTCAAGGATTTTTGGCTCATAGTTCATAGAAATCATAGACTTAGGTGAGTTGTGTCAGTTGTGTCATCTATTTTCTTACCTTTGAATAAATAAAGTAGTGTAAATAGAGAGTGTTGTTTTATTAGAAACTCAGAAAGTGCTGACACAAGTGACACAAGTGACACAGGTGGGTACTTTGTAGATAGATATCAGATACTTACGTTGTGTCAGGGGTTGTGTCGAGTTGTGTAAGTTGTGTCAAAGGCGGTGACACGGGCTCCGGCTCGGCGGATCCACGTTGTCATCGACGCTATCAAGGGAATCAATGGGATCATTGCTATCGTTGGATCGCTGGGTGTGTCTTTGATACTCGGATACATGGTGTCTTTGCAAGCAAGCGAAGTAGATGAGCAAGATCACCCCCTCCCCAAGTAGCCGCACGACGCTTGCGTCGGCGGCGGGAGGTTACTGGGAAAGGATGAGAACTATACAGAGGTAGGCGAAGTAGGTAGCGGTGGCTGTAGTGGCGAAGATGCCGAGGGCTGCGAGGAAGTAGTAGAGGATGTTAAGGAAGGTTGAACGGAAGATTTGTGTTGGGTTTTTCATTGTTAGATGCTCCCGTTGAGGATTGCTAGGGGGATACCGATGACGAGTGTTGCGATGACGATTTTGATTAAGATCCATTCGTGGTCTTGGATACCGATAGAGTAGAAGTTCATTGAGTCTACTTTTTCTTTAGAGAAGTACATGATTGATTGTCCGTAGGTTGTAGCCGTCCTTGGCCTAGTGAGTTAGATGATGAGTGCTGTTACGATTGTTGCGACACCTGCGTCTAGTGCGAGGGCTGCTTTATCTTTGTTGGAGATAACTTTCTTGAGTCCTCTGTAGGTGTAAGTTTGTTGGACTGTTTCTTTGGCTTGGTTGCCGACTTTCTTTGCGTTGTTGATTTGATCTTTGAATAGATCGAGTTGTTGTTCATTTGACATTTGCTTTTCTCCTATAGGTTTTATTAATGTCACTAAATAGTCTGACTAATTATGTAGACAGAGTTTGAATTGACTGGGTCTGAATTTGGTTGGTGGAATTTGATACAAGGTTCCAATGATTGAATTGAATACAAGGTTCCAATGAGGGGATTGGGGGTTGAGGGGTGGTTTCTCGGGCGAGGGGGGAGACACTGGCTCACCGATTCACACGTAAAAATTTTTATTTTTTCTTGCGGCCCTAGCTTTTTTATATTAGTAACGCTAATATTCGCTGATGAGCATGGTAAAAGTCATAGCGTTGGAGGGACTAGACGAGGCTATTATCGGTACGTGCTCTCGGGACGGAGAAAATGAGGTACTGGTCTACAACGCTGACTTGGTGAAGAAGTACCTAAAAGGTACAGGATTATCTACTGAAGACGTTTTAGAAATAATCGAAGGCAGCAGATTCTCCGAACATGGAGCTTTTGCGCCTGTTTTTGTACACATGGACACGGAGCTTGCGAAGAAAATTGACAACTCTTGCAGCCCAATTGGGCCACCATCAGGACAAATCCACTGAGGCTCTATCAGAAAGCGTAGACCCCCATACGGAATTTCAAGCGCAGCTTCCTTACATGGGGCTGTCCAAAAACTCGCTTACTTTGCAACAGGAAAAACTGGTCACACTTGTCGCTTCTGGTATGTCTGTCGCCGCCGCTGGTCGCGGGGCAGGGTATAGCTCTTATAAAGCCGCGCATCGTGCAGCAAAAATTCCCCAGGTTGCCCAAGCTATAAATTATTTTCGTGAACAAATGCGCGAAGAAGTGAAGTTTACTAAGGAGAACGCGCACCTTATGTACATGGAAGCGTATGCAGCGAGTGCAACTGCTACTGAGATGAAATCAACAGTGGATTCTATATGTAAATTGCACGGACTACATATTCCTGACAATGCCACTCAGGTAAATATCAATATAAACGGTACGAAACAGCTTGAACGAATGAGTGATGAAGACCTGTTAAAAATTGCGGGTAAAACCGAGGACTACTTAGAACCGAGTACAACATGATTACTTTTGTATTGGTTTTGATCATAGGAGGGCAGACAGTAGCAACGGATTGTGCTGACGGTGCTCTTTGTTTTGAAGATAGCGATAGATGCTGGTATTTCGCACAGCGTTTAAATAATCGGCCCGAAGGTTTGTCGATAGAAGCGCGATGCGAAAAACAGGTTGTTTATAACTATAGGTATGCCCCGATTAAATTATGACAGAAAAGGTGCAATGCAAAAGATGTCAGGCGTTACACCCAGCAACGTTATTTAGTGGCGGAGATCAGCTTTGTGTTTATTGCAAAGCCGACGAAGCTGAAAAGCTCCCTCAAGCAAAACCTGTTGAGGAAGTTGAACAGGTAGATACGTCCGTAGAAGAAAAAGCACGGGCGGAACTGGCGTTACGGTTTTTAACACGTAAACGGTTATTGCCGTTTGTAGAAAGATTTAACCCTGAATACAACGCGGGGTGGGTACATAAAGATATTTGTAAAAGGTTAGAAAAATTTTCAAAAGATGTGGCGCAGAAAAAATCGCCTCGTTTAATGCTCTTTATGCCACCGCGACATGGGAAGTCAACGTTGGCGAGTATTGCGTTTCCAGCATGGCATTTGGGAAGGAACCCAGAGCATGAGTTTATAAGCTGTTCGTACTCGGGCAGTTTGGCTATGGGGTTTTCGAGGAAGGTGAGAAGCCTACTTAGAGATCCTGGTTATAAAACGGCATTTTCGACACGGCTCGATCCCGAAAGTCAAAGTGCTGAAGCATGGTTAACGACATCGGGAGGTGGATTTGTTGCAGCGGGTGTAGGTGGCGGTATTACTGGTAAAGGCGCACACGTACTCGTGATCGATGACCCTGTTAAAAACCGCGAAGATGCGGAATCACAGAATAACAGGGATTCGAATTGGGACTGGTACACATCTACTGCTTACACCCGTCTTGCACCGGGCGGAGGAGTATTAGTTATTTTAACTCGCTGGCACGACGATGATCTGGCGGGACGCTTACTTAAAGCAGGTGCAGATGGAGGCGATGAGTGGGAAGTTGTGCGTTACCCCGCAATCGCTGAAGAAGATGAAAGTTTTAGAGACACAGGAGAAGCATTACATCCAGAACGTTACGACGTACCGAGTTTAGAAAGAATTCAAAAAGCGGTTGGCCCTAGAGACTGGTCTGCTTTGTATCAACAAAATCCTGTCGCTGATGACGGTGATTATTTTAACCGAGGCATGATCAACTACTATGAAAAAGGCGAAGTTGATGAAGAACGACTCAGATACTATCAGGCTTGGGACTTGGCTATTGGGCAGCGTGATCGCAATGATTATTCTGTTGGTTTGTGCGTTGGTGTTGATGAGTATGACCGTCTATACATTATGGATTGTGTCAGGGGACGTTACGATGGCTTTGCGCTCGTTGAACTCATACTTGATTTTTATGAGCAATGGAAGCCCTCAATTATAGGCATTGAAAAAGGTCACATTGAGATGGCATTAGGGCCATTTCTTGAAAAACGGGTTAGAGAACGTGGGCTATATGAAGCCTACATAAAAGATTTAAAAACGGGTCGGAGGGATAAGGAAGCAAGGGCAAGAGCAATACAAGGTCGTATGCAGCAAGGCATGGTTTTCTTTCCAAAAGAAGCTGTGTTTACAGGCCCGTTGATTGCTGAATTATTGCGTTTTCCTAATGGGATACATGACGACCAAGTAGATGCACTGGCTTGGGTAGGTTTGATGATGACTGAATTTGCAACGTATCAAGCTCCTGTAATCAAAGAACCAAGCTGGAGAGATCGACTTGAAAAATTTACCAAAATTGAACGCAGTAAATCTGCGATGAGTGCGTAGACATGGCAACTAAGACTTCAAAAATTGAACAGGAAGTAATTGCTTCTAATCAGTGGGATCGTTATGTCAGAGCAAGAGATAACGGACATGCTCAATATATTGATCTGGCAAAACGCTGCGATGCTTATTATCGGGGTGATCAATGGCAAGAAGAAGATATTTCTGCCCTAGAAGCAGAGGGCCGACCCGCACTGACTATTAATACAATTTTACCAACGGTAAATACTGTATTGGGTGAACAGTCTAGCCGTCGTGCAGACATTCAGTTCAAACCCAGAAGGGGAGGCGATTCTGAAGTTGCTCATACGCTGACTAAACTTTATATGCAGATCTCTGATGCCAACAAACTGGATTGGGTCGAGCAACAGGTTTTTTCTGACGGTTTGATCATGGATGGTCGAGGTTACTTTGATGTGCGAATGGATTTTACTGATCACGTTGAAGGTGAGATTCGTATTACCGCAAAAGACCCGCTCGATATTCTTATAGACCCAGATGCCAAAGACTACGATCCGAAAACATGGAATGAAATTTTTGAATCCAAATGGATGACACTCGATGAGATCGAAGAACTTTACGGTAAAAGCAAAGCCGAAGATTTACGTTTTATCGCAGAAAATGGAAATAGTTTTGGTCGAGATTCCGTTGAATACGAAGAGACTCGTTATGGTGATACACAATCTGCTGATGATTATACGGGACATGGTGTTTCTGGCGAGGATGAATACAGGAATATAAAAGCATTAAGAATTGTCGAGAGGCAACATAAAAAGATTGCTCGGGTTGATTTTTATGTCGATCCAAACACAGGCGATCAACGTCGTGTTCCCGAAGCGTGGTCAAATACCAAAGCGAAAAAATTTGCAAAGCAGTATGGCTTAAACATTATTAATAAAGTAGTAAGGAAAGTTCGTTGGACTGTAACCTGCGATAAGGTAGTGCTGCATGATGATTGGAGTCCTTATGACGAATTTACTATTGTGCCTTATTTTGCGTATTTCCGAAGAGGTAAGCCGTTTGGCATGGTGCGTAACTTATTATCACCACAAGAACAGCTAAACAAAATTGCATCTCAAGAACTACACATTGTAAATACAACAGCTAACTCTGGTTGGATGGTCGAGTCAGGTTCTTTGGTAGGCATGACTGCTGATGACCTTGAAGAACACGGTGCAGAAACAGGATTAGTTTTAGAGTATCAGCGTGGTACGACTCCACCTACAAAGATTACACCGAATCAAATTCCTACTGGTTTAGATCGAATTGCAGCTAAAGCGGCTGGCAACATCAAAGTTATATCTGGCGTTAATGATTCAATGTTAGGAACTGACGGTGCTGAAGTTTCTGGTATTGCGATTCAGGCGAAACAAAATCGCGGAGTCATTATGATTCAGGTTCCATTAGATAACCTGAAAAAGACCAGACAGTTTTTAGCCGAAAAAATACTTACTCTAATTCAGTCTTTTTACACTGAGCAACGGGTTATTCAGATTACTAATGAAGAAGATCCCTTAAAACCAAGAGAGCCTTTAGTCATTAACGAAATGACTCCTGAAGGTACAGTTGTTAACGATCTGACTATCGGAGAATACGACGTAATTATTTCAACTGCGCCAGCGCGGGATTCTTTTGACGAAGTTCAATTCGCTGAAGCAATTAATCTGCGACAGGCAGGGGTAGCAATACCTGATGATGCCATTGTCGAATACAGCCATCTTGCAAGAAAAGGCGAACTGGCGAAACGAATTCGTATTGCTACAGGGCAAGAGCCACCAACTCCTGAACAAGCTGAAATGCAAGCGCAGCATCATCAATGGGAGATGGATCAGATTCAGTTGGAGATTGCGAAGATGGAAGCGGAAGTTAGGAAGCTGCAATCTGAAGCTGCGGTCAATATTGCCAAGGTTCAGGACATGGCTGATGTTCAACCAAATACTAAGTTGAACGAGCTTCAAGCGAAGTTGCAATTGAAGCGCGAAGAATTTGATTTGCGACGCGATCTCTCTGACAAAACTAATCAACTGAGAGAAAGACAGTCGGAATCACAAGCTGCGGCGAAGATAGCTACTACCGCTATGGCTCAAGCAGGTCGGAATACTGTTAATTGAAAGGCCCAATGAAAAAGTTAACGAACTCAAACATTAAACGGATACACGTTAATCAGCACCATATCCGTAGTAACGCTAAGAACGAGGAAAAACTTCCTCCTCTTACAGTAAAAACATCGGGTGCTAACCATAAAGGTTATGACGTAGATATTCTTGGGCCATCGAAAGTTATGTATTCACCTGATAAGCCACTGTCTTGTGGTGCAAAAGTTTGGATTGAAACTCACGCACCAGTTTTTATTAAGTAACCAATAAGGAGTAACCATGTCAGAGCAACAAACAGAAGAGAAAGCGGTAGAACTCGAAGTAATGCCCGGTGCAGAAGCAATGGAGCAGCCCGAAAACATAGACTTAAATTTCGAAGTGGTTGAGGAAGCTAATGAAACAACCGAGCCAGAAACTGAAGCAGAACCGGAAGTTGAAGCCCAAAGCGACACCGACAATACCGAAGAGGCAGTGGCTGAAGAAACTACTGAAGAACCTACCGCCGAAGTAGAGGAAACAGTTGAAGAACCTGCTGAAGAAACCGAACAAGTTGCGGAACAGACAGAAACAGAAGAAGTAGTTGAAGAACCTCCGGTTGAAAAACCTAAAAAACAGATGGTTCCTAAGTCTCGACTCGATCAGGCACTTAATAAACAAAAAGAATTGCAACGTAAACTCGAAGAAATTCAAAATAAACAGACCGAAAGCGAGGCTACGCCTACTCCTTCTTATGATTTTGATAAGGCGGAAGTCGATTATCAGGCGTTGGTCTTGGATGGGAAATCTCAGGAAGCAGTTGCCTTGAGGAAAGAGATTCGTGCGGCTGAAAGAGAAGCACTCAGACAAGAAATGCAAGAAGATGTCACGCAAACAGTGAGTGCGAATCAAGAACAGGCGGAAACTCAGAAACTTGCAGCCGAAATTGAAGCTGAATTCACGATTTTTGACCAAAACCATAAAGATTTTAATGAAAGTATGGCCCAAGAAGTCATTGCTTTGCGTGATGGGTTCATTCAACACAACCATTCTGGCCCTGAAGCACTCCGTAAAGCGGCTGACATGGTAATTAAAGCCTATGATTTACGTGGGCCAGCTTCTCAGCAAGCTGAAACTCCAACATTAGCAGCTAAAAAAGCTCCAACTAAACCCCCCGTTGACGAAGTTGCGCGAAAACGTAAGCAAGTTAACGAAAAACTTAAAGCGGCGGAGGCACAGCCCCCAGAATTACCTGGGGAAAGCAGTGCGGCGCACGGCGAAAAACCTCTCGACATCGATAATATGACTGAAGACGAGTTTAATGCCTTGCCTCCCGCCACAATCGCTCGATTGCGAGGAGATGTTTTGTAATGGCAAGTAAAAAAGATCCCCGTTTGGAAAGAGCAGGTGTTTCAGGCTACAACAAGCCTAAAAGAACACCTAACCATCCAACAAAAAGCCACGTTGTAGTTGCTAAATGTGATGGCAAAGTCAAAACCATTCGCTTTGGGCAACAAGGTGTAAAAGGGGCAGGTAAAAATCCCTCTAGCGCATCAGAAAAAGCGAGGCGTAAGTCTTTTAAAGCAAGACATGCAAAGAATATTGCAAAAGGTAAATGTTCGGCTGCGTATTGGGCAGACAAGGTTAAGTGGTGATTAGGTATTTTGTAATGAAACAAAAATTCAGACATTTTTCTCGTCCTAATAACACTTTTGCGAAAGTTGTATTTGCTGTGGAGTGTGATGAGGACGGAAATTGCCCGAACTGTCATATTGATTATGCAGAATGCCCCTGTTTAGGCCCAACCATGCCTAATGTTGAATACGAATGGAGGGATGGGATTATGTATGGAAGGAAAATTGCCGATGACTAAGAAGCCATTTGCAGAGCAAGTTGGTGGAGATCACTACAAGAACCTAGCAATACAGCCCGTTGAGTATATTTTGGCAAATAACCTTGGTTTTGTAGAAGGAGCCGTCATCAAATACGTAACTCGTTGGAAAGATAAGAACGGGATAGAAGATTTACGCAAGGCTAGACACTTTATAGATTTATTAATTCAATTTTTAGAGGAAACAGATCATGCACAAAGGTAAAAAATGCGTATTAAATGCCCCACCTAAAGGAAAAAAGAAGAAAAAGAAGAGAAATTACTAAACGGCTCTTGTTTTTCTTTATTAGTAAGACTAATATTTTATTTTCGCGTACTTGCGCGTAATCAAGTCGTGTCGAACACGTTAATCTCGTCCTCGTCTGTACTAGACGTTAAACCTGCCGAGGTCGAACCTCGCTAAAAAACGCTGATTCGTCGTCTTCACGATACGAAGTTGACGGGTTAGCCGTACCCATAATTTCGGCTACTTGATTTTAATTCATTATTAAGGAGGCCAATTATGGCTTTAACTAATTTTGCGTCACTGACCAGTAATCAGTTGACTGCATGGAGTCGTGATTTTTGGCGTGTAGCTAGAAACATGAGCTTCATCAATCAATTTGCAGGTACTGGTTCTAACGCTATGGTTCAAAGAATTACTGACTTAACCAAGTCAGATAAGGGAACCAAAGCAGTCATTACCTTACTTGCTGACATGACAGGTGATGGTATCACTGGGGATAACACCCTAGAAGGTAACGAAGAAGCATTACGTGCCTACGATATCACCATCGAGCTTGATCAGCTTAGATTTGCTAACAGGATTGCTGGTCGTTTAGCCGATCAAAAATCTGTTGTAAATTTCCGTGAGAATTCTCGGGACGCTCTTGCTTATGCAATGGCGGATCGTATGGATCAACTTGCGTTTCTAACACTGTCTGGTGTTGCATACACAAACAAGACCAACGGTGCGTTAAGAACTACTTCAACTACAACAGGTCATGAGCTTGTTGATTTGGAGTTCGCTTCTGACGTTTCAGCTCCTTCTACTAATCGTCACCGTCGTTATGACGCAGGTACAACAAGTATTGTCGCAGGTGACACTGCTTCTACTGACGCTGCGGACACGATTAACTACAGAGCGATTGTTGAGTTGAAAGCCTACGCCAAGGATAACTACATCCGAGGAATCCGTAGTGCTGGAAACGAAGAAGTTTTCCACATGTTTGTAACACCACAGCAAATGGCTGATCTCAAGCTAGATAGTGATTTCCTAGCTAACGTGAGAAACGCAGGTGTTCGTGGGCCTAGCAACCAGTTGTTCTCAGGTTCAAGTTCACTAATGGTTGATGGTGTGATGGTTCATGAGTTCCGTCACGTTTTCAACACTGCTGGTGCAACTGCTGGAACAAGTGCCAACGCAGGTTCTGCGGGTTACAAGTGGGGTGCAAATGCTGACCAAGACGGTGCGAGAGCATTGTTCTGCGGAGCGCAAGCTCTAGCAATGGCAGACATAGGCAACCCAGAAGTAGTTGAAGACACTTTCGATTATGGAAACCAAGCTGGTATCTCCATAGGAAAGATCTTCGGTCTACGCAAGCCTGTCTACAACAGTGACTATAACGGTTCTGATGAAGACTTCGGCGTAATTTGCTTAGACACTGCTGTCTAATTAGGCGGTTGACCCCTCTTTTCCTCTTTCTAACTCCTTGGGAGGAAAGAGGGGTTTTTTTACAACTGATACTTGCTTTTGGAGGTTCCTATGTGGACTAAACCTACATTCGAAAATGTAAGGCTCGGTTTTGAAATAACTATGTATTTCAGTAATCGATAGATGCGGTTGAGGGTTTCAAGACATGTTGGAAATCACATTAGCTGCCCAAGGTGCTTTTAAAGCATTTGAACTCCTGAAGAAAGGAGTGGCTGCGGGTAAAGAGATTGAAGACATGTCTGGAACTGTTAAGCAGTTCTTTGCTGCCAAGCATCGTGTAGAAACAGAAGTTAAAGCAGCGGAAAAAAGAAATACAAAGAAAGACATGCTAGTTGGCTCTGCTTTAGAAGAAGCAATTGATTATGTAGAGGAACAACAACGCATTATAAAGATGGAAGAGAAAATTAAATGGATGTACATAAACGCAGGTAAATCAGCGGTCTGGAGCCGCATAAAAACTGAACAGGCGAGAATTCAAAGACGACGCGATCTTGAAGCCAGTAAGTCAAAAGCTAAAGCAGGTGAAGATGAGGCTTTAATACGTGATCTAAGTTTAATAGCGGGGGTATTAGTCGCTGGCGCAGCAATAACGGGATTAATTCTTTATTTATTATTGGGAAGCTAACTTATGAAAATAATTTCAGAAAAGCCACTAACTATAAGCACTCTTTGGGGTACATCTATACGTTTAGAGGCGGGTAAAGAGAGGGAAGTTGGAGATGAGATTGGAATACTCGCAATACAAAAAGGTGCTAAAGAAGTTGTTGGAACTAATCAAAAGACTGAATCGCCAGAAATGGTTAGGGCGAGGAATGATAAAGGACACTATATTCCTGATGACCCTACCACACCAGACATTAACGAAGCGTGGGTAGAAAAGAAAGTAGATGATGACTTACTGCAAGTTATGAAAAACATTATCGCTGACGGCGACCCTCGAAATTTTAAAAAGGATGGCTCTCCAAAAGCTGCGGTTATTAATAGAGCTTTGGGTAGAACCGTTGGCACGGATGCAAGAGTCGAAGCATACGAAGCCGCTTTAAATGATCAATAGGTGATCCTATGACAGTTACTGTACAAAGTGTGTTGGACAAAGTGCAGATTGTGTTGCAAGACACAGGTGGGATTCGATGGACGAGTTCTGAACTTGTTGGTTGGGTTAACGATGCTCAACGTGAAATTGCTTTACTAAAACCCGATGCTAGTGCAACTAACGCTACAGTAACTTTAGTAGATGGTACGAAACAGACTATACCCGCTGGAGGTAATCGTCTACTAAGTGTCATCCGCAATATGTCTGCGGCAAGTGCAGGTAATGGCGGTAGAGCTATTAGAATTGTAGATAAAGAAGTTTTAGATGCTCAAACTCCTTCATGGCATGACCCCGCTGCTACTGGGGCTGCTGCACACGGCACATTAGTCAAACACTATATGTATGAGGAAAGTGATCCTCGTACTTTCTACGTTTATCCGGGGGTGTCAGGGAATGCCTATATTGAAATTGTCTATAGCGCAAACCCTGCAACCGTTACTGCAAGCGATGACATAAGCCTACCTGATATTTACGCAACAGCTATTATGAATTATGTAATTTATATGGCGTACATGAAGGAAGCGGAGTTTGCCGCAAACCAGCAACGGGCCTCTGGACACTATCAATTGTTCTTAACCTCGGTCACAGGTAAAGGCCAAATCGACATAATAACTTCACCAAACTCTGACACGCGAGATCCAACGCTCAATCCAATGGTAGGTAATTAATATGGCTAACGTAAATTACGACACATTGTTACCTGATCTTATACCTATGGTGGCGGGTTGTTCGGACACGATGATAGAAAACGCAGTGAGATCCACAGTGATTGATCTATGCGAAACGACCTCGATCTTTCAACAGCAACTCGATCCGATCACTACTGTGGCTAACATATTTGAGTATGACTTTGAGCCACCATCGCAAACTGTAGTCCATCAGATTGCTTGGTTAAGTTATGACGGAAAAAGTTTAGAGCCAATCTCTAGTAGCTTGCTTGAACAGCGTGAACCTAAGTGGAGAGATGAAGATCAATCTGGAACACCGCTTTATTTTATCAAGCAAACTCAGACTACTTTTTGGCTTGCCCCTGTACCTAGTGTTTCCAAAGTATCAGGCGTACTGCTCCGAGCTATTTTAAAACCAACCCATAGCAGTCGAGCAGCAAGCGCAGAGGTAATGAATGATTATCGAGACACTATTGTAAACGGAAGTTTGTATCGCCTTCTAAGAATCCCTTCACAACCGTGGACAGACATGCAAGGTGCGATGGTGTATCTCAATTTGTATAACGAAGGTATTGAAACCGCAAAACAAAGAGCCAGGAATGCAGATGGCCCAATAGCTAGGAAAGTTAATTATGGCGGCATCCATAGTCCAATTAGAAAACAAAGAAAAAACTGGGATCAAGCCTACTGAGCCAGTAATCGGAGACATTCGGAAAGAATGGGATTGGGTTCAGCAAGGCGTTAAACAAATTATAGCAGGGGATCGTTACTTAAAGTTTCGCCCCGAAGACGTTTACAGTTTGTGTGTAAACGACCAAGCGGTTTTATGGATTTCAGATGGGAACTTTGCGATTACTACTACAGAAATCGACGAGTTCACAGGAGATAAAGTTTTACTACTTTGGTTAGCGTGGACAAAACATAGAGGTAGAAAAGTAGGTGGTATTCATACTGACTTCTTTATGAAAGTAGCTAAAGAAAACGGCTATAAGAAATTGCAAGTCAGATCAAAAGTTAAGCGTCTTGCCCCGTACTTGTTTTCACAGGGCTTTAGATTAGAAACAGTTGTTTATACAAGGCAGGTAGCTGATGAGTGGAAAACCTAGCAGAAGTGACTATAAGCCTTCAGAAGCAGAGAAAACTAATGCCTCTGTTGCGTTAGCTAATTATAGAGCGTTTAAGACTCGTTACGATCCGTTGCTGCAAAAGATGCGTGACGAATCTCAGTCCGATGCAGCTACGAGAACTTTACGAAATAGGGCTAATGCAGAAACGATGCAAGCTCTGACTTCCCAACCTACTTTACGTGGGGCTACTGATGTCGGGGCGGCAGGGGCTTTAACTCAAGGGATGCAGTCTCAGCTTGGTCAGGCTACCGCCAGAGGTAAACAAATACAAAATCAGATGCAAACCAATGTACTTGGTACGGCTAGAGGCCAAGCAGCAGATGCCCAATCGGGTTTAGCCCAAGCAGCACGAATGGGACGCAGCGATGTACTTGAGAAAGCGGCTAACCGACAGGCTGTTGCAAGAGCTAAATATCAGGCAGGTGAACAGCTTGCAGGTACGTTTCTCGGTCAGGGACTAGCAAATTTAGGAACCTCG
>CENY01056122.1_pt1 | contig 17940 bp, 18 predicted proteins | sample 356181 | NCBI WGS metagenome assembly CENY01 (sample SAMEA2619840, study PRJEB7988) | marine metagenome | isolation source: saline water (ENVO:00002010), including
GTCACTTCCACCATCAAATCTGACATTATCTCAGGGAGTATCGTTACCACGACCGTCTGGTCATCTGCGGCAAAAAATATTCCTGCAAATACGGGGATTAGAGCAATAGTCTTATAGGATCTTTTGAGCATAAAATTTAAGGATCCATTAATTAAATGGATGCTCTATAGCTAGGTCTTCATTAATTTTAGAAATTGTTATTTTTCTTTGGATTTTATTTGTAGTTTTTTCCCTATCATAAGCATTTAATTTTCCGTGAATGATTGCTCTAGTTAAATAATAAGTATTTTTATCTATCCAAATTGTTACATCGACGTCGTTATCAGTGGTTTCTCCAATTATGCTTGAAAGAGACGATGCTGGCATTGAACCTTTTATATTCCAATATGTTTTACTGTCGGCCTCCATCGAAAGAGAAGTAATGCTGTCCAGTAAATTTTTGATGCCTTCTTCAGGATCGAAGAATGAAAGAAGTGTTATAGACCCTTCTGGGAGTTCCCATTTTTGTGTCAACGGGTTTAGAAAAAAAATATCGTTATTGATGGCGATTAGCTTAGTAGAAAGAGCTATATTACCGAATAAGAATTTTCCTTCCACTAGCATCTTGTTATCACTGGATATAAGACCTGTAGCTTCTGAAAAAACTAGGTCACCTATTCGGGTGCCAGTTACATTTTTGTGAGATAGTTCAAATTCAAAAGAGGAAATATTTTGCATCGTCAATCCACTTCGACTAAGTATTTCCTCAGGTGTTTTTGTGATTTCTGTATTTGATATCGGTGAACCCGAATTGCAAGAAATTGAGATTGCGCCGTTCAGCAAAATTGCAATTAAAATGGTGTAAATATTTTTCCCAAACATGGTGTTGAACCTTAAACTTAAATCAAAAAAAAAGCCCCGCTCTTGGAACGGGGCTTTTTAATTAAAATTTGGCTTATGTTATGTTCGATTTCGTACCAGGATTAACGAACCCGCTCCAATCATTAGAATGCCAATTGCCGCTCCCATTAATAGTAGATCAGCTATTAATTTCTCTCCCACACTTGGTAGACCGAGTCCTAATACACTACCGCCAGCTCCACCGCCGACAGCCACTGTTGCAGTTTCAGAGCCAGGAAGGTCTTTAGCTTCAAGGACGAGTGTTCCCATCTGTTGTGCACTTGCCCTAGCTTGAGCTGATCCTCCCTCCCCTGTTGTAGGTGAGATGGTTCCATCAGTATTTCCGTCCCAACCATTTTTTGCTGCAGAAAGTTCATTGAAAATCTTGTCGACAAATATGCTTGCTACTGCGGCATTAGTTTGCGTGGCAACATCATTGTCTGCTGTAGTTTTGGCAGCATTTACCCATGCGGCTATATTCCCAGCGGAGGCGATCACTCCTGCCGCTCCTTGAGCTAGGTTAGTGTCTTCTACGTCTTCTTCCGAAGCTGCTGAAGCGTGGGCTGGTATTCCTTCCGCTATCTCTGCTATCGCTGAAGCGTCCGCAATTGCGCTAGCAACTGAGGTTTTAATTTCATCAATATCGGATGAGGCTTGAGCAATCACTATATTAGATAGTGCTGTATCTAAGTGCTCATCTATGGCATTTAATTCATCCATTATGCCGTTAATGTACGCAGCTGCATTGGCTGGTATATTGTCGCTGTATGCGGTTGACCCACCAGAGCCATTGGTTATTTTAATCCGGCTGTAGGCCGATAGTAGGTCTTGGCCGTCATATCCATCAGAACTACTATCAAAGGTGAGATTAATGTTACCTGTGGCCTGAACGACCCCTTGTATTACAGGCTGAACTACCTCAACTTCGCCTAAGTTTAGTGATTTAGTACCGTTTGAAGATACCAACACTGCATTGTACGGGCTACCTTCAGCAGCCGGAGTCACTCCAGACATTGAAATGACTATTGAGTCATTTGTTGCCTGGTCATTCTGCACGATAGCCGTGCCGAAAGTAACAACATCCGATTCTGCGAATGCAACCGTAGGAATCAAAAACGACACCATCAGGGTGGTGATTATTATTAATGTCTTGGTCCTGAACATAGCTTACACGCTGCCTCCTTGACCAATGATTTGACTGAGTCAGTCTTATTTATTAGTTACGTGTGGGTATAACACTACCACAAACACGCTCAGCATAGTAGCACTTAAAGGGTCAAGATTCCAACAGAATTGATATTGAAAATATAAGAAATGCCTGTGTATGCACATATCAAAATGTAATTTACTCTATATTGTAGGAGTAAAAGTCATTAATTTCCTCAGATATTTTGATCTAGTGAGTAGTTGTGTCTACCTGAATGAACTTGGAGTGAGTGTTGTCTTTTAATTTTGAGAGTGAAGGATTTGAGCCTAGAGATTTAAAAGTGTTAGAAACGGGTCTAGGTAGACTCGGGGTAGAGCCCGCTAAAGAAGCTTTATTTGACTTCCTTACTTTCCATGACCTACTACTGGAAGCTAATTCAAATATTAACCTTACAAAGGTTATTGGGTGGTCAGATGTCGTTCAGAGGCACTACCTAGATTCTTTAAGTGTAATTTTAGCTGCCCCATCTCTTCGTGAAGGAAAAGACATAATTTTGGATGTAGGATCAGGGCTTGGAATGCCAGGATTCCCATTGAATTTGATATTCCCAGGAAATAATTTCTTTCTCCTCGAATCGACCAAAAAAAAGCTAACTTTCATGGATTCGGTAATTGAAAGGATGCGTTTGTCCAATATAGAGACTGTGTTGGGAAGGGCTGAAGATTTGGCAAAACTAGAATGTCATAGAGAAAATTATTCCTTGGTAGTATCAAGAGCAGTGGCAACACTTCCGGTTCTTCTAGAGCTTACTTTGCCTTTCTGTAGAATTGGGGGAATGGTTGTTGCCATGAAAGGGGCTGGAGTTGAATTGGAAATTAGCCGATCAACACGAGCCTTGAAATTGCTGGGGGGAGAGATAGATAAGGTCGTTGATGTAGGGGAGAGATTGCCTTGTTCAGAAGGCCAGCTCGTTGTTATTAGGAAAGTGTCAGAAACACCTTTGAGCTTTCCCCGGAAAGCAGGTATACCCAAAAAGAGGCCGCTGTGAAATTGATTCATAGAATTATTTCTAGGGTTTTCAAAACTAGGGATTTGGCAAAACGCTCCCCAAGGAATAATCACACTTTGGAGCCTTTTTTTTCTTATCGCACTGCTTCCATTTTCCTCATTGCTTTTTTGACTATATATGTATGCTTCAGGTTTTTTCATATTGACTGGGGTCTAGTAGCAGGCACTTTAAAATCATTAAACACCTGGAATTATCTTGCTGCTCTGATAGCTTACTATTTCAGTTTCATATTTAGAGGTATTCGGTGGAGATTGATTGCCCGCAATGCTTCTGAACTAGACGACTATGAATTAAATGATCTTAAAGGGCATACCCCCCTTCTGGAAGGATTCACTAATTTTCGGTCAACGATTCTTGTATTGTGTGGGTGGTTTGTAAATTCATTGATCTGGCTAAGGTTGGGGGATGCATATAGGGCTTATTGTCTGGGAATAGTATCGAAACTAGGATTTCCTTGGGCCCTCGGTACATTAGTGGCTGAACGAGTTTTAGATATGGCGATTGTTTTTGTGGCCATTCTGTTTTCTTTTATGATGTTATCAACTGGAATACACAGTCAGGCGATTCAAATCCTCATTATTTGTTCAACCATTATCACCTTTTTACTTCTCAGTTTCGTTTTACTGCTTTTATATGGAGAGGACTGGGTGATGTCATTAATACCTACTCCTGTTAGGCCTTATTATCAAAAATTCAAAATGGGGGTGCTCAAGAGTTTCAAAAACATTGTGGTTATATGCGGGCTAGGTTTGTTGGCTTGGCTTATGGAAGTCACAAGGATGTTTTTTGTGACCGAAGCTTTGAATATCGAAATACCTATTTATTTGATAATACTTGCCTCGATGAGTAATGCTGTTTTGTCCACTTTCCCGACTCCAGGGGGAATTGGATTTGTTGAACCTGGATTGACTGGAATTTTGTTGATATTCGTAGCTAGTTCAGATGCTGCCGCAGTTACTCTGTTAGATAGGTCAATTACATATATAAGCATATTGGTTTTAGGTGGGTTGGCTTTCTTGTTTCATTACATTTGGTTTGGTAGGGAATTGAATTCCAAGAGCTCTACTGTATCGTCATGATTAGATCTATGTTCGCTTTAATAAGGCAGTTTAAAGAATAAATAGCAATAAAAGAGCATTGTTTTATTGACTTGTAGGCGGAAGATTAATAGACTTCCCCTGTGTAAATAATAGTTATCATGATTGGTCATGATTGAGAATTATGTCTTTGGAGGGATTCGAGATGACCTTAAAAGAGATTCACCATACGGTAAAAAGACCAGGCAGAACGCAGGATCACGATCCGGTAGAGATTCCCGTAGCTGAAGAACTGGCTACAGTCCCTGGAATAGTCAAGAAAGATAATGACGTAGCTTGGTACTCACGTAATTATCCGATCGTAAGCCAAAATGTGGAAAAGGCGGCTGACAGAGAGTGGACTTGGACCGTTTACACCGGGGAAATGTATGAATACAGGAAGCATCATGATGAAGTGAACAAGCCCTTGGTAGAGGCAGCATATGTCTCAGGAGATATATTGCCAACCGGGAATGTTGAATCTGGAAAAGATGTAACCGAGGAAATAAGGCAAAAGGCCAGAGATCTTGGTTTTGGTGAGGTCGGATTTACCAAATATGACAGAAAGTATGCTTACAAAAGTAAGAAGGCGTGGGTCAAATATGAACACGCCATTTGCTTAGCTCTTGAGCAAGATTATTGGCAGACCCAGACAATTCCGAGCATGGAAGCTGAGTTTGCTCACTTTGGGACATATGAACAAGAGGGGGCTTTGGCCTTAGATTTGGCCGATTTCATCAGAGATCTCGGTTATAGAGCACAAGTCCACAGTCCAAATGACAATAGCGCGGCATATATACCAATGTTCGTTGAAGCCGGCCTGGGGCAACTTGGTGCTAATGGACAATTGCTGTCCCCTCATTTCGGTAATAGGTCGAGACTTATGATCATAAGTACGGATGCAATAGTTACATATGATGAGCCTGTAGATTACGGCATTCATAAGTTCTGTGAAATGTGTCAGGTTTGCGTTAATAGGTGCCCCGGCAGGGCTTTGGTTAAAGAAAAAGTTTTCTGGAGAGGTGTGGAAAAACACAAACTTATGTATGACCGATGTCGACCGGTGATGGCCACTTATGAAGGATGTGGTGTTTGTATGTTGGTTTGTCCTGTCCAGCGTTATGGTATGGCTCCTGTTATGGAACACTTCGTTGAGACTGGGGAGGTCCTAGGTAAGGGTACGGATAATTTGGAAGGGTACGAAATCAGAGGTAAAGGTTACTATGGACCAGGCAAGCTTCCATCATTCAGTAGGGAATTTTTTGAGATCCCACATGGCACTAAGGATGAATGGTTGTTTACACAGTTTAAACAAAAAATAGAAGAGAAAGGTAAGGTCACCGAAGAGGAAAAGCAGGAGTTCGTCAAAGAGCTTGGAGAAATCATGTCAGAAGAATCTAAGTTTGATGCCGGTTTATAGGCTAGCTATTGGGAATATAATACGAAATGACTAGCAGAAAAACCTTCCGGAAGGAGAATATAGACGGATTATTTGGAGAGCTTAATACCGACTACAAAGGTATGCCTGAGAGTGAACAGTTACACAGAGATGCCCATTTGGCGATTGCGTATCATGATTCTGGTAGACCAATTCCAGAATCAATTGACCCAAGAGTAATTGAATTGATCTCCAAATACGGACCTAAAGACTCCTAGTATAGTCCAATAATAAAAAACCCCCTCTTGTCTGTTTTTCAAATAGATTGGTGGGGGTTTCTCATATATAATGGCAAAGCTTTATCTCACTCCAAACGACTAGAAAATTGGTTCTTAAAACGTCTTCATTAACTTTTGGCACGTAAAGTAAGGAATTAAAAATGGCCACCAACACTAAGAATCTACAATTATTGAAACATAAATCTGCTGAAGTTAGCCTAGGTCCTGACCGGGCACCTGCAAGATCCATGTTGCGAGCAGTAGGGCTAGATGACGAAGACATGGAAAAGCCATTTATCGCCGTAGCCAATCTGGCGAGTGATGTGACACCGTGTAATGTGCATTTGACTAGGATTGCAGAAAAGGTCAAAGAAGGTATTTGGGATGCACAAGGTGTTCCTTTTATGTTTGGAACTATCACTATTAGCGATGGAATATCGATGGGCACTGAAGGTATGAAAGGTTCTCTCGTGAGTCGAGAAGTGATTGCTGATTCAATTGAAACAGTCTGTTTTACAGAAGGAATGGATGGCCTATCAGTGGTGGCCGCCTGCGACAAAAACATGCCGGGGGCCATGATGTCAATGGCACGCCTAAACATACCATCTGTTTTTGTTTATGGAGGTGCTATTCTTCCCGGAAACTATGCTGGAAGAGACATCAATGTACAGGATATGTATGAAGCAGTCGGTGCATTTTCCACTCGACAGATCTCCTTGGAGGAATTAATTGCGATGGAGAGAGTGGCCTGTCCTGGGGAAGGCGCTTGTTCAGGTATGTTCACAGCAAACACGATGGCTTCCGCTATCGAGGCAATGGGTATGTCGATACCTGGAGCAGCTTCCATACCCGCAGTTGATCCAAGGAATTTGGATGTGGCTCACGAAGCTGGGAAACATCTTTATTCCATGCTTGAGAAGGGTATAAAACCGAGAGATATTATGACTAGGAAAGCATTTGAAAATGCGATTAGATTGGTACTTTCCATGGGAGGATCAACGAACGCGGTTTTACATCTCTTGGCTATTGCGAGGGAGGCGGAGGTTGAATTGACAATAGATGATTTTGACATACTTTCTAGAGAAACACCGTATTTGACGGATCTTCGGCCAGGTGGGAATTATGTGATGTCTGATGTTGATCAGTCGGGTGGAGTCCAAGTTGTTTTGAAGGAATTACTGGATGCTGGTTTACTACATGGAGATGCTAAGTCAATAAATGGAAAAACACTCGAAGAAAACTTATCTGACGTTAAGACAAGACCAGATGAGAGAGTGATTTTTTCCGTGCCAAATGCCAAAAGTTCAACTGGGGGGTTGGCTATTCTTAAGGGTAATTTAGCTCCGGAAGGGGCGGTTATTAAGGTTGCCGGAACAAAGATAGAAAAGCACGAGGGTCCGGCTAGAGTATTTGATGGAGAACGCAGTGCATTTGAAGCAGTTACTGACGGTTCTATAAAAGATGGCGACGTAGTTGTTATTAGATACGAAGGTCCGAAAGGTGGTCCGGGTATGCAGGAAATGTTAGCTGTGACCGGTGCAATCATGGGAGCAGGCCTTGGTGAAACGACCGTACTTATTACTGACGGAAGATTCTCTGGGGCAACTAGAGGAGGATCCATAGGACACGTGGCTCCGGAGGCGGCTGTCGGTGGACCAATTGGGTTGATAAAGGACGGAGATATCATCACATTAGATATTGAGGCAAGAGATTTAAGTGTTAAGTTAACAGATCAGGAAATGGAGAAAAGAAAATTAGAATGGTCTCCTCCTGCTCCGAATTACGAAAGAGGTGTTTTGGCTAAATATGCCAAGTTAGTTTCATCTGCTTCCGTGGGAGCTGTGACCAGCTGATTATTTAATAATTTCTACTACTTAGTGATACAATTCACTAGTGGCATGATCACATAAATAGTTAGAATTTTCATTGGAACTCGTTTGAGGATTATTTGCCGAGAATGAAGACGATATTTTTTGTCGGTAGTTGTGTTTTGATGCTGATTAGTGTCTATATGATATTCATGTGGGTGCCAACGGAACAAAATCTTGGTATTTCCCAACGGATATTCTATGTGCATGTTCCACTTGGTTGGATTGGTATGGTTTCTATTGTAGTGGTTGGGATAGCCAGTGTCGCACATCTTTTGACTCGAAATAATACCTGGGACGCCGTAGCACATTCTGCCGCTGAATTGGGAGTCATATTTGCAACTTTAATTTTAGTAACTGGGGCAGTCTGGGCAAAACCAGTGTGGGGGGTGTGGTGGTCTTGGGACCCGAAATTGACTACCACTCTGATTCTCTGGTTTATATATGTTGGCTATTTGATGGTACGGTCTTTTTCTACCCCAGGCTCTCAGGGACGTAGGTATGCATCCGTTGTTGCTTTGATTGGGGCTATTGATGCCCCTATCATATATTTGGCCTCTATTTGGTGGAGAACTGCACATCCTAATTTGAATATTGGACCTCTTGCAGAAGCAGATTCGGATTTAGATGGAAAAATGTACATAACATTCTTTGTTTCATTGGTTACCTTCACTGTTTTTTATGTATATGTGATGTTAGAGAGAATTCAAATGAGAAAATGTGAAGATGATTTAGATGAGGTTCATCAGTATGTTTCGCTTACTTAATATAAATTTCGGATTATTCATTTTGATGATTAGTGTGCTTGTAGTTATTGTTCCTTACAGTAATATCGTTGTTTATGCAGAAACTTCTGCTGTGAATGAAGCTAACCAAAGCGGTGCTGAGGCGAACTTAAAATATTTATTTGCGGTTTTTTTCTTGGTGTGGGCTTTTTTCTTTGGGTACACTTTTTTCCTTTCTCGAAGACTAAAAGAAATGAAAGGTGAAGTGGCGATATTGAAAAAAATAATTTCTGAAAGGGAATGATGTCTTTATGAATGGTGAAGGACAAAGTAGTTATAATTCCGAATCGAAAATCACTGCGAACAGAGGCAAATTTCTTTTTGCGGCCACAATTCTGTTTGTGGCTCTCGGATATTTTGCCTATATGGCTTTCCAAGGTGCGACTGTTTACTACTATACTGTGACTGAAATATCAGACCAACCAGCTACTGCCGAAGGTAGGATGGTTAGAGTCAGTGGGAAATTGAAACCGGGTTCTTTTCATAGGGTGGAGGGGTCAACGTTGGCTCATTTCTCTTTGATGGATGATATGACTGAAATTGAGGCCGTTCACAATGGAGTTTTACCGGACCTTTTTTTTAATGAACACTCAGAAATAATCCTTGAAGGGAGCCACAATCCAGGTAAAGAATTTGATAGCCAGAATGTGATAGTTAAGTGCCCCTCAAAGTATGTCGCTATGGAGGAATCTGATAAAGAAGGAGGTTAGCCTAGGCTTTCTTCCACTAGTTCTACTAAGTCTTTCACTTTCTTAGACTCATTTTCACCTTTGGATTGAACTCCCTCTTCCATCATCTGCATACAAAATGGGCATGATACCCCAACGGTATCTGCTCCAGTTTCTAAAAACTGATCAGTCCTTGAATGGTTTACCCTTTCATTGCCTTCTTCTTCGTACCACATATGACCGCCGCCAGCCCCACAACAAAAGCCATTTCCTCTACACTTCTTCATTTCCACTAATTCCAGACCTGGTATTGATTTAGCCACTTGCCTGGGGGCTTCGTAAATGCCATTGTGCCTACCTAAATAACAAGAGTCATGATAGGTTAAAGTGGTTTCTATTGGTACAACTGGTTTTATTTTCTCCCTATCAATAAGGTCAGATATTAATTCACTGTAGTGCATGACTTCGTAAGTACCCCCAAGGTGCGGATATTCATTTTTGATATTGTTAAAACAATGAGGGCAGCTTGTTAGTATTTTCTTTATGTTGTAACGGTTAAAAGTTTCAATGTTTTGCATAGCTAGCATTTGATAAAGGTACTCGTTGCCCATTCTTCTGGCAGGGTCACCGGTACAAGTTTCTTCAGGACCAAGAATAGCGAAGTCCACTTCTGCTCGATTGAGAATTGAAACCATAGCTCGCGGGATACTCTGGCTTCTCTGTTCTAATGCGCTAGTGCAACCAACCCATAAAAGATATTCTGCTTCAGGATTTTCAGCGAATGTTTTTACTTCAAGCCCTTCATACCAACTTTCTCTCGTAAATGTTGTCCCGCTCCAGGGGTGACCTCTCTGCTCTAGGTTTCTTAGAGCACCTTCTGCACCTTCAGGTATATCAGGCTCTTCCATTACCATGTATCTTCGAATATCTACAATGGGGTGGAACGGTTCGTTTCCTACTGGACATACTTCAGTACATGCCCCACAGGTCAAACAATCCCATACTGCCTGTTTTTCTATACGAGACCCAATGATGTTAGGAATGTCATCTTCGTTTTCTACAGATGTAGCATCCGCAATGTGATATCGAAGTCCTTGCACTACGTGCATGGGAGACAATACTTTTCCGGTGAGGTTAGCTGGGCATACGTCCGTACATCTTCCACAAACTGCGCATGCAAAAGCATCTAGTAACTGTTTTTGGTTAAAGTCTTTCATTTTCGAAGCGCCGAAAGACTCAGCTGTTTCAAAGTCCGTTATGGTTGTTAAAGTTCCCTTTGCACCTAGCTGGCGAGTAACGAAACCAATTGGTGCCCCAACCAAATGTACATGTTTGGATATAGGTATGTATACTGAAAAGCCCAAAATTATAGCTAGGTGTATCCACCAACTTGTTTGATAAATGAATGATGAGGTGTTTTGGTCGAATCCCCATCGTTTTAAAGCATCTCCGAGAAAATTTCCTATCGGGGAATGTGAGTGAATACTTTTCGAAGCAACGTAGAAAGCTTCTCCGACAATTGTACTGATCATCAATAATGCTATTAGAGCAAGTATTATTGCTGCTTCTCTTTTTTGGGTCAGATCGAATCTCAAGCGGTTCGCGGTAAATACCCATCTTCTCAAGACAGCTAAAACTATTACCGATAGTAGGGACACCGCTAAAATGTCCAGATATGTCCCGAAGATTGTCAAACCAGTTTCAGTAAGGATTGTCTTTGAAAAATTGGGGTTGACCGAGTCGCCATATATAAATATCAAGTAACTTACTGAAAACGATAGAAAGCCCCAAAATATGACTGCGTGGGCCATACCAGCCCGGTCGCTAGCTACGTTAGTGCTTTGAAGAACCTTTTTCTGCCCCAAGATATATGGAATTGCTCCCATGATTCTCTTTGGTAGCTGGTCTGTCCTTTGTGAAGGCTTCCCTTGTAATATTGGTTTGAACATTCTAATGTACAAAAAGGAAGCCGCTGCTCCAAAGCATCCAATAGTCGCGATGTACACTAATATCCAGGACGGTATTAAACCAAGAAATTCGCTAGGTGGGGCCATTTTTATCCTCCATAACAATAGATGTAATGTTATCACCGGTGGCGAAAATTACACGTCAATTTTGCCCTCTAAGTTCTAAAGTATTTTCAACAGGAGGCGGATCTTTGGGTTTGCTAAGGATGAATGTTAACAAACCTCCGGTTATCCAAGCTGAGCCAAATAAGAAGAAAGCTACCGAATAGCTGTAGTTCTCTTCCCACAGAATACCTGCAATCAAAGGACTTAATGCTGAAACCACCATGGTGATTGGTGCAATAATCCCGCGAATACTGCCTAAATATTGGCGTCCGAAATATTCAGGTAACGCAACATTGGTCAAGGTAGGAAATCCGCCCATAAAGAAGCCATGTATGACCCCCCAAATTACTAAAAGCCAGATCCCATTAATTGGGATTATCATGTATGTCGATAGACCAGCAGGTATCAAACATAGACCTAAAACTCGTCTTATGTCCATTTTTTCTGCAAGATAACCGAAAGGGATTTTACTAATCATCGCTGAAGTAGCCAATGAAGTTGCTATTAACGTGGCTGATTCAATATTTAGACCCTTGTCTTGAATGTATGCAACCTCGTGAAATAATACAACTACTAATCCAGACAAACCCAGGCACTGAATTAACAAAAGTATCCAAAATTGTGAGTTCACAATAGTTTGCCTGAGAGTCCACGATTTAACCTCATTTTCAGTGGTAATTTCTTCATTGAATTTAGTAGTATCTCCGTCTGGGAGTAGTCCTATATCTTCCGGACTTCTTCTGAGAAATAGAGATGATATAGGGACAATGGCGATAATTGCCATCATTCCAAGTACTACCCAGGAGGCTCTCCAGCCGAGAGTTGCAATTGTCAAACCTGCAACGGGTGCAACAATAACTCCTCCTGCCGATATTCCCATTGTTCCAATAGCCATAGCTCGGCCTCGCATTTTCACAAACCATTTAGCCATTAATGAAGGGCCAACTAGTTGACTCCCCATTGCTGCCGTTCCGAAGCCGTACATGACTCCGTACAGCATATAGAAATGCCATACTTTATCGACTTGAGATGTAAGTGCGAGGGCTGTTCCTCCGATTAGACTGCCAACGGAAACTATGATTCTTCCGCCGTGTCTTCTGTCTACGAGGAGACCTAATAATGGGAGGATCGGTATAGTGGCTAATTTAAATAAAGGAATGACTGAAAATTGGGCTCTGGTTATTCCTATATCGTCACCCATTGGGATAATAAAAAATCCCAGGGCGTAGCTGCCTGTTCCAGCATTTATCATACTTGATGTGAATGACGAGAATACTATTAGCCATCCGTAAAAGAACCAGCGGTTACCTAGTTTTTCCAACCATGTGTCAACTCTGGTCATTTTATTTGAGAGACTCCAAGGTAATATTAAAAACTCTGGTTATTCAGAATGGATGGTTTTTGAGTGAAATTCACCACTTTTTCAATCCACATTGAAGTTGAAAGTAGTTTCAAATCGTCGAAATGGGTTGATATTATTTGCACCCCAAGAGGCATTCCATCGCTATCTAGTTCATATGGTAAAGAAATAGCAGGTACTCCAGCCATTGTCCAAGGTGCCTGAAATACAGGTTGGCCTGTAGATTCAGTGGTCGGGGCTCCTGACATGGCTGTAGGCATTATCAAAACGTCGTATTTTTTTAACACCTCGGATACTTGGGTGGTGAATTCTTGTTGAAAATGTTTTGCTTCAATGTATTCATATACTGGTGTTCTCAACCCATCTTCTATTATTTCTTTCACCTTTGGGGCAAAGTCGTGTGGTCTCAATCCATGATTATTTTTATGGGTATGTGAGGCCTCGCAGTTCATAATGGTTTTGTGTGAATTTATAATTTGATCGAAGTTAAATGTTTTGCCAGTGACTTCCACCTTCGCGCCCGCTTTAGAGAGTTTTTCTATTAGTAGTTTGAAATTTTCCAGGGTGCTGTGGTCAGAATTTTCATAGTAAAAATTTTCTACTACACCAATCAAAGGTGGTGTTGAAGGTACTTTCGGTTCTAAGCTTGCGAAATCTAATGTGATATTTTGGGAATCTTTGTCAGCATGGTCATAACCTTCTAAATGCCTTAATAAAATAGTTGCATCCGCCACTGAGCGTGTAAACCACCCCATTGTGTCCAGAGACAACGCTACAGGGAAAACTCCGTGTCTACTTACAAGTCCATAAGTTGGTTTGAACCCCACAATTCCATTGTAAGAAGCCGGGCGTAGGACCGAACCAGCAGTTTGAGAACCCAAAGCAGCTGGAAATATTCCTGAGGCCACTCCAACGGCTGAACCACTGCTGGACCCACCTGGTGTTCTGGAGAAGTTCCATGGATTCTTAGTTGGAGGAGGATCTCCACAAGCAAATTGTGTTGTTACGGTTTTTCCCATGATTACAGCGTTTCCTTGTCTGAGAAGCTTTACTGCTTGAGCATCATACCCAGGGTTATACTCTTCGTATATTGGCGAACAACATGTAGTCTTCATGTCCTCTGTGCAGTAAATGTCCTTGATGCCTATCGGTATCCCATCAAGGACACTTGTATTATTGTGAACGTAATTTTTACTTGCCAAATCTGGATTGATAGTTACCCAAACATTCAACAAAGGGTCAAGTCTTTTTGATCTTTCTAATAAGTGAAATATCAATTCCTTTGTCGAAAGTTTGGAAGAACTTAATAATCCTGATAATTCCTCAATCGTAGAGTATTCTAGTGGGTTTTCCATAACAAACCTCTTCCTTTCAATTCAGTTTCCTTATTAGAAAGTTAGAGAAACTTTTAAGGCTCCATCTTCTCGAGAATCAGCTAAATTAAAAGCGTTTTGAACTTCAGATATAGGGAATTGATGGGTGACGAAGGGAGCCATATCTATTTCCTTACTTTCTATATAATCCACAGCTAATTGAAAGGCAGGTAAACCTGGCTCATCTTGGGCCCCAAAAACTGAATGCATGTCTATGCATTTGCGAAAAAAAGTATCCCAATCGAAGGGGATTTTTTCCATTGTGGGTGGAAGACCAAACACTGCCAATTTCCCGAATGGCTTAACTAGTTGTAATGATTGGTTTAGCGTATCTACGCTACCAACTGCTTCTATTACTAGATCTGCGCCTTCTCCCGATGTTAGATCCATAACTGCTTCAGTAGCTTTGTCCCCAGTCACGTCAATTGCTTCGTCTATACCCATATGACGTCCAGCTTGCAGTCGTTCCCTTACTGGCTCAATTCCTATAATTCTATGTGCCCCCAGTTTTCGAAGCATAAAATCATGGAACAAACCTACAGAACCTTGTCCCAAAACTGCTACGGTTTTCCCGACTAGTGTTGGTAGTTTTCTTGTTCCAAATACAACTGTACCCAACTGCTGAGCCATTAAAAGATGAGATTCGGGAACACTTTCCGGAACTGGCAGTAAGAAGCTAGGGTCAATTAATTGGTAACCTGCGAAACATTTGGATTGCCATATGTTTGGGACAGTAAGTACTAATTCACCTTCTTTGAAGGTCGTATCGCCTGGATCTATTACCTGACCGATACCTTCGTGCCCAGGATATCCATGAGGTAGAGGGAATTCGTGTACGTTCCAGCCCATATAGGTTATATGTAAGTCACTGCCGCATATTGATGCTAGGTTAGTTTTCACTAAAACTTTCCCAGGTTCCATTTTAGGGATATCTATGGAATCACATCGCCATTCTCCTAATCCGGTCGATATTGCAGCAGGCATCTTGCTCATTTGTCACCCCGTGTAAAATTTGTCTCAGATGTGCAGAATTGTACTCTCGTGTATGGTCATAATACAAAACTGATTTATTTGAATTCCTTCCATTTAGGGGCAGTATTTGAGAGTAATTACTAGTTATTGGATTTTCGTGGGAGCAACATTGGCTTTTCTATCTGTTTTATTTGGAGCAGCTGGGGCTCATTGGCTAGAAGCTCTTAAAGATCTGGATTTGAAAAACACATATGAAACAGCTGTTAGATTTCAAATGTTTAACTCCCTTGGTTTGATGATTATTGGATTAATCATCAATCTAAAATTAACACCTAGTAAGTTATTAAGTTGCTCTCCATTCTTTATTTTGCTAGGTACGATTATATTTTGTGGTAGTTTGTACATTATCAGTTTAAGTTCTTTGAAATGGTTTGGCGCTGTAGCACCAGTGGGGGGCGTTTTGCTATTAGCTGGTTGGTTAATCATGGGAATTGCCATCCTAAATGAAAGAGGACGTAGAAATAACACAGAATGATTTTCTAATGCTACATTCAGGATCGTCTGTATCAAGGTGGAATTTAGCTAGTTCACTAACCTATCAGGGTTATCTTTTATCAAGGAAGAAATATTTTCTTTAAGCATTCCTGATTCCACTAACGATGCTATGGCCATTCTCATGCCTTCAGAAGGAGGTGGATTCATAAACTGCCCAAAAGATGTCGTTAGTATGCAGTTTTGCGCTCCGTATTTGGTGATATTATTAGCCAATTTCTGAGGGCTGATTTTAGATGTCAACGGCATGCAGGATAAGAAACTGAACTCTAGATAGGCCCCAAGATTTACAAGTTGTTCAAGTTGTTCATCCAAGAAATTCTCAGGATGGTTGGCGACTAATTTTTCTAATCCGAGTGCTTTGGCTGATGTGAATAATTCCATTGTTTCAGTGGGGGATATGCATCCCGACATTAATGTCATGTTATATGATTTAACAATGTCCAATACTTCGATAGTTTCCGCAGTCAGTTTGCCTTCAGTGTCTAGGATTCTTATTCCTTTTTCAGGTTGTGTTTTGGAGACGAGGAAATTGGCTGAGGCTGTAGGCATCCAAACGAAACTCGTACCAAGTTGAGCAGCTTTCAAAACCGCTTCAGGATTTATGCCCCCAACAGCGGAATTTAATGAAATCGAACCATACATCGCTAATCCGGGGTAGATTTGGGATAAGGTATAGGTGAGTGGGGTAGTAAGGTATTCATTTGATTTTAATGCAAACCCAGCCATTCCTGCCTCATATGCATATCTAGCGGTCTCCATGGCATCCATTCGCCTGTTTTTGGTTTCCGGACCTGAATGAACGTGAAGGTCAATTGATCCATTCAACAGAGATTCTATTTCAGCGTTCATTAGGTCTATCCGTGTACCTTATAATTTGTTTATCAAGGCTGGTAATTCTGTCATTTTATTAAAAACGATACTCTTTGTGGATTCGATTTCTGGATTTGTTCTAATAGGACAAAATGCTAATGGGGTCATTTTCGCACTAAATGCAGCTTTGATGCCGGCTATGGAATCTTCAATAACAATCGTATTTTTCGGATTTGCTCCCATTTCTGCAGCGGCATGAATGAAAAGGTCAGGGGCAGGCTTACCCTCTTTCACGTCATTGGCACTATATATATTTGTTCCAAATCTGCTCAATAAACCCGTTATCGATAAAGTTTTTTTAATCTTTATGTGAGGACCGCTTGAGGCGACACATTTTGGGTATGGAAGGTTGTCTAACGCATACTCAATTGATTCTGTTGGTTTTAATTCCATCTCGAATTTAGCAAACATTTTTTTCATATAAATTTCATATAGGTTATGAGGAGGTTGTTTTTTGAACCGTTCCTTTATGATACTGACACAGTGGTCCCAGGATTTCCCAAGGAAAAGAGTCATACAGTCGTTTGGAGTGATATATAGACCTGCAGACATTAAAACTTCAGATAGGACTGTGTTTGAGATTATTTCACTATCAACCAATACGCCGTCACAGTCGAAAATAACTAAGTCAGGTGTCATGGCCATTTTCCCATAATCGTTTTTTGGTACTGATTTCTAAGTTTCAACTGTATGTAATAATTGATGTAATGTAAGTTGACACGATCCGCATCAACTTATAACATTTAAACTTATAATTACGATGCTCTAAAGTATACATCTTATGGGATTGGACAAACATTTTATGACATCTGAAGATCATAAACAAAGATCAACCTCAAGGCAAAGGGTCATTCGGTTAGGAGTTTCTGTCGATCAGGGCCAGCCCAGAGTGGGTAGAGGTAGGCCACGAATTAGAAATAATTCAAGTGCCTATTCTTCACCAGATGGTCTCTATGTCATTAGTGTTGCAGCGCGCCTTTTAGAGATGCACCCGCAGACCCTTCGTAAATACGAGAGGTCTGGTTTGGTTAGACCTTCCAGGACAGTTGGGATGCTTAGGTTATATTCGGAAGAAGATATCGTTAGGCTGAGGCTTATTAAGCATTTGGTTGGAGACTTAGGTTTAAATTTGGCGGGAGTAGAACTTTCTCTGGGAATGTTCAATCAAATGTTAAAAATGAAATCTGGATTAGATCAAGCTGAGAACGGTGAATTGAAAAAGTATCTTGAAGATTGTTTAAATGAGATGTTCAAGATATTGAAAACTAGGCCCTCTTAAAATCTTGTTTTAATTGTACGGAGATTTATTTTGGAAGAAAAAGAAACACCTGATAAGACAGCTGCGGAAGTAGAGCAACAAGATATTGAAGCGGATGTTGATATAGAAGAAGAGGTCGAGGATTCCCTTGATCTCTCTCAAGAAATAAGTCATTACAAGTCCTTAGCTCAAAGGGCACAAGCAGATCTGGTTAACTACAGGAATAGGGCTACTCAGGAAATTGAAGAAACGAAAAGAGTTGTTCAATTTGGCCTATTGTCTAGATTTATTTCAGTGGTGGATGACTTGGAAAGAGCTATGGAAAACCTTCC
>CENY01018321.1_pt1 | contig 17930 bp, 17 predicted proteins | sample 356181 | NCBI WGS metagenome assembly CENY01 (sample SAMEA2619840, study PRJEB7988) | marine metagenome | isolation source: saline water (ENVO:00002010), including
CAACTGAGTTAACTCAGGCGATGCGCCAGACATCAAAACTCCCATGCCAGACCAAATCACAGGTTTTTTTGCTGCTAGCAACAATCTAACAGCTTCCTTAATCTCTGCTGGGTCCGGGGCAAATCTATGTCTTTTAGGAGGAGCGTATGAAGACACCACGGAATCATCAACTTCCATCTCTCCTACATCTGCAGGGATTTCAACAATCACAGGACCTGGCCTTCCATTTCTCAAAGCATGAAATGCTCTCCGCATGACGGAGGCTACCTGATTGGGTTGAAACAGCACTTCAGCAGATACTGAAACTGATTCATAAGTCCTAGCAGGTGAAAAATTTGGCTTTACGGATCTCGCGGATACAGCAGGACCACCTGGAAGATACAGAATTGGAACATTGTCTGCGTAAGCCTGAGCCAAACCACCCATGGTATTTTCAGAACCTGGTCCACCTTGTGTGATTAAAACCCCAAACTCTTCCCGGTTTCTCATCCGGCTAAATCCATCAACTGCCATCGCAGCTCCTCGCTCTTGGCGGAACATGATCGGATTAATCCCAACTTCAGCAACCGCTTCGATCAAGTTATTGGACGGAAAGCAACCTGCCCACTCAATTCCCTCTGCTTTTAATATCCTTGCTACTGCATCAAGCACTTTCATGAAAATGAATCCTCCAAATTAGAATAACTATTTATCACCAGCAGTTGATAAGTGTGGTAGGGTTCAGCATCACACTCGTCAAAAGCCACTCAAGGCACATTGTAGTTGGCACAAATATCATTATCAACCTGAGGATAATGATCATTTTCTTAGGTGCACTTAACTTAATATTAAATACTCTCAATAAAAGCCATTTAACTACTCCTAACTTAGAATATACAAAATGCAAATCGGCAAAAAAATACACCATATGAAAAAAATTAATTCCACTATGGAAGCTTGCGCGCAGCTTGCGGCCCAAGGAGCTGAAAGTGGAACTATTGTATCCGCTAACTATCAGGATTCTGGCAGGGGTAGGTTTAAAAGAAAATGGCTATCACCTAATGGTGAAAACATTCAGATGTCCATTATCCTGAGACCGACCCAAGGTGAATTAAAATATCTCAACATGTTCGCATCAATGGCCGTATTAGCAACATGCGAGCAAGTCATGAACTGTAAAGCCGCCATTAAATGGCCTAATGATATTCAAATCAACGGCAGAAAAATATCTGGTATATTGACGGAATCAATCATAGAAGGTGACAAAGTAATATCTTCGATCGTTGGAATTGGTCTGAATGTCAATCTGGACGTGAAATCGGAAATTGGTATCGAAAAAACAGCGACATCTTTTAGAAATGAAAAGGGGCGATATACAAGCCGTTCAGTAATTCTGAAAACACTCATAAAAAACCTGGATTTTTATTATTCTAAAATTGTTGACGGGGAATCTTTAGCTGACCAGTGGTCAGAAAAATTAAGCACACTTGGAGAAACAGTGAGCCTATCATTTGGACAAAACCCAAGTGAAAAACCTTTGGTAGGAATAGCTGAGTCAGTGACTATAGACGGCAGTCTATTAATTCGCCTTTCAGATGATTCAATTTTCACTGCAAATGCAGGTGAGGTGACTCTGGTAAATAACAGTCACTTATTATGATAAATTGGTCCTTATTAATTTCAGGAGTGCAAAATGCTTGAAAAACTGATGTTGCAAGATAAAACAGTCGTCATAACTGGGGGCGGTACTGGTCTCGGCAAAGAAATGTGTTTGGCTATGGCCCGAGCTGGAGCTAACCTAGTGATTGCTGCCAGAAGACTGAAGCCCATTGAAGAGGTATCAAACCTGGTTCGAGATTTAGGCAGAAAGTCGTTAGCGATTTCTACTGACGCAACAAATACAACAGAAGTCAAAGCATTATTCAATACAGTTTTAGCTGAATTTGGGAAAGTCGACGTGCTATTCAATAATGCAGGAATCGTCAGAGAAGATTCAGCAAAACCAATTTGGGAAATATCGGATGAAAGCTGGAGAATAGGTATTGATGTCAATCTATCCACAGCGTTCTATTGTTCAAGAGAGATATCAAAGCATATGGCTGACAATGGTGGCGGTAAAATCGTTAACGTGTCATCAGGGTTTGGGTTTAGAGGAGGCAGAGACAATTACATGTATGCCGCAGGAAAAGGGGGAATTGTTAATTTAACTCGGGCGATGGCCACAAGCTTGGGAAAATATGGTATTACAACAAACTGTATAGTACCTGGCTTTATACCCACTGAGGTCACTGATCCAGACAGCGAAAGAGCCAAGCAACGGGGCAGGTTTATACCAATTGGTAGAGTAGGGAAACCTTCAGAGATGGGCCCTTTAGCAGTATATTTGGCATCAAGTGCCTCCGATTATATGAATGGTGAGTTCTTCGCCATTGATGGAGGTGGGTTAGCCGGAGGAATCGCCCCTACCCTTCACGCCCCAGAAATACCATTAGAAATTTAAATTCAGTGAAAATACTATAGTTATATCTAAGGAGCTAATAGAAGATGGACACACCAGAAGGATGGGATCTGACAGGAAAAAAAGCTGTAATAAGTGCAGATCGAAGAGGGTGGACCGGATTTTTTGCTGCAGCTTTGACTGAAGCAGGTGCAGATATTGCGATAATGGGTTCTGAGAATTCAGACATGGAAAACGCCAAAAACAAGGCCTCTAGCAATGGTGGGAAAGTCATTACCAAAACGACCAACCTTATGTCTAAAGAGTCAATTGATCAATCCATTCAAAACATAGTTGATGAATTTGGCACCATTGACATATTGGTCAATAACGCCAAAGCCGATTTTGGGAAAAGATTTGAAGATGTATCTGAATCTGAATTTGATACTCTGATGGATTTCAATTTAAAATCTATGTTTTTGGCATGCCAATCAGTCGGCCAAACAATGCTCAAAAACAAAAAGGGACACATTATAAATATGACCTCTGACCTAGCTGTAAGAGGTCTTTGGAATTCAGTAATCCCATGTGCTTCGGAGGGAGCGATACACCAGTTAACATCATCTTTAGCGCTGGAATGGGGTCGCGATGGCATTCGAGTCAATGGTATTGGCGCAGGTTGGCTTACTACTGAAGAAAAATCCGATGATACAGAACCAGATTTATTAGATCGATATCTACCTTCCAAAAGAAGAGGGCATCCGAATGACCTCACACAAATGTTGGTATATTTATCCTCTGACTCTTGTGATTTCGTAAATGGACAAACAATCTTCATCGACGGTGGCGCACTTGCACATGCATAGTCTTCGTAGATAATTTTCTGTTTATCTTGGAATAGCAAAAAGTCACAGTCGAATTTTTGAGAATTCAACCTAATTTTCCAGCAAAAACCCTCAAAAAATGCAGCAGTATCAAAGCTACTACAGGGGAAAAATCAAACATGCCCGTTCTTGGAAGTATTTTCCTTATCGGACCCATAATGGGTTCAGTGATACCGTAAATTAACCTAAGAATAGGCATAAATGGACTACCAGGTGACACATTAAACCAGGAAGCCAAAACTCGAGCCAATATCGCAAAATAAAGCACAGTTGCCAGTAAATTCAGGAAGTTTCCTAGATAGCTCCCTATGCTCAATTTCCTAACTCAACTGAGCGATCAAACGCCGCCCTTACTCCATTTATTAAAGCCGCCCTCAGACCATCATTCTCCATAGAAACTAAAGCTTCTATAGTGGTTCCTCCTGGCGAAGTGACCATATCGCTGAGAACAGAAGGGTGATTACCACTTTCCAAAACTAAATCCGTACTGCCTGAAACAGTTTGTAGCACTAGGTGCCTAGCCATTTCCCTGGGCATTCCTAAATATACTCCAGCGTCAATCAAAGATTGAATAAACAGAAAAACATAGGCAGGTCCACTAGCACTCAGAGCTGTGGCCATATCAATATATTTTTCATCGTGCACATAATATTCCTCACCTAATGTTTGAAGAATAGAGGAAATTTCCTTTTTCTCTGACTCCTCAACTTTGTCTTTTGCAGTCCAAACCAACATTCCTTTACCTATTTGTGAAGGGGTATTTGGCATCACTCTTATTATTGCATCATGCCCTAACCCTGAGGAAAGGTCGTCAGATTTGCATCCGGCAACGATCGATATTATGGACCGCTCCGGGGATATTTTTCCCTTTAATTCTGTGTATATTTCCGGCAACGTTTGCGGCTTAACAGCCAATAGGATCTTCCCATCCTGTTTCAGAATATCTAAATTACCCTCCACACAATTCACTTTATAGGTAGTCGTTAAGTGTTCTAGTCTTTCAGGAGCGGGATCACTTACATAAATTTCATCTGAACCAAACAATCCCTCTTTTAGCACTCCTGCTATAAAGGACTCGGCCATTATTCCACCACCAATAAAAGATATCGTCATAACTAATTCCTCAGTAGTTTTATCCTATATTCCAGGCAATTTACCATCACTTACTAAAGAGACAGCAGTGTTAATAGATTCCATCATACTAATATGGTCGGCGATCCCTTTTCCCGCTATATCAAACGCGGTGCCGTGATCAACAGAAGTCCTTATAAATGGCAAACCAAGATTCACACTTACACTTCTTTTCCAATCATGCACTTTAATAGGAATATGACCCTGATCATGGTACATAGCTATGCATACGTCATACATGCCATCAATGTTCTGATTGAACACTGTGTCTGCCGGTATAGGACCAGTGACATCGATTCCCATAGAGCGAGCGTCTTCAACAGCTGGTGCTATTTGTACATGTTCCTCATCACCCAATAACCCACCATCACTGGCATGAGGATTTAGAGCAGCGACCCCAATTCTCGGAGATGTAAACCCCCATTTCTTAAAATGATCATTTGTTAAGGATATTTTCGCCAACACATTATCGCGAGTAACGTAGTCACAGGCTATTCTTAATGACCTATGAGTAGTCAAGTGAACTACTCTCAGGGTTCCAGTCATAAGCATAGTAGCAACCTGACTTACTCCAGTCTGGTTTTGGAAAATTTCCATATGCCCAATGTCTTTATGACCTGCCAGATTACATGCCTCTTTATTGATCGGTGCCGTACTTATGGCCTGCACCTGACCCGAGGCAGCTAACTCACCAGCTTTCAGTATCCAATCAACAGAAGCTTTCCCAGATTCAGCAGAAATTTGACCATAATCTATTTTACTGAAATCAAGATTTCCTTCGTCTAAAACATCAATCTTGTCAGAGCTAGCCTCTATATTTTGGATGGAAGTAATTTTTTTAACTGAAACATTTGAACCTATTAATTTAAATGCAGCGGACATAGCTTCAGTATTTCCTATGACGAAAGGAATACATTTCCCATAAATACTTTCGTCTATGAGTGTCTTCGCCACTACTTCTGGCCCTATACCGGCTGAATCCCCCATAGTGATAGCAAGAAAAGGTCTATAAGTCATTAGTTGATGTCCTATTAAGATCTCAAAGCAAACAGCAAATCAGCTACTTTTAAAGATGGACTGATATTTTCAAAACCACTAGTTGAACAAATAATAATTAAAAGGCTCTTCTAGTTAATCCTCTTATTCGCATTTATTGTATCCACAATCAGGGCAACTCAAACAGCCTTCTTGATGAAGTAAATAACCTGAGCATTCTGGGCATTTAGCACCACTAGCAACATTGGAATTATTTTCCTGATCATTTTCTTTGTTTGTAGAAGGAAACAATCCCAATTGTGCGGAACTTGCTACATTATCGATCACATTAGAACCAACATTCAGATTACCTATATGCCTGCTTAAAGCAAGAGCGACCGCATCTGGCGCGGATCTTACTAGAGTACCCCCATCCCAAACCGGAACGTCGGTAATACCTCTTAACTGATCTACTATTTGTGAAGGATCGATTCCAGCTCGCAAGGCCATTGAGGACAGCCTTGCAATAGCTTCCAAATACGCAGAGTCACTACTTCCAGATTTTCCTAAATTCGCAAATACTTCAAAGGGATGACCTTGATCATCAAATGTTATGTTTACAAACATGGTTCCGTGACCTGTTCTTACTCTATCAGTGACTCCGGTAACAGATACAGGTCTTTGTCGTGGTACCTTTAAGTGATCTTCTTGGTTATCCTCATCCTCCACTTTTGTCTTGCCAGTTTCCAAAACTTGCATAGACTTAGAACCGTCTCTGTATACCGTTACTGCTTTACAACCGGTCTCCCAGGCCAACTTATAAGCGTCTTTAACATCCTGCACAGTAGCCGAATTCGGAAGATTAATTGTTTTAGAAACAGAGTTAGTTACATGTTTTTGCCATATCGATTGCATTTTCACATGAGCCTCAGCTGAGACACCCATTGACGTTCTATAAACTGCAGAGTCTAGACCATGGTCACCCATAATTTTCTCGGCATTATCAGGATCTTCCACAATTTGGGTTAAAACTTCCCTAGCAGCTTCCTCAGTACCAATAGCAGATTTCAAACTCTCTAGAATTGAAGATGGTGAATCCAAAAGTCTAGAACTCGTCCCTTCATGATCTTCCCACAACACGTTGGACCACCAAGCCAAAGCAAAATGAGGCTCAATCCCACTAGAACAACCGGCGATCCTACTAATTGTTCCTGTTGGCGCAATAGTCACAACACTTGCATTTCTCACAGGGGGCATTCCCCATTGTTTCAAAGCAGAATTTTCATACTCTGGGAAAGGTCCCCTTTCCTCAGCAACCTTAGCCGATTCGTCCCAAGCAATACGATTCAGAAAACCTCCCAATTTATCGGCAAGATCATAGGCCTCTTGAGAATCATAAGGTAGTCCCATTCGTACAAGAGCATCCGCGAAACCCATGACTCCTAATCCAATACGACGAGTATCCAAATTTACTTCGCGCAATACTGGTAGTGGAAACGAATTTACTTCAATAACATCATTAAGAAAACGAACTCCTGTCCTCGTGGTTTCCTCCAAGGATTCCCAGTCAAAATCATTCCCAGCTATGTGAGCATCCAAATTGATTGACCCTAAACAACAGTTCCCATAATTCTCCAAGAATTCTTCACCACATGGGTTGCTAGTCTTTATTTTGCCCATTTGAGGGTTAGGTGCAGTCTCCCAAACTCTGTCCACAAAAACCACTCCAGGATCTCCAGTCTTCCAAGCTGATTCAGCTATTTCATCCCATAATTCACGTGCTTTAACAGTCCCTAGTATCTCATTGGTCGGTCCGTCACCTGTATCTCTTGGGTTGATAAGGTTCCAGTCATCATCGTTCTCAACTGCTTTCATAAAATCATCAGTTATTTGAACGGATATATTGAAATTCTGAAGGGTATCATCATCATCTTTACAATGAATAAATTCCCTTATGTCAGGATGACTAATAATCAGTTGCCCCATATGCGCACCTAATCTAAATGCCCCTTGGGTCAGAGTAGCTCCAACAGCAGAAAATAATTTCATCACAGCAATTGGGCCACAAGCCTGACCATGTGTGGTAGATATTCGGTCCTGTTTTGGCCTCAAGTCAGAAAGCCCAAACCCAATACCACCACCCCATTTTTCAATCATCGCTGCATCGTTGGCAACCTTCATTATAGATTGAATATTATCTTCTGGAGAAACCACAAAACAGGCTGAAAGACAACCTCTTCCGGTGCCAGCATTTACTAAAGTTGGAGAGTTAGGCAAAAACTTTAAAGTGGACATTATTTCATAGTATTTTTGCTCATATTCTGCCTGTTTTACTTCAGGTTCTCCTAATGAAACAGCACTTGAAACCCGCCTAAATAACCCTTCAGGGTCTTCAATTGGCTCTCCATTATCATCTCGTCGGAGATATCGTTTTTCAATAATGAATCTAGCGTTATCAGAAAGACTTAAACCATCACTGTGAACCCGATCATCGGACGCATCTATTTCACCCGACTCTAATATTGTATTAGTCAGCGCTGCAGCCACCTCTCCAGAAACCCCAACTGACTCCAAGGCCTTTACTACATCTTCTCTCATTTCTTCTCTATCACCACTGTTTGAAGACCCCCCTGAAACTACTCCTTGAGTCATTAACACTACTCCTCAATAAAACTGTATTAAAATATTTTCAAAAAACTAGAACAATTCAAACAAATAATACGAACATTTGTACGGATTATACATCTTTCAACTTCATTTTTAAATTTGTGCTGTTGGCTTCTTAGGTTTTCTTCCTCTTTTCCTGCGTCCGACCGGGGTCAATTCATCATCTTTAAGAAACGACAATTGACTGCTTTCTTCTTCTCTTTTTGGTTCCAACAATGCATCAACTTCTTCTTTGAAACTTTCTATATCCCTGAAGTCCCTATAAACACTAGCAAATCTTATATATGCCACCCTATCAAGATTCCTTAATCGATCCATCACTAATTCGCCAATTGCTCTTGAAGGCATTTCAGCTCTACCTGCATTACCTAAATAAGCTTCAATCTCATCAATGGCTTTTTCAATACTACCTATTGGTAGAGGCCTTTTTGCGCAGGCATTTTTCATACTAGACCATAGCTTATCTCTATTAAATTCTTCCCTCCTACCGTCTCGTTTGACTACTATCAGAGCTCTCGTCTGTATTCGTTCATATGTTGTAAAACGAAGTCCACAGGTTGAACACTCTCGCCTCCTACGTATGCTCTCGTCAGAATCTCGAGAATCAATAACTCTCGAATCTTCATTACTACAAAACGGACAATACATAGATGTTACTAACTCCAAAATCTAAAAGGAATTAACACGGTTAACAAATATGTAAACACACTATAAATCGTGCTATTCCAGTGAGGCTACGCTATATATTGAGGTTTCAGATGGAAAGTCTCAAGGGGTAGAACCCATTATTTTTGCGAGATTTTTAGTACTGAACTACGGCGTTAGGCACGGACCTCTCATTTAGTACACATTTGAACAAAAATTCACAAAAGACGCTTTTGCAATTTAGAAGCTTCGATAAGTTTCCTATTTTCAAAAACCTATTTCGTCAATCCAATTATTCCGAATCAGCCATTAAATATTTCCTCCACCCCTCCTCAAAAAAGGTGGAAGATCTAATGAATCTTCATTTATTTCCACTTTATTCACGGCTTCAACTGTCCTTGCCATATCTCTCTGTAGCAAAGTATCCGTCGTGGGAAACCCGGTCGCAATTATTGTTATCTTGATTTCATTTTCCATTTTGTGATCTGTAGTCATCCCAAATATTATGTTTGCCTCGGGATCAACTACTCTTTGAATGACCTCAGCGGCTTCATGTAGTTCTGAGAGTTTCAAATCACTACCACCAGTTATATTAAATAGAACGCCGGTGGCACCTTCTATCGATACGTCCATCAACGGATTTGTAATTGCCTCTTGTGCTGCATCTCTAGATCTAGTCGCTCCAGAAGCATGGCCGATCGACATCCAGGCCGGACCTGCATCCTTCATTATGCTCTGCACATCGGCAAAATCCAGGTTTATATCACCCGGGTTGGTTATAAGCTCTGTTATTGACTGAACCCCTAATCTCAAAACATCATCTGCTAACCTAAAGGCATTTTCTGCTGTTACTTCTTCCTGAGAGATAACGCTAAGTCTCTGGTTAGGTATTACCAACAAAGTGTCAACATTGTTTTGTAACTTTTCTATACCAGCCTGAGCTTGCTTCGATCTTCTTATTCCTTCAAATGCGAAAGGTCTGGTTACAACTCCTACTGTCAAAGCACCAGTTTCTTGAGCTATTTCTGCTATTACTGGAGCTGCCCCTGTACCTGTTCCACCACCCATTCCTGCAGCTATGAAAACCATGTTAGAGTCTCTTATGACATCATATATCTCTTCCCTGCTCTCTTCCGCAGATGCTGAACCCTTGTCAGGATCTCCCCCAACACCCATTCCTTGAGTAAGCTGTTCACCAATTCTTATCCGGTTCGGCACATCACTTTTAAGTAATGCCTGAATATCTGTATTCATTACTATGTATTCCACACCAGATATTCTTTCCCTAAACATACGAGAGACCGCGTTTGAACCGCCGCCGCCTACTCCAATAACTTTAATACGCGCTACCCCTTCCAATTCTCTACCACTTGTAGTCATGTTTGCCTCCGAAAAACAAAATACCCTTTACAACCTAGGCTAACTTCAATAGTTTTTTTATACGTCCCAATAATCCCGAGCTTTCAATACTATCATTCATACCTAATCGTCTTTCCATAGAACTTTCGACAACGAATGCATGTAATACCATTCCAATAGCAGTAGCATAGCAAGGGTTTCTTAAATCATCTGTTATCCCCATAAGAAAATCGGGGGATCCTTTTTTCACAACACAATTCGGAATAAATTGTTCAGCCATTTCGTAAAAACCTGGTAATTGTGAGGCCCCACCGGTTATATAGACAATTGAATTAGGGTTTTCCTTTAATCCACCCTGTTGCAACTTTAAATCTATCAACCGAATGAGTTCCATCGCACGTTCCCTCATTAGCTGACAAAGATCTCTCCGCCTCAATTCTATAGTTGCCGACGAACCGATAGGGGAAACCGGAATCGTTTCAGTCAAATCTATGGCAGAAAGTTCGGTGTTCCCAAACTTTATTTTGGATTCCTCAGCATCAGAAAATGCAACGTTGTATGTCAAACAAACGTCATTAGTAAATTGAAAACCACCCACAGGTATGCTGCCCGTGTACACGGCACTACCATTTTTGAAAATAACTATGTCTGTAGTACCACCACCAATATCAACTACAGCTGATCCGGCATCCTTCTCCGTTTGGGTCAATACTGCTTCACCGCTGGCATACGGTTCATTCACCATCAGTTTCAAGTCCATACCGGCCATCTTTAACGTATCTTCCAGCTTGTCGGCAAAATAAGAATCAGCGGTAACTAGATGGGTGGTAACTTCCAAACCCGACACATGCATACCTACAGGATTTTTTATGCCGTCAAATCCATCTACAGCATAATGCATAGGGAGTGCATGAATAATCCTTCTACCCGGTATGCGCAAACCTTCGGATACCATATCTGGTATTTGAGCTACCTCATCTAAAGTGACCACACCTTGCTGTCCTATGGTAGGGAAATAATCAACTCTGTTCTCATAAGAAATATGAGACCCTGTTATACCAACATAGGCAGATTTGACATCTATTCCTGTACTAGACCGGATATCATTCACCGTTTGGCGTATGGCATCACTTATCACACTTGCATCAACCACATTTCCCCTTTTAACGCCGGAACAGGGAATACTGCTAAAAGAGATAAGCTCTGGAAAACCCTTTTTTGATTTACGAGCTAGAACCGTGCAAACTTTGGTCGTGCCCACATCTATCACAGTTATTAAATCAGAATTAGTGTCCGCAAAACCTTGTGTCAAACTATTTTCTCTACTATTCTCATTTTTGCACTTCTACTTCTAGGATTATTCTGGATTTCACCACTGCTGGGAGTTTTAACTTTTTTATTGACTATACGAAGTCGTGATTTATGATCACAGATGCAAACAGGAATGTTCACTGGGCATATGCAATTTAGTGACTCTTTTTTAAAAAATTGTTTCACTATCCTGTCTTCAAGAGAATGGTAGGTAAGAACTACAAATTTACCTCTATCAGCAAGTAATTCCAAACCAGCTGACAAACCTGTGTTTATATTTTCAAATTCCTGATTTACTGCTATTCGTAATGCCTGAAAAATTTTTGTGGCCGGGTGTATCCTCAGCTTTTTGGATTTCCCTATTTTCTCTTCCACTACTTTTGCGAGTTTGCCAGTCGTCATTATAGGTCTCTGATCACAAATCGCCCTTGCAATTCTTCTCGCAGCTCTCTCTTCTCCAAACTGAAAAAAAATATCAGATAATTCTTTTTCTTCCCAAGTATTAATCAAATCAAATGCTGTAATCTGCTGTGATTGGTTATATCGCATATCTAGAATTTCATCCGTTCTGAAGCTAAAACCTCTACCTTCAGTTTCCAATTGCATTGAGGACAAACCTAAATCTAATAGAATTCCCCCTACGGAATTTATATTTGCTTCTCTAGTTAACGTCTTCATATCAGCATAATTACCATTAACTAATACAACCCGATCAGTATATTTTTGAAATCCCTTCCTAGATATTCCAGTAGAATGGCTATCAAGGTCAATTCCAAAAACCTTCCGCTCCGGGTATCGTTCTAACAGGCCACGAGAATGGCCTCCTAACCCAAAAGTACCATCAATAAACCACCCGTTCGGACTATCATCAAAAGCCTCCAGGACCTCTGGAAGCATTACTGGCAAATGGGTAACAACATTGTCTTTAGAGTTCAATCAAGGCCCCTATTACTCGTGCTAAAATACCTTTGAGACACACTGACTCTAAATACCCAGTTTGACATAGACAATTTTGGCAATCTATTAAGGTTTTATGCAAGGTTTTTCTATCCAAATTTACTACCATTTTAACGTTTTAGAAGGGATAAAATTATGAATCCTTCAGAGAAGTCCAACCATCAAATATTTTCGGCTGGCATCCTAACAGTAAGTGATTCTGGCTCTGCAGGAGATAGAATAGACATAAGTGGTGAAACAATAGCGGAAATTATAGAAGTTGCAGGCTTTAGTAAAAGGCTAAAAGATATTGTGCCTGACGAAATTCCTGCTATATCCGAAAAATTGATTGAATGGTCTGACAGTGGAGAAGTAGACATTATATTTACAACTGGTGGCACAGGTTTAGGTCCACGAGATGTGACTCCAGAGGCTACAAAAAACATCCTTGACTTGGAAATACCAGGAATCGGCGAATCAATGAGGATAAAAACTTTAGACCGTACACCATTTGCAATCCTAAGCCGGTCCACTGCAGGCATACGATCAGGATGTTTAATCGTAAATCTACCTGGAAGTCCAAAAGGGGTACAGGAATGCCTTGAAGTAGTCATTGAATCCCTGCCACATGCCCTTGAAATGATACGGGGATGGAAATCCCACGTAGAACCGAATTAGCGGACCACGCTAATAATTCCTCTACTAGGACGACCATGAATAGAACAATCATGAAATTTCATATCTTTACCCTTTTCCCAAACCTTTTTGAAAGCCCAATATCTGAAGGCGTTGTGGGGCGTGCCCGAAATTCGGGATTAATTGATATAAGAATCTACAATATTAGGGACTATTCAGATGATAAGCATGGGAAAGTGGACGATTACCCGTTTGGCGGGGGACCAGGTATGTTATTAAAGCCTGGGCCTGTCTTTGAATCAATAAGATCAAACATACGAAACGGAATCGTTAATGCGGACTCACCGCTAATTTTATTATCTCCACAAGGAAGGCAATTCAACCAAGAAGTGGCAAAGGAGCTTTCACATAGGAACGAAATATCATTAATATGTGGAAGATACGAAGGGTTTGATGAACGAATTCGCTCAAACTTAGCTACAGATGAAATTAGCATCGGGGATTTCGTGCTCAGCGGCGGAGAAATTCCTGCTATCACCATTATTGACGCAGTATCACGTTTACTTCCAGGGGTGATAAGTAGTATCGAGTCTGCAGAAAATGATTCATTTTTCAACGGACTATTGCAACACCCGCAATATACACGACCCTCTAATTTTGAAGGGTTAGAGGTGCCCAAGGTACTCTTATCAGGAAACCATGCAGAAATTAATGAGTGGAGAAGAAAGGAATCTTTGAAGAAAACTAAATCCAGACGACCAGATTTAATATCAGGTGCGCATCTTACTGAAGCGGAACAAGAATTCTTAGACAATCTATAATCGAATGGGAAAATCCTTAATTCCCAACAAGATATCTGCTATTGTTCTAGTTGAATTAATCCTTAACACCAGTAGGGAGCAAGTTTTTTGATAGGCAAAGATTTCTTAACAGTCCATGATTTGGAACCTTTCGGCGTTCTAGAATTAGTAAAGAAAGCTAATTTAATGAAAAGCGATTTACCCCCTCAGGTGTTGGCGAATAAAACAATTGCACTATTATTCGAAAAACCTTCTCTGCGAACCAGAGTTAGCTTTGAAGTAGGTGTCAAACAAATGGGCGGGACATGTATATTTTTAAGTGATTCGGAGGTAGGTCTAGGGAGAAGAGAGCCTGAATCGGATGTTGCAAAAGTTTTGGATAGATTAGTGGATTGCATAGTTGCAAGAGTGTTCTCTCACGATAGTCTAGTAAAATTGGCTACCAACACTGATCTTCCAGTAATAAATGCTCTATCAGACAAAGGTCATCCGTGCCAAGCTATGGGTGACTGTCTAACAATCTTTGAAAATAAAGGTCAACTAAAAGGTCTAAAATTAGCATTTATTGGAGACGGCAATAACATAGCAGGAAGCCTAGCATTAGCATGCTCTGATTCAGGAATGGATTTCAGCATTTCCTCCCCGGAGAAATATCAACTACCCACTGACATATGGCAGGCTGCCCAAAAACTATCATCAGAAACAGGCAGCAAACTCGAGTGGAATCCTAACCCAGAGGAAGCTATTCAAAATGCAGATGTCGTCTATACCGATGTATGGGTCAGCATGGGGGACGAAGAAGAAAAAGAAGAGCGACTAAAAACATTTGCCCCATATCAAGTAAATGAATCCCTAGTAGAGTACGCTAAACCTGACTTTTTATTCATGCATGATATGCCAGCTCACCGAGGAGAAGAAATCTCAGCAGGCATGCTAGATCACAAAAACTCGGTGGTATACCAACAAGCAGAAAATAGACTCCATGCCCAGAAGGCTATTATGGCCGAATTGTTGTCAGATTAAATATCCATATTTCGCTCCCATGTAAAAATTCTGCAAATTCAGGCTGACAATATGGAAACAAAAAAATCACTATCGAGTAAACCAACGGTTGCCATCGTCGGAAGACCTAATGTAGGCAAATCCACTCTATTTAACCGTCTAGTCGGACACAGAATTTCTATAGTTTCTGATTTGTCCGGGACTACACGCGATAGAATTATCGCTGAAACCAACTGGTCTGGGCATCCCTTCATATTAATAGATACTGGTGGTCTTGAACTTTTCCCAAATGACGATATTTGGAATCAAGTAAAATCCCAAATTCATTATGCTATTAATGAATGCGACGTTGTCATTTTACTGGTAGATATATCCGATGGAATCACATCCAACGATCAAAATATCGTAGATACAATTCGCAAAACTGGTAAACCAGTCGTGATAGTTGCCAGCAAATCTGACAATGAATTGCGAGACCAAATGGCCTCAGAATTATATTCACTAGGGATGGGGGACCCCATTCCAGTTAGCGCCTATCACAATCGAGGTTTGGATGACCTAATGGACCAAGTATTAGCCCATTTTCCTGAAGATGAATCTTTCCCTGAACCGGAAGCAGATCTTGGTTTGGCAATTGTCGGTCGTACAAACGTTGGAAAATCAATGCTAATTAACTCCTTATCAGGAGAGAATAGAGCGATTGTCAGCGATATAGCAGGCACCACTCGGGATAGCCTGGATTTTGTAATAAAACACAAGGATATGGATATTCAGTTAGTCGATACAGCCGGAATACGGCGCAGAGGACAAATTGATCAAGGAATTGAAAGCTATAGTGTCCTACGTTCGATCCAAGCCATCGATCGTTCCGATGTCGCTGCTCTTGTAATCGACGCTTCCGAATTTGCAACTGCCCAAGATACCCATGTGGCCAATTACGTACTGGAAGCGCACAAAGGCATTGTGCTACTTGTCAATAAGTGGGATTTATCAAATCAGCTGGACACTAACCAGAAAGATATGGCCGATCAAGTACGAGCCAAATTTAAATTCATCCAATATGCTCCCATTTGCTTTACTTCTGGTCTGACAGGAGCGGGTATTGAAAATATGTTGGATATTGTTGTGAAAGTTCAATCTGAAAGAACAAAAATTATCCCCCGCGCAAAGGTCAGAAAAACAATTCTGACAGCAGTTGCGAATCACCCTCCTCCGACACAGGGGAAAAAAGAATTAAAAATTTATAGTGCTATGCAAGACGGTTCAAATCCACCAAGTTTTACCTTTTTTGTGAATCACCCTGATATGATTCACTTTTCATACAAACGCTATATGGAAAATAGTTTGCGCGAAAACTTCGGTTTTGATGGAAGCCCTATAAGGATGCGATTTAGAGGAAGAGGTAGAAATACGGAAACATGATCATTTATCTAATCAGCGCAGCCCTTATTGTTATCGGTTATTTGCTAGGATCTGTTTCCTTTGGTCTGATCATTACAAAAATTGTTAAAGGAATTGATATCCGACAATTTGCCAGTGGGAGCACGGGGGCTACAAATGTGGTGAGAGCGTGTGGATGGCATTGGGGTGCATTAGCAATGGCTCTAGACATGCTTAAAGCCGCATTACCTTTATTTGTTGTGATGTATATCCACGATTTTGGCATACCGAATTGGACATATCCGATTATAGGATTATCGGCAATATTGGGACACATATGGCCAATATTTACAAATTTTCGCGGAGGAAAAGGGATTGCTTCCGGGTGGTCGGCTCTAATTGTCCTATCCCCACTATCAGGTCTAATAGCCTGCTTTTTATCTTTCCCATTTATGATATTCACCAGGTATGTATCCCTAGGATCGATAATTGGTTCGCTTTCTGGCGGTATAGCAATTACAGTCTTATCTGTCTTCGGATTTTGTGATTCTTCTTATTGTATATTTGGCTTAACTGGATCAACTCTCACGATATGGAAACATAGAGATAATATAAATCGTTTGTTGAATGGCACTGAAAGAAAAATTGGTGCCACTGGCAACTAAATTAGCAGGTCTTTAGGCATAGCTTTATGGATCAAATTGCCATCGTAGGCTCGACCACTTGGGGAACCACCCTAGCCATAATCAATTCTGTAGAAGGTAAAGACGTTTCGCTTTTGGTCAGAACAAAAAGCGAATCGGAAATGCTTAGGGAAAACCAAGAAAACAAACGGTTTATACCTGGCACTGTTTTGCCAGCAAACCTAAAAATATCATCAGATGTCCAAAAAGTTATTCCAAAAACGAACTTAATTTTAATTGCAGTTCCGTCACAAACGTTAAGACAAAATATTAGATCGATATCATCCCATATTTCTAGGTCTACAGTTGTTGTGAGTGCTTCAAAAGGGTTGGAGGTGAGTTCTGGAATGAGAATGACGGAAATCATAAAAGAAGAGGTCCCAGTTCTACCTCCTGACAACATATGTGTCATCTCTGGACCAAATCTATCTAACGAGATATTAGCAGGAAAACCATCCTCATCAGTCATAGCAGCAAACAACGAATCAGTGGCGAAATATGCTCAATCTTTACTTAACTGCTCTCATCTTCGTCTATATACAAACTTAGATGTGGTAGGTGTTGAAATATGCGGAGCCCTCAAAAATATAACAGCTATAGCAGCTGGAATATGTGACGGTCTTGATTTAGGTGACAACGCGAAGGCTAGCATCATTACTAGAGGTCTTGCAGAAATGACCCGCTTGGGAACTACACTAGGTGCTAAGCCGTCTACCTTTTCAGGGCTAGCAGGAATGGGAGACCTTATCGCTACTTGTTCTTCAGGACTGAGCCGAAATAATCAGGTAGGTCGAATGCTCGCAAAAAATATACCTTTGGAAAAAATCAAACACAGAATGGATAACGTTGCAGAAGGAATTGAGACAACAAAGGCCGCGATCGCCGTTTCTAATAAACTCAATGTAAGTTTACCCATCGCAAATGCTGTGCATAGCATCCTATTCGATAAGATGTCGGTCGAAAATGCAGTCGCTTCCCTCATGGGTAGAACATTAACTTCGGAAAATTAGGTTAAATAATTGCACACTGTACGTTTATGCGGAGTATTTCTTATAGGCAGCGAAAGATTTCGTAATGGGAATTTTTTCTCAACTCACATATGATC
>CENY01171975.1_pt1 | contig 17885 bp, 16 predicted proteins | sample 356181 | NCBI WGS metagenome assembly CENY01 (sample SAMEA2619840, study PRJEB7988) | marine metagenome | isolation source: saline water (ENVO:00002010), including
ATGCAAATTGTTCTCTTCTTGCTGGAGCACTCTTTCTCAATCTCCTTAATCATGGTCTTGAACTCTCTAGAACCCACACCGTGCTTGATCATGATGTCATGGACACGGTCTCTGTAGTAATCCTGCTCAGACTTCTCAGGATCAAGAGGGTGAGTCTCTGGTGAACTGTGCAAAAGCACATTGCTACAAGTGTTGCAAGTTGACTTTAGTGCCATCTTAATGAGGTTAGTGAATCCAATGTGAATGATGGGCAACTCTAGTGCAATGTGTCCGAAGTGACTTGGACACTCGTCGTGCTTGTTGCCGCATGTTTCACAGCGGATTCCCGGGTCGATGACTCCCATCTTCGGGTCCATCAAGCCCTGCTTGAATGCGTGCCCATCATCCTTGTAGGTGTCAGCGGTCTTAATCTCAACCGAAGACATCTTACGAATCTCGTTAGGGTCCAACAAGCCGAATTTGATTGACTCAATCCTCTTTGGAATCTTTGCTGCATCTCGGGCGCTCATCTTCGGTCCTCCAGTTCTAATCGCATAGCCACTCCAAGGCTCTTCATCTCATCGAGTAGCAACTTGAATGCGTACGAGGTCTGAACTTTGTGTACGTCCGATCTCTCTCCGCAGTTAGGGCACACCGTGGTCCTTCGCTTCCAATCATAATAGGCTATGTGGCCACAACCTGATGTGTTGCACACCATCATCTCCCAGCCGTCGGACTCGTCCAGCAGCCTGTCCTTGATTACCATCGAGGCTCCATGGGAAATCAGACAATCTCTCTCCATCTCACCGAATCTAAGTCCGCCCTGTCGGGCTCGTCCCTCAGTCGGCTGGCGAGTCAGAATCTGTACCCTTCCACGGCTTCGGGCGTGTAACTTGCTGCTAACTAGATGGTGCAGCCTCTGATAATAGATTACGCCAACGAAAACTTCAGCGGTGTATCCTTCACCAGTCTCACCATTAATCATCGACTCTCGGCCAGTGTGGTTGAATCCGTTTCTCAGGAGTCCAGCTCTCAGAGAGTCTTCTTTCTCGCCTGTGAACGCAGTTCCATCGATCTTTCTTCCCTCCATCGAACCGACCTTTCCTCCAATCATCTCTAGGACATGGGCTACAGTCATCCTAGATGGAATCGCGTGAGGGTTAATGAGCAAATCAGGAATGACTCCGTCTTCGGTGAAAGGCATATCCTTCTCATCGACAAGGCGTCCAATCACGCCCTTTTGACCGTGGCGACTCGCAAACTTATCGCCTAGCTCTGGAATCTTATTGGTCCTTAGGGTGATGCGGACTAGTCGGCCTGAATCAAGTGACTCGGTCACGAATACATTGTCAACCCAGCCTTCCTCGCCGTGTCTAATCAGCATTGAAGACTCTCGTCGCTCCTGTGCTTGGAGGAATGCCCCGTGAGCCTCCTCGAGGAATCTTGGAGGGCTGGTCTTTCCGACCAATACCGATTCTTCGGACTTATCTAGAGTAGACAAGAACTGTTCGGGTATCGGTAGTCCATCTCTCTCAAGGTGAGCATAGCTGTCGAATGACTTCAAGCCCTTGACCTCATCTAGACCGGTTCCTGGAACTTCGATGCGCTCTTCCTGACCGCCTGGGAATCTCTTGTTCTCAGCATTGTAGGTTCGGATGAAGGCTGATCGCGCTAGGGCGCGCTCTACAGATGCGCGATTCATGATGACTGCGTCTTGCATATTGTAGCCATGCTGGCTCATGATGGCGACAACAAAGTTCTGTCCTCCGGGCCTTGAGTTGAAGTTAGTTGAATCCATAGCACGAGTCCCCACAATAGACTGTTGTGGATAATGCATGATGTGGGCTCTAGTATCGGGGCGCAGACGGAAATTGGCGCTTGGTAGGCCAAGGCTCTGTTTAACCATCGCAGTACCTCCGGTAACTCTTGGTGTTGAGTTGTGTTCAGGATAGGGGACCAAAGACGCACAGACTCCTAGGATTAATTGTGGATCTATCTCTACGTGCGTGTAAATAAGTACAGTGTGGTCTTTCTTCTCCTTCTTCCTGAGAACGTCAACGTCTTCTTGGTGATAGTTCAGAGGTAAGCTGAACTCCTCGACGACGGTTGTGCCGTTGGAAAGCTGTACTTCTGCCCTCAACTTAGCCTCAGAAATCTCCTCTTCACCTAGGTTTAGCCACTCTACCTTGGCTGGATTGATTGGCCTACCATGTTCAGGAGACATGAGGGGTAAATCGAACGGACGAGGTGCGACAAGCAAGTCCTCTTCTTCTTCGGCATCGACCCACTCGATAACACCAGAGGACACCAAGTCTGCGAACGTCAAATCACCTGAGCGTAGTCCCTCGAGATGGAGTTTGTTTAGGTTCAGGCTGCCGTGCTCAATAACGAGCAGGGGCCTGAGAACCCTTCCCCTATCTGTGTTGATGAATACATCCCTGTTTGCAGTATCGTGCCTGATGCTGACTTCAGGCCTGAGTCTACCGGAGCGCCTGCTTCTCTTGATTCTCTCAACGAGTTTGAGTGGTCTCTTGTTCAAACCGAAGATATCCCCATTGACGTGGATTCTTGAGCCATCTGCCCATTGTTCAGGAGATGAGTCTACTCCTGCTTCCATAAGGAGTTCTTTCACGTCATCCTCGGGAACTTCCTCAGAAACGTCAATCATCTGAGATGCATTCTTCACTAGGCCACAGTTCTGTCCTTCAGGAGTTTCGTTAGGGCAAAGTCTGCCCCATTGAGTTGGGTGAAGGTCTCTGGCCTCGAAGTGAGGTTGGCTTCGGACTAGGGGGCTTGTGACTCTACGCATGTGTGAGAGAGCTGCGATGTAAGTAGTCCTGTCTAGAAGCTGGCTGACACCAGATCGACCACCGACCCAGTTTCCAGTAGCTAGAGCGTGCATAATCTTGGAGGTAAGGACGTCTGGCCTTAGGCAGGAGTTGATTTTCAACTCGCGCTTACGGTTGTGATGTCTCTCTAGTTGGTACTTCAAATCTCTAGCGAGTTGCTGTAGGCTGACTCTGAACAAATCCTCCATCAAGTCCCCAGCAAGTCTAACACGCTTGTTCGCATAGTGGTCCTTGTCATTTGGGTCACGATCAGAAATCGCCATTTCCAGAACCTGTCTAACGATTCTTCCAAGGAAAATCGACTTCTTCTGCCGGTTCTCTTCGGAATCGCCCAAGTGAGGTAGCAACTCCTTATCCAGCAAGTTCTGGATTCGAGTTTCTCTGTACTCTTTCTGCTGACCAGCAGCGAACTTCTTCTCCAACCAGAGAATTGCTTCTTCCTCAGTCTCAACGCCGTACTCTTCGTTATCTTTGACATCGTTCAGGTTGGCTACTGTGTACTTCATCGCCGCTACAGGTCCAGCGATTGATGCGAATATCTCGCGGTCGTTGCTCATTCCTAGAGCGCGCATTAGTAGTACGACTGGGATAGCGGTCGTTCCAGCACTAGGAATCTTGACCATCAGCATTCCATCTCGGCGCTTCTCGATGTTGATTGGTTTGCGAACACCGTCTCGCTGAGAGAAAATCTTCGCAACCTCGGTCTCGTGGGCGTACTTCTTGTTCTTCTCGACTGTAACTCTATTTGGAGCTAGGTCCTCCATCGAAATTAGTACTCTCTCAGTTCCGTTGATGATGAAATATCCTCCCGGATCGAGAGGATCTTCGCCGGCCTTTCGCAGAAGTTGGGTCAGATGATCCGCGTCTTCCACTGAGGTCCGAGGAGAGAGTTTTCTGTTCTCGTCGATATGGTCGGCATGCAGGTTGCATCTAGCCGAACGAACCATGATTGGTAGGTTACCGATGTGAACTCCTTCTTCCTCGATGTAACCAAGGTCTCCGTCGGGGCTTGCAGAAGGGATATCATCACGATAGATTCGGAAATCCATGTAAACTGGTGAGAAGTAGGTCAACTTCCTAATTCTGCACTCTAGAGGTGTTGCGGGATGCTCGGCGCCGTTAGCCTCTCTTATTGTTGGCCTTCCGAGTCGGATACCTTTGAGTCTGACAATAATCTCCTTGTCGAGAACGTCGAGTTTGATACAACCACCTGCACCCTCTCCACCAGGGAGATCCTCTACAGGGTCGTCTGTACCAATGCGGATTGACCTGACAATCTTCTCCATCCTACTGAGCCTTCCATCTCCTGAAGGAATACAGTCATTGTAAGACATCAATTGGTGATTAACAAGGCTTCTCTGTCTGAAATAACTCTCAACTATCTCCTTCATCTTATCACCTCATGCACTCTCCACTATCAATCTGAAAGCAGTACTAGAGCCGGCTGAACGACTGTATCTAACAATTCTGACAATCCTGTTAGTCAACCAACCAGCTGGAAGTTCATCGTCCTCGGATTCTACTGATTCCTTGATTGCTTGAATGGCCGGATCAGTTATCAGAATCTTCGGCAGCAACTCCTTTGCTAGTCTCTTTGATCCATCAGAGTTGTTCACCATCATATCCCAAGGAGCGAGGGATGATTCTTCTTCCTCGATAGGAACCAACTCATGGTGAGGGACTAATATGTGATTCAGAACATTGAATCTATCGTTCCCTCTAGGGATATCAGCATCGAGAATCGCCTTTCGAGAAAGTGTGATTCTTCCGGTTCTCGTTCTCTTTCTTGAGTTAATTTGTTCCCTGATGACTGCCATCACGTTCTCGAGATCTTGACTCTCCATGTCCAACTCGAGTTTCTTAGCAACCTGCTCGACTGTCATTCTCTTGATTGCGTCCATATTGGCGTCATCGGCGAGACGGTGAGCATGTGGCTCTGAGATGCCTAGTTCCATCAGGCGCTTTTTGGTTGAACTCTTTACTGCCATATCGCGCCCCTCTAGGCCCAGAAAACGTGGTCCTGAAGCCATATCAGGCGGGCCTGAGGGGATTTGAACCCCCGGCCACCGGGTTAAAAGCCCGGCGCTCTACCTGACTAAGCTACAGGCCCATAGCGTATGCTGGGCCCTCCTGCGACCGTAGGTCGCTTCTAAAACATTACCATTTGACACAAGCGAGGCTACGCGGGGCAGCGAATCCCTCTAGAGGGGCAGAGGGACGGTGAAACCTTGTAGGCTCGCGCGAATAAAGGTTTTCAGATTTGAACGGTTGTTGCAGGTACATGAGCGGCGGTTCGAGGTCATCTGAACAGGGTTTCTCACGCTCCTCGAGAAGATTGTCATTCGAGGTCGAAGATGTTGGGTATTGGGATATCTTAGTCCCCCATACAGTATATCCTCCGCGCGAGGATACTAATCTTCTAGCGCGGGCCTTGAAGACAATTGGTGTAGGCCCTGGACTTGCTGTTGAGATTGGATGCGGGAGTGGGGCGATTTCTATTTTTCTCGCATCTTTAGGATGGAGAGTCGAGGCGTGTGACGTCAACCCAATTGCAGTAGCCGCTGCTCGAGGAAATGCTCAGGCAGCTGGACTTTCCGAAAAAATCTCAATCGAGGAAGGAGGTGTGGGGGAAACAGGATGGAAGTTGCCTGAGGAAACTGACTTGGTGGTTTGGAACTTGCCCTATCTAGATCCAGTTGATGATGAGATATTGGAGCCAATCGAGGATGCTTCTATGCTGGATATTCCGGGAGGATGGTCCGATGAGCTACTCAAGAAAATTCATGGTTTGAATGTCTCAGAGGATTGTATGGTAGTGATGTTACAGAGAACCGATCCACCGAGTCAAAGCAAGTCAGATTCTTGGCTCAAATCGGGTTGGGCTTGCAGAACCATTCTGTCTGAACGAATTGGTGTAGAACGATTGGAAGTCAAATGTTTTTGGAAACCAGCACGGGGCTTTGGACCGGTTGTATTGGAAGAGTGTGAATCGACAATGGATGAAGCGAAGAGTCTGGATCAAGCCCTTTGGGGCAGGGTTCTAGCGCTAAACCAAGCAACTGGACGTGGCAGAAGGGGCTCGGAATGGAAGGCTTTCGAAGGAGGTTTGGCCTGCACTTGGTTACTACCTTGCCCGGAAAATGAGATGCCGAAACTAGGTCTGCTACAGACTTCAATAGGTGCAATCCTAAGCTCGTCCTTAGGGTGTTACTGCAAATGGCCAAATGACTTGATAGATGAAAAGGGGAACAAGATGGGTGGAGTGCTTGTTGAGAGTTCCACCTCTGAGTCAGCAATTAGAGTGGGGGTTGGAATAAACCGAGATTCAGCAGTAGAAGACGGACTTGAAGTATCTGGATGGTCGAAGTATTTGCCCGAAATGGAGTTAATGGACGTCTTCGCTTTAGTTGATGCGATTCTTGCTTCTGTTTTCGAATCGAATCCCAGAATCCCATCAATCAATGAATCTGAATTGCTAGAAATTTCTTGGAAGGGGCTAGCCACTTTATTATCGCAAGGAACATGTATTCAGTCAGACGAAAAAAATCTCAGAGTCATCGGCATGGATGACGAGGGGAGACTTGAGATTGAAGTATCCGGACGAGTCGAAGTTACCGATGATGTCGGAAGTGTAGAATGGTTCATCCCGTCTTCTTGAGTCCCATCCGCTCACGAACTAATCTGATTTTTCCAGATATTGTTTGGGTTTCGATGAGTTTGGATTCATTCAAACTGCTGATGGCTTCTTCGCAATCCTCTAGGCGTACTCTGATTATTGCGAATGTGTCAGATTTATTCGACTTGTAGTCAAACATCTTCCAATCGATTCCTGATAATTGGTTTGAAAGGATAGTCTGGCAGGATTTCCTAGATTCTGTTGCTTTAGAGATTCGAATACCGATCCAGCGTCTCTTACCTCTAGCAGCCTTGCCGAGCCCGGCCATGGCCCTCGGATAGGGTCGTCGTTAATCGTCTTGGTCAAAGCCCACTGACTACGGCAACCAATCTAATTCGCCCTAGCATCTCATCACTCGCCCTAGCCCCCATTATTACTTGACAATCCGGATCTAGTACTGACACAAAGGCCTCGGTGACTTCGTTCAGATGAGATAAGGTCATGTCCGGGCCGCCCTCGACTTGAATCATGCACCCTTTGGCTCCTTCAACCTCTAAGTCTGAAAGAGGAGAATTCTGAGCCTCGTGAACAACGCTGACGGGCTTATCGGTTGTTCCTGTCCCTACTATCAGAGTAGCGTTACCTGGTCTGTTGATGATTGTACGCAAATCCATCAAATCCAGATTGATTTTTCCTACTCTGGCAAGCGTAGTTACTAGACCCTCCACTAGTTCCTCAATCCATCCAGATCCGGTTCTCCAGTCAGTTCCTCTGTATCGGGCCTGCCATGCGAGTCTTTCCATGCTTACTGTTATGCACAAGTTAGAGTTAATCTGAACTGCAGGAAGGGATGCTTCGGCTATTGAATAGCGAAGTGGTTGCTCTGCAAAGGGCAAACCTACAATCGAGATTACCACGCTGTCTGAATCCCGGGCTAGGGATGCCAACTCGGCAGTAGCCCCGGATCCCATCCCACCTCCTAGCCCTGCTAGAATAACCACTAGCTCTGCATTATCGAGCAATTGTGAAATCGAAGAGTGGCCGTCTCTGATTCGATGGGAGGCCAGTGCTGTTAGTGAGGCGGTCCCTCTGCCATCCCCTCCTGCATCAAGATGTAAACAATGAGCGGTGGCGGCTCCTGCAAAGGACTCTTCATCGGCATCTATCAACAGGAGATCAGAGAGTTCCGGACACTTGGAATGGGCCTTCTCTGCCCAGATGCAACCGATTCCACCTACGCCAGCGATTAGTATCGCACCCTCATCCACGACACGCGGTTGTTGAATGAGTCGTTAAATCTGCTCAATCATAGGTGAGATAACGTGAGTATCTTCGTCTTTCATCACGAGCCCAAGCATTGTCGGGCTCAATCTCGAGAACTTTTTCGTAATACTCGACTGCTTTCTCAAAGTCCGACAAATACCGCCCATACATGTGTCCTAGATTATTCAGCACAGGTATACAATTAGCATCTTCTTCGAGCATAGCTAGGAGGACTTCTTCTGCTTTGTCAATTTCTAGCATTTCCATTCTTTCTTCGGCCTCTTCTAGGCGGTTGAGTTGGTCCTGTGAGAGTTGGTATGAATTCCTCCATTGACGTTCAGACACGACTTGGCGCCGAGAGTGGTGGGGTTTGAGTTTTCTCAATTGGTGATTAAATTGAAATCTCGTCAGGCTTCCCTTCGGGAAGGATAGAAACTGGAACGTTAATATCCCTATTCTAGGTGGCTTGTAGCACCCCTAGAGGAATCATCATGGGAAGCATCACAGGAGACTACCGAAGGGGGCTCGTTCTAGGGGTTATTTTGGTACTTCTTGCTGGTGGCTCGCAAGCTTCTCACCTCGGCATGGGAGGCGATGCGAATGGTGACGGCGATGTTGCGATTGCAGGTTGTACTTGTCACAACGAAAACCCAGACAACTCAGTGACTGTGATTCTGGACGGATTGCCATACCGTTACGAGGCCGGGTCACAATATTCTCTAGTTATTCAACTAGTAGGCGGTCCCGACATTGATGCAACATCTAACACCGGTGGATTCTCCATGATGGTCAGTGCCGGAACACTAAGTGCATCTGAAGGATTTGAGAATCATGTACAGAATTGGGAAGGTGATGAAACTAGGCTTACACATACTAATTCGGGCTCTCAGACAGAGGATCGTACATGGGGAGTATTGTGGACGGCCCCCTCGGCGGGAGAAGGCCTAGTAACAATCTGGCTCGTGGGGAACTCAGTAAACGGAGATCAGATTCCAAGCGCCCTAGACAAGTGGAATAGACTCAGTGCGTCTGTTGACGAGGGTGCCGATGATGGAAAGACTAGAACTGTTTTCTCAGGAAATGGGGAAATCGAGCCGCCGGCTCCGGCGGAACACGGAATGGAGATTCATGACATGGGCGCTGGAATGAGGGCGCACTGGCTTGGCCTGCTAGGATTCACTTCAGTGTTCATTGTCATACTGTTCTGTGGCCTGTTCTTACGATATGGCTTCTCTAGGCACTACGTTGGAAGGAGCAATTTGCTGAGACTACGTATCAAGCACCTTAGAAGAGGTGATCAGATATGAACGAAGATGTTGTGATGACTCTTCTTAGGCAGGTCCAATCTGGCCAAATTAGTGTTGAAGACGCTCGGGACGCTTTGGAAGGAGCTGCCCTGACTCGTGAACAGTTGGAAGCTGCTGTTGACCATGGAGTCTTCAATGAACCCGCTCCCGGCACTGTAGTCAGGGCATCTATGTCGCCTCATGGAGAATCCATTCTGATTCTTCTTGTCGCCTTGTGGGGTGTTCTGTGGACTCTATTCTGGGCTGGCGCTCTGGCCTACGGTCTGATTAACAAGTGGGATCAACAACTCCTATCATTCAATCTCGGCATGGTCATGCTGACCCTAATCATCATGGGCATTGTCTACTTGAAGTACGTACTGCCCGATGTTGTCATTGTGAAGCACCGCGGTGGAAAATACATCACTCCGAATGACCCTGACAAGTGGAAGCAATACGAGGTGTGATATGGCCAGGAGATTCAAACTAAGACCCTTGCCGGGAGAGCAGTCTCCCAATTTGGAGTCCCCCAAGTTAATCGATAGGAGAGAATTCATGCGCCATTCTTTCAATACCGCTGCTGGCGTAATCACGATGGCCAGCCTTGGCGTTGTTGGCTTCGCATCTCTACTCATGGGGCAAGCCGATTCGGACGGAGGGGACTCATCAGTAAGGTTCTGGGTGCCCACAGGTACCGAGGACTCTGCTTGGTACGGAGATAGGCATCTAGAGGCCATGACATACCAATCATTCGTAGATGCTGCTGCACAGTCCTCAACGGGAATGTCCGGAGCTTCTGGCGTATGGTCTGGTCTGCCCGTGAACGTCATCTACGTCCCTCACTCTGAGAATGCTCAATCCCCTCCTGTCGAGGGAAGCCCTCGATTCCAGTTCGCTGATGGATACAATGAGAGTGGATCTTATGTCGGATCTGGTTATGAGGTAGACGAAGACTCCCAATACGAATCTCTTTCAATTCATGACAACATGATTATCGTCTTCTCCAGATGCCCCCATCTGTGCTGCATTCCTGGTTGGCAACTGGTCACGAATGACTTCACTTCTGATCAATGGGTTCCCGGAGGTGTCGACTCGGGTGGAAACAAGTTGTTCTGCATCTGTCACTCAAGCAGATTTGATCCAACTGTAATAGAGAAGAACATGAACAGAAACAGGAATAATGGACAGGATTTCAAATTCTTTGGAATAAAAAGAACGGGAGGTCCTGCACCTGTAGGGATGCCTTTGATTCCGTTCGTTGTCAATGGAGATTTCATCGAGGCTCTTGATGACTTCAAGGACTGGTACACATACTGCGATTAGTGATAATATGATTCAATTCTGGTTCCTTTGGCTGTTCATCGCGATAGTGGTCGTATTGGTAGCCTTCACTCTGCGAAAGGAGAGGGACGATATGCCTCGCACCGACATTCTGAGAGCAGTAGAGACAAATGCTGGAAGTATGGGTCTAGCTGAGAAGACATTCCTCTGGGCTTTCTCTTGGCTTGATACAAGATTCAGGCTACAGGATTACTGGGGTATGAGCAAGGATGCCTATCACCACATGCACAGGCAAATGCCTCTGACTCATGCTGAGAAGTACAAACTCAGAATCATCTGGTACTGGTATCCTCTGTACTGTTTGGGAGGAATTTCATTCCTAGCCTTCGTCATACTAGTAATCACTGGCACTGTTCTTGGACTCTACTATGTCCCGGGAGGAGAGGGCACACCTTCTCCTGCTTACCTCAGCATGGAATTCATCATGACCGAGTTACCTTTCGGCTACATCATCAGGTCGATTCACCATTGGACGACTCACTTCATGGTCGCAGCGGTGTTCCTCCATATGTGCAGAGTTTACTTTACTGGCGCATACAGGAATCCTCGTGAGCTCAATTGGCTCATTGGAGTCGCCTTGATGTTCTTCACCATATTCTTCGGATTCTCTGGCTATATCCTGCCGTGGGATAGTCTGGCTTTCGGGGCCGCTACTATCGGAATTAGCATGGCTAGTTCGACGCCCCTAATTGGAGGTTGGATGGCTAAGGCTTTGTTCGCTGGGACCACATTGAGTGGGCAGACAGTCACTCGAATGTATTTCCTGCATGTATTCATTCTACCAGTCCTAGTTACAGGGCTGATTCTTGCACATCTATTCATCGTATGGGTGCAGGGAATAGCGGAGCCACATTGAGGAGGTGATTGAATGGGGATGTTGGACAGATTCGGCAAGATTGCTGATACCTACATGAGTGAGAAGGATCGCTTGCTAGAAGCCGATTCAGAGAGAAGAAGGGTTTTCGTCGGCCATTCTGTTTGGCCGACCGAAATTATTCGGGACAGTATAATTCTAGCTGCGATGGTGGCTGTGATTACATTCTACTCTTGGATTATCCCACCTCCGCTTCACAGTGCTGCTGACCCGTTTGCTCAGGCAGGCTTCGTGTTCCCTGACTGGTATGTCCTGTTCTCATACGGGTATCTTCGATGGGGCGAGTACCTTCCCCAATACATCATTCCAGCCGGGCCTATCGGCGAGTTTTTCGGATCACCCGTGATTGCATGGAATGCGGGCTGGTGGGGAGCGGCGCTGACTGGTATTCCAGTAGGAATTCTAGCTCTCCCTCCGTTCATCATTGGAAGAAGAGAGAAGAGAGGTGTTGAAGATCCTTGGTTTGCTACTGCGGGAGCAATTTACCTCGCTCACGTTTGGTTCATCTCAGTATTCTCCATCAATATCTTCCTAGAATTATACTCTAAGGATTTGACCAACTACTGCTGGTCCGATTCACATAACGATTTGTTCTGTGGAAGACAGGCCCCTTGGACGGCTGAATTATTCAATGCCATACCTTGGATATTGACTGGGATTTTCTTATTCGCGTTAATTTACTTCGGAGTCAGATGGTTTGCACTCAAATCTATGGGAGCCCGGGTAAATCCAGGATTAGGTAGGCAGATTGCTATCGGCTCGTTAGTCGCTACGGTACTGATTTCAGTAGTCACATGGCCAGTTTATGACGGAGGATTCTGGGATTATGGAGGATTGGGGGCAATGGATGAGATTGAAGATTTGGATGCCCTAAGGGTGCAGCCTTCAGATACTCTAGTCCATGAGGGTGAAGGGAATGTTTGGGCTGAGTGGGAAGATGACTGTTTGCCCTATTCTGAAACTCAGAGTCTTGCAGTCTGGGATGGTTTTGACTTTGAGCATGAAGATGTAACCGATTGGTGCGTTATTGCTGCAATTCATTGGTCTGAATGGGGTATTTACCAACCTACAAGAAAGGTCGTTCTAGACTTCGCTGGAGACAATGGGCACGCTGACATAGACACAGGTCGTAACGCAGGAGGGATGGACATTACTTACAATGGAAGCTCCGATGGTTCTGACATCATTGTATCGGAAAGTCGTTCCTTCGAGGTTGAGGATCTGGGAGTCTCAAGTGTTCCTGCAGACATTGGTTGTACATTTAGAACGACTGTTCGCAATGCAGGAACTCACTCGGCAGAAGTAACAATTCATGATGCGGCTGGAAATCTACTATGGCAGAATGCAGGAGGCACGTGTGAAAGTACTACGATATATCTCGATTCAGGCAGTACTTACACAGTAGCATTCACTGCCACCTCCGTTGGCGTAAATGAATCAGTTTCTATGATTGCTGGGTTCTCCGCTGTTTCATACCAGCCCTTACTACTAGCGGATGATGGTACGGCACTAGTCAGATCAGATTCCTCATTTAGTCTGGATGAACTGTCTGCACTATCTCTAGAAAATCCGACTTACAAGAAGAATCCAAAGAGTCTGGATGCCAAACTAATCTACAGTCTATTCGTCCCTTGTCTAGGAGTTGGTGCGATTGTTTTCATGGTCATGCGAAGTATGGCTAGAGGATACGAGTGGGAGATGAACAAGTGCTACGGCTGCGACTTGTGCGATGATGCGTGTCCTGTCAGACTGTTCAACGCTGGAGACAAACTCAACATCATTTACAACACATGGAACAACGAGGACGATGGAGTTCCACTGTACTCTTGTCTGACTTGTACAGCCTGTACGAATGCTTGCCCGCAGTTGGTTGACTACGATTCCTATGTCGACATCAGAAGGAATCTGATTGTCGGAGGGCCACCTGCAACTGAGATTCCTCACACACTACTACAGGCTGTTCTTGCTGCTGAGGCCGAGGAAGAGGCTGACGAGGCCTTTGTCTCGGTCGAGGATTATCCAATTGACTCCAATGTCGGGTACTACCCGGGCTGCGTTGACTACATTGACCAAGAGATGATTTTCAGCCACGTCAACGAGGGAGAGATGGACCTAGGCGAGACTACGACAGCTGCCTTCACCATCTTTGAGGAGATGGGCGATGATGTCACTTACCTCGGTCGCGACTTCCTGAAGTGCTGCGGTCACGACCAGAAGTGGCAGGGCCTCTCCGAAGTCTTCGAGAAACTCAAGATTTACAATCAAAAGAAGTTGGGTGAGAGTGGCATAGACACTTTAGTTACCTCATGTGCAGAGTGCTTCAGGACGTTTGCTCTTGATTACGAACTCGAAGGAATGAAGATTATGCATACTACAGAGTACCTCGTTGAGAACGGTTTTGACATGGAACTAACCGTGGATGATGATGTAACTGTTACCTATCACGACCCATGCAGACTCGGCAGGCAGATGGACCTGTATGACAAGCCTCGAGATCTTGTTCAGTCTGTAGAAGGGGTGAACCTAGTTGAGATGGAGCACCATGGAGAGGATGCTCTATGCTGTGGAGTATCTAGTATGATGTCGTGCAATGAAAACAGTCGGGCCCTAAGGCTGCAGCGCTTCGATGAAGTGAATGCCACCGGAGCAGATGTGATGCTGACTACTTGCCCCAAGTGTGTAGCTCACTTTGAATGCCTGAAGTTTGAAGGCGATCCAAGGCACGACTTTGAGATACTCGATGTTGTCAGCTTCCTCGCTAGGCAGATAGAGAGCAAGCAGTGAGGTTTTGATCCTATATTGCTGGAAAGCATACATTGAGAATGTGTAGCCCGAGTTGACAACCATGACTGAGATCCCCGATCTTCTCGCAAGGCGCACTGCTGAGCAGAAGAGGATCAGGATGCTACTCGACTCAATGCGTGCCGAGGAGGAAGCCAAACTCAAAGGCGGAGAGGACGCTGTAGCATGGGTCAAGGAAGAGTTGTGTATTGGATGCGACCAGTGCACAATTGTCTGTGATGATGATGCGATTGAATTGTATGATACTCCCCTGGCCAGCCCAATTATGGACGTAGATGTGAACAGGAAGGCTAGAATTCTGCGCGATGAATGCACTGGGTGCAGGTTGTGTGCACTGGGGTGCCCAACTGATGCAATAATCATGATTGACAGGTAGTTGATTAGATGAAGGAAGAAGACCCAGTTAGATTCGGTGCCGAGTTCGGACCAAAGAGAACCAAAGGTTCAACGGGAGTATCTCTGTCTACATTCAAGACGTTGGTCTGGGTATCCAATCTAGGAGGCCTGCTTCTATTCGTTATTGGCTTGGAATTGATGACTGTTCAGCAACGATTCTACCTCGGACTGGGATGTATTGTAGCCGGCATTATCATTGCACTATTTCCCTCAAACTACGAGATAGTCGGAATGGATGGTTTTGAACTTGTAGAAGGAGAAGATGATGATTGATCCTGAACAAATGAATGGGACAAAATTTGAGAAATTGGTCTGGGAACAATTACTCAATATCCCGTCTGGTAAGACTATGACTTACAAGCAGATTGCTGAAGCCATAGGGCACCCTAGATCATTTAGGGCTGTTGCAAATGCATGTGGAGCTAACCCTCTGCCGATAACAGTCCCCTGTCATCGTGCGGTGAGGTCAGATGGAACTCTAGGTGGCTACAGTGGTCAAGGAGGAGTTGAGGCAAAGGCCAGACTGCTTAGAGAAGAAGGTGCTCTCTAGGATGGCCAGTGACTTACATCTTCTAGTAAATCCATAATCGGCTTTGTTCGTCGGTTTCTTGGTTCATCCGTCAGGTGAATAGAGTGGAATAGCCTGATTCCAATGGCCATATCGGGTTGGTCGAGCAGCATTGGGGCTAATTTGCCATATTCGGAAGACCATTCCATTGCATGTGGAGTCAATTCCTCAATCAGAGAAGTGACTAAGTCAGGAGTGGTGGCAGTTCCTGCCGGTAGTTTTGGTCGTTTTACTATGGATTCGGGTAGTTTTGTCAAAGAAGATGCCTCACGCAGAGCCAGTTTCTCTGTTGAATTGGAGATTAACATACTAGTCGGTAGGCAATTGCTAGCTTCGACATGTTCCTTGCCTAGGAATGGTACTCTGACTTCTAGGCCTTGCGCCATGCCGTGTCTATCGGCTAATCTTAGTTGGAAATTCGACAATTGGCCCCTCTCCAATTCAAAGTCAAGAGTCTCATGCAGATTATTGAAATGATGGATTGGGTGAACGTTTTCGTCTAGCCATGGCATCCCCTCTCCTGTGCTCAGGCAGGATGGTTCAAGATTGTACATAGATAATCGATTAGTTACAAGATCGGAGTGTCCTGCCAAGTCCTTGTATCTGAAGTAGCCTCCATGTAACTCATCTGCACCCTGTCCGCACAACGCGACCTTGACCTTGCTGGACATCTGTTGAAAAAGCGGCTGCCAGAAGAGAACCGTGATGTCCAAATCCTCGCCGTCATGAACGAAACGAGGTAGACGATTCCAGAATGCGTTCTCTCCGATAATTTCAGTATGATGAGTCATGTCCAAATGGCCAGCGACTAATTCAGCGGCTACTAAGTCAGGGTTATCCTCACTACTGGCAACTGTCCAGCACTCAGGCACCCTGTCGCCTGATTTGAGTGCGGAATCTTTTGCAAGGGCAGCAATTAGGCTGGAATCTAGGCCTCCAGATAGTACAACTCCAATTGGTACATCAGATAACATTCTAGAGTCGATCGAGTGGCTGAGGCTTGAAAGCAGATATTTTGGACCTGAAATCTGATCCCAATCAGCGGTTTTCCGTGAATGTTTGTAATACCGCTGTACGGACTTCATTCTGGCACGCCCCTCAGTATCCAAAGCCCAAATCTCGATCGTACCTGGTGCAACTTGAGTCACTCCCGAAAACAAAGTTGTCATGTCAAGCGGATACTCGTAAGCTAGCCTAACAGCCAAAGCATCGATATCAGGGGTTGCAGTGAATTCCGGATGAGCCTGCAATGCCTTCACCTCGGAAGCAAAAATCAGTGTCCCATCAGGAAGTAGGGAGCGAACTAATGGTTTGACACCCAACGGATCTCTGCATAGTAGGAGTTCTTGTTTACCGTGATCCCAAAGAGCGAATCCCCAGATTCCATCTAATCTGGAAACCCAATTGGCATGGTTAGGTTTGGAATCGGGAGAAGTGGAATTGTGTAGTGCCAGAATAATCTCGCTATCTCCCGAGGTTCTCCATGGATAGGACGTTAGTTCTCTCCTAAGTTCAGCATAGTTGTATATCTCACCATTCTGAATGAGTACTGAACCATGGTCCGAATGGATGGGTTGAGATGAGCCGTCTATATCGACGATTGAAAGTCGGGAGTGTCCGAGGGCTACAGAACCATTTCTTACTTCGTCATCGAACCCTCCGCTTCCATCAGGCCCCCTGTGACCTAGGCAATAGGCCATTGAGGATGCAATGGTGGCATCCGCATTGCCAAGGATTCCGGTAATACCGCACACGGCCTATGGACCTTAATGGGGTACATCATTTTGGCGTTCAGAAGTAAATGAAGAAGATAGCAAAAGAAACCAGTGAGGCCACGGTCCAGACAAGCACATATCCAGACTGTGATACCGAGGATTCCACGATTCCACCAGTAGATTCATCGTCGGCCATCATGCTTTCCAATAGAAGTCGGATTGTAAAGATGACGGGTTCCCACGCTCACAGGAAGGGCAGCAGTAGCATCAGACCAGCCAGTGGGAATAGAATCATAGTGGCGTTATCATCAATATCCTTGGTCTTGGGCAACTCTCCCAATACTGTCAATGGGGCGAGAAGAATTGCTGCCATGATATCGGTTCCAAGCCAGAAGTGGCAACCCAACCAGACAGCATAAGAAACTACAAGTCCGACATAAATGGCTAGTTTGAGATCCTGTTTGATCCTCTTTATCTCACCCATTATAGGGTCAACCAAAGTAAGCCCTACAATGAGCGGTATGCCATAGACTCCTGCTTCCAAGCCCTCTCCTTCACCCGGGGCAAGCAATAGGGCCAGTGAGACTGCCAATCCACCCCATGCCAGAGCTGATATCTGATCAGCCTCATACTCTCTTTGTCCAAAGATTACAATCCCTAGTCTTATTCTAATTAGCTCTGCAAACAGTATCAACATACATACGGCACTGACCAGTTGTTTATCATCCAATGAAACTATGTCGGCGAAATCTTGACCATAGAGATAGAAGACAAATGGAATCGCGGTCATCGACACATGGGTGAAGCGCCTGAAGGCATGACCTCCGAATCCACCTACTGAATGATCGACATGGTCTGCTAACACATGAGAGTCGTCTGACAAGGCTCATCCCTCTGATTGGTTAAGTGATTCCACGGCTTCTTGGAGTGTTATATTTCCGGTCTCTAAGAGGTGAATAATCCGATTTAGTTCTGGATGACTGAGAAGTCTGAAATCCCACGCTGAAATCAGCCGTTCTCTGGCCCTCAATCCACTTTTTTGCCCGGGCAGACATTTCTCAATATCCTCTATCATCGCTTCAATTCCTGAACCATCATGAGAGCATACCAAGTGGATAGGGGGTGGATTCTCATCCATAGAAAGTGATGATTGGATAGTTTCAGCGGCCTGCTGGGAGCCTTTCATGTCCGACTTA
>CENY01042949.1_pt1 | contig 17817 bp, 15 predicted proteins | sample 356181 | NCBI WGS metagenome assembly CENY01 (sample SAMEA2619840, study PRJEB7988) | marine metagenome | isolation source: saline water (ENVO:00002010), including
TTGGAGCCTCGCCTCTAGCATGAAGCCTTAATGTAACAAGCTCATCTTTCTTTCTCTTTTTTTCTATAGGCACAAATCCATCTACCCTCTCACTCGAATCATAACTTATGGCATCTACATCGAATTTGATCTCATCTGAAGAAAATCCCTCAGATTTCATATCTTTCTCTGCATCCATTTTCATCTGATTAATTAATTCTTCTACATTGGATTTTTGCAACAGTGGTCTCGTGTATGTATGGAGAATGCCCATCATTGATTCCCCAAACGCAGAAAAAATAGCCGAATGCGGTGTAACTATTATTCTTTTTATGCCCTTTTCTTTAACTAACCCTGTCATGTGCATGGGCCCAGCACCCCCATAAGCCACAACAGTGTCAATCCCTGAACCTACTTTTACCACCGAGTCCTTTACTTTTTGTTCAACACCCTCTATTATTTCATTTGCTGCTTCTTCGATTTTATTTTTCCTCTCCCCAACCACGTGCTCTTCCATAGCTTTCCGAGCTTTATCCACTGATAATTCCAATCTTCCCCCTAGGAAAAAATCTGAACTTATTCTGCCTAAAACTACATCAGCATCAGTCACTGTTGCCATTTTTCCACCCTTCCCAAAACAAGCTGGACCGGGATTTGCACCCACGGATTCCGGACCTATTTGGAGTTCTCCCTGTACCACCTTTGCTATTGAACCTCCTCCCGCCCCTATTGTTTGAACTGCTATTGCGGGAATATGTGTTGGCAATCCTTCTATTTCATGACTTAATTCTAATGGAAGTTCTCCTTTTCTTACAACACTCAGATCTAAACTAGTACCTCCCATATCTGCTCCAATAATGTCTACCTGATATTCATCCGAGAGAGCTTTAACCCCAAAAACTCCCGCAACTGGTCCTGAATTCAAAGTATCTATCGCTCTCGTCTTAGCTACTGCCGCAACCCCCCCACTAGAGTGGCCAATAAATAGAGGTTTATTATATGTGTGAGACCTTATTTTGTCTTCTGCTCTATATAATGAAACTTTCATCGGACGATGAATATATGCGTTTCCCACGACTGTATTCAATCTACGATAATCATCAGGACGAGATGAAACTTCAAACGAAGCTAATGTAGGAACTGATCCTAAATAGTGGCGAGGGTATTCTTCTTGAATTAATCTTTTAACCTCTCTTTCATTGGCATCGTTCCAATAACTATTCTTCAATGAAATCACTATCATTCGAGCCCCGGATTCTTGCAATTTTTTTACGGCTTTCAGCGTTTGTTCTACTTTTGGTTTTATGATTACCTTTCCTTCTATGTCGATTTCTTCCTCTACACCTTCTATCAATTCTGGATTGACAAAATAATCGCTGACTTTGAATTCACCTTCTACAGAATAAAGCTCTCCCTCTTGCCCCGAAGTGACTAGTAACCCAATTTGCATTCCCTTTTTTTCTATAATGGCATTAGTCCCCATTGTAGTAGAGAATCTAACCATACTAGCCTTCGATAAAAATTCAGATAGGCCCATTTCCATTTTTTCAGCCCCGCTTTCAATACATTCCATAAAACCAACCGTCAAATCGTGCCCTGTAGTTGGGACTTTCGCAGAGGCTAACCTATTCCCCCACGCGAAAAATCCATCTGTAAAAGTTCCCCCCACATCAATATTCACCGTAATCAAATCTTTCTTCATTTATACCTTTTACCTCACTTGTTCCTTTTTTGACCACCACCTTATTATATTTTTGGCTTTAATTCCCCCGCCATGTCCACTTCTCATTTGTCACTTTTTTTACGAACTACTTTTCCTTCATACACCCTTATGGCACTCCAATGACTCAGGGCCTTTTTGATCTCCGTGATTGTGATGCAAACGGTAGAATTGGGCATTTTACAGTTCCTAGATCTAATGTCGTAGTTGAAACCCCTGCACTTCTCCCCGTGATAAATCCAAAATTACAAACTATTTCCCCATCAACTCTAGCCTCGAAATTCGGTGCCCAAATCCTCATAACTAACTCTTACATCATCCACCAAGATGATCACCTCCACGCCGAATCCCTTGAGAAAGGGCTCCATGAATTCTTAGATTTTCCCGGTGCAATTATGACTGATTCAGGGTCTTTCCAGCTAGCAGAATACGGAAATGTAGATGTTACCACTTCTGAAATTATTCATTTCCAGAATGCTATAGGTTCTGATATCGCAACTCCTCTTGATATACCCACTCCCCCCGATGCCCCTCTTGAAACCGCCCAGCTAGATTTAGAAACCACATTCGAACGATTGGAACTATCCAAATCATTAGTTGATGGTGATATGCTAATATCCGCCCCCATCCAAGGTTCTACCCATCTTGATTTACGAGAACAAGCGGCTAAGCATGCCTATGCTCTCGGATTCGACGTTTTCCCCATCGGGGCCGCCGTTCCCCTACTTACACAATATAGGTTTAAAGATGTCGTTGATATTATCATGGCTACTAAACGTGGTCTCGGATTCGACGCTATTGTTCATCTTTTTGGCGCTGGCCATCCAATGATGTTTGCTCTAGCAGTCGCTGCAGGTTGCGATTTATTCGACTCTGCTGCTTATGCCTTGTACGCTAGACGGGGGTCATATCTCACCACTCAAGGAACAAAACAACTTGTAGATTTAGATCATTTCCCTTGCTATTGCCCCGTATGTTCTGCCTATACACCATCTGAACTCCAAAATTTATCTAAATTAGAGTGTGAATCTCTGTTGGCAGAGCATAACCTTTACGTTAGTTTTGGAGAATTAAAGAGAATCAAAGTTGCAATAAAAGAAGGAAATCTTCTCGAACTAGTCGAACTCAGATCTGCTTCCCACCCCGCCATGCTTGATGGATGTCGAGCACTATTTCAATATTCTGCACAACTCGAAAGACAGGATCCCTCTGTGAAAGGAACATTTTTCCACATTTCCGATTTGAGTCCCCTTCGGCCCGAAATAGTAAGACACCATAATCACCTATCCCGAATCAATATTGGAACAAATGTGCTACTAACAACAGATATTGTTCCTCCTTTCTCTACTTCCAATTATAGTGAAATTTTATACGTAAAACCACCTTTTGGTCCTTTCCCCTATAGTCTATCCCACACATATCCTCTCACTGCAGAAATTCCATTCAATACTGACTCAATTTCACTCAAACAAGCCGCAGTTGGAATCTCAACTATAGTTTCTCTCCACCCCGAAACAGCCTTCACATTCGCACATAACAATTGGCCCCAAACAATTTTAGAAACTCTATCCGATGATGTAAAATTTATCAACCTATCCTCCTAATATGGCACAACTAGAATTCTTACAATGACCAAATATTTTGAAGTTACACATCGGGATGGATCTGCCCGCCTGGGAAAATTACGATTTCCAACACCTCTCCCCACGCCTGCCATTTGCGATGACTTTCTCTACAATTCTGGAAGTTTATGGGCAACTGAAAAAGAAATACCATCCTCCCCTTCTATTGATAAACTTCTTATTTTGCCTCACCGAGGATTCCCCTCTGGAACCGAACCCATCCTCGAAGATGCTTTTTTTGTTGAACCCCCTGATATAGATTCCCCCACCGCAGCCGTCATCTCGCCAAAAACAGCCTCCGATCTACACACAGATGCTTATATCTTATCCACCACATCTCATTCCCTTGGCCCTCCTAATAAATTTTGCAACGATATCATCCAAACAAAGATATCAATACCCCCCGATTCTGCACTTTACTTACCTGGTATTGCTACTCCCCAGAATCTATCATTTTTTGTTTACTTAGGCATAGACCTTTTCGACACGACACGCGCAGTGTTATCTGGACTACAAGGAACGTATCTATTGCCTACGGGAGACTATCCCTTAGAAAATTTAGACGAACTACCTTGCCACTGTCCCTCCTGCTCTGTCTCTATAGATAAATTCACAAATGAGGATTGTGCCACTCATAATATCAACACTCTGAAAAATGAGCTTTCTCTCGTTACACAATATGTTCGATCAAACCGCATACGAGATTATCTTGAAGGCCAGGTTCGCCATAACACGTGGCTAACTGCAGCTTTTCGTTATCTGGATTCGAACTCACATTACTTAGAACAAAGAACCCCTGTCGCACGCACGGAAGGATTCATCGCCACCACCGAAGACTCACTCAACCGCATTGAAATAACCCGCTTCCAAGAGCGCATTCTCACACGGTACAAAAATCGCTTCACACATCCTTTAGTACTCGTACCATGTTCTGCAAAAAAGCCCTATTCAAAGTCAAAGAGCCATCGATTTTTCCATCAATCAATCCGCTTCCGTGGTCATAAAGTGTCTATCTCATCACCCCTTGGAATCATACCTCAAGAATTAGAGTTAACATATCCTGCACAACATTATGACACGGTTGTAACGGGAAATTGGAGTTCCGATGAGATTAACAGAATCTCGAAATTATTATCGCAATATATTGAGTCAAATTCTTATCCAAATATAATCGCACACGTCCCCCCTGGGGGATACCGAGATATCGTCGAACTGGCCACTAAAAATTCTAGTATTCCGATTGAGTACACTGTAGTAGCTCATCCACTTTCTCCAGAATCTCTGCAAAATTTAGATAATGCATTGTCTCTCGTACCTCATTATTCCCGCCGTGAGCGCATGCTTTATCAGGCCCAAGCAATCGCAGACTACCAATTTGGAAATGGCGCGGGAGATTTATTATTCACCGACTGCACACTCAAAGGAAAATATTTTGCCCGAAGGATATTTGACACCGATCAAATTGCTACTTTGTTACCTGAATATGGACTTTTTTCTCTAACCTTACATGGTGCCAATAAATTAAAAAATTCAAAATTTAATATCCCAACTGTTACCATCGACAATTTTGTCCCCCAAGGAAGTGTACTCGCCCCCGGAGTGGTTAGTGCCCCTGAAACCATTAGATCTGGTGATGAGGTTCTTGTCCAAGGTCCTTTGGCTTTCGCAGTTGGAAGGGCGATTATGAGCGGTCCTGAGATGCAACAAAGTTCTCGAGGAGTTGCTATCGATATTCGTCACGTACAAAAACTCTAAACAACAACTGCAACCTCTCCATCTTCTCGAACGACCACATTATAGACTGGTATTTTTCTCTTTAATACCGGACTCTCTCCCGTTTCGAGATCAAATCTTAACCCATGCCAGGGACATTTAATCATCTTTAATTCCAAATCTATTTCACCAAGAAATGTTCCTCCGCATTTTTCACTATTGTATCTGTTTGCTCCTGACTCGTGCAATGGGGCATGTTTGTGTGGACAACTATCATGAATTGCATACAATTTACCATCTATGTTAAAAACCGCTATCTTCAAACCCCCCAATTTTACCCCCGTCCCTCTGCCCTCTGGGAAATCCTCAATCCTGCCAATAATTTTCTCTCGCATATTATATTCCGAATACTTCCTTTGAATTACCATGGCAAATTCTCGCCCGAGTCTCTTTGTCTATACCTCTGTTATTAAACAACCAATTTGGAGGATCGAATGTATTGTGAGGCCAATCACTTGAATATAAGAATGTTTCCGAAGCCCTACACATTTCGAACATGGATTTAACATGATCAGGGTTTTTTGGAAGGGCTATTGGTTGTGTTGTATAGTACATATTCTTAAAGAAATACTCACTTGGCATATGCTTCAAATAATCATTTTCATCTTCGAACATTCTCTGTGAAAGCATCACATCTTCTGGTAATGCATAATAGCATTCATCAGCTCTTAGAGATGCAAAAGGAACCCAGTTAGTACCTGCTTCTTGTATCACTACTTTCAGATCCTCGTGCCGATCAAATGTCCCTGTAAATATAAGATTCAGTACATTTGCCATAGCATTGTACGTCCAAGACAAAGTCAAAGCTTCGACGACCGATTTCATCGAGTTCCCTATTAAATCAAACCTAGACGTAAACCCACTACCGTGTAAAACTAATGGTAATTTTTCCTTTACCAATTCTCTGTGCATTTCCTCATATTCCATCGCACCAAATAAAGTCTGAGGGCTATACCACCCTTGAACTCCTACTATCCCCTTCTCCCCCTTCATTCTTTCTATTTCTTCTACACATGCTGCCGGGTCCCACTGGGGGACTATCGCCAATCCATAAATGCCATTTTTCACATCGATAACTTTGTCTACTATGTAGTCGTTGTATGCTCTTACTATCGCATTTTTTACAATTGGATACCGTGCTGTTGGTAGGTTAATCATCCCCGGTCCGACTATCACTGCGTCAATTGCATATTGCTTCTTCAATCCATCTATCTCTTCTGCAACCAACGCTGTCCCTTGCGTATTAAGCGAATCAGCAATATGATGGGCATATGGGAAAACCCACCCACCCGTCACCCCTTTAGGAATCCCTCCAACTTCTATTTTTTTCTTCAATCGGGGATCTTCAATGTACTCTAAATATTCTTTTGGGTCAAATAAGTTGAGATGGAAATCAGCATCAATTATATATTCTTCCCAAGCTTCGTCTGGGACATTTATCCTTTTATTTTTTTCTGGTTTTCCTTTACTCATGATACTCCCTAGTCTCCCTATGAATAGTATTTTCCGGTAAACCCAACCCCTCACGTTCGATATTTCTATTTCCGCACTTGTTTTACACCCCCATAGTCTCATTCTTATCATGAGTGAACCCTCTTCCAGCGTCTATGAACTTGGAAAAGGAATGGACGCACACAATCTCACGATGAGAGAAATCCGGTCCCGTAATCAGAAAACCCACGACCCAAAATTTCCAACTCGAGTTTGGATTGATGAGGATAATACCCCTTCTGGTATTTATAATTCTCTCACTATCATCCTTAATACCGGTGGATGTAGGTGGGCTCGAGCCGGTGGATGCACTATGTGTGGATATGTTGCAGAATCTGTCAAGGGTGGATCTGTTTCCCACGAGGACTTACTCACTCAAGTAACAGTCGCATTAGATTATGAGAAACAACAAAATATATCCTGTGGACAAGTAAAAATTTATACTTCTGGATCTTTTTTCGACGAACGTGAAGTTCCTTCTGTGACTAGAAAATCAATAGCAGAAATATTCTCCAATCGTGATAGAATTGTTATTGAGAGCCTTCCTGATTTCGTCACCGAATCAAAAATTTCAGATTTTACAAATATGAATCTATCCGTAGACATCGCAATTGGTCTCGAGACAACCTCTGATCGTATCCGGAAAGATTGCATTAACAAATATTTCACCTTCGAAGATTTCATCATTGCAAGTGATGTAGCGAACCAAGCAGGAGCCGGAATAAAAGCATATTTACTATTGAAACCTCCCTTTTTATCCGAATCTGAATCCATAACCGACATGATCGATTCTATCAACCAAGTAAGCCCTTATGCACACACTGTTTCAATGAATCCCTCGAATGTCCAACGACACACTCTTGTCGAGCAGCTTTACTTTTCACACGGATATCGGCCACCCTGGCTATGGTCCATTTCCCACGTCCTACGCGAAACGGTGAAAACCAATGTAATTGTTGTTTCCGATCCAGTCGGAGCCGGATCCAACCGCGGTCCTCATAATTGTGGGTCTTGCGACGAAAAAGTATTTCATTCTATCAAAGATTTCAATCTTCGGCAAGATCCTTCTGTATTGTCTGAACCTTCTTGCAATTGCCAAGACACATGGAATTTCATACTAGAACATGAAACCGGGTACAACCTACCTCTTCTTCATTAATCTTTTATTCTTCGCAGTGCATGAAATCACACAGAATGGCCGCTACTTCTCGTGCACCTTTCACTTTTGATCACCTGCCCATCACTGATCAGTCCTTTGAAAATGCACTGGATAAAGCTAGAAGCGGCTCTCGGTTAAATGTAGATGATGCAGTAGAACTACTCACCACTGGGACTGATACTCTTGGAATAGATCCCCTTCGGAAAGAACAAGTTCTACAAGCCGCGGACCAACGAAGAGCAGAAGTAGTAGGAGAAGTTGTAACTTTTGTTGCAAATCTCAATAATAATATAACCACTGCTTGCAATACTGGCTGTTTATTCTGCAATTTTAAAGACTCTGCATATTTGTTCGAAAAACGTTATAATGGGCACCACAATGGATTCACTAAAACCCCTGAAACCTCTCGAAAAACAGTTGAAGATGCACTCAATCTGGGCATCTCTGAGGTCTGTTCAGTTTCCGGACTTCACCCCGCATTAGTTCTCAATTCTGAGCATAGGGAAATTTTAAATTCCTCTCCCGAATCTCACAATGCTATTCATTATAAATCAGCTGAAAACTACCATGTGGACCCTGGAACTTATTGTGATCAAATTCGCGCCATGAAAGTGGACCAAATTCACATACACTCTATAACTCCAGAAGAAGCTGATCATGCAAAACGTGGAACCGATTGGAGTTATCGAGATGTCTACCATGAACTCAAGAAATCGGGATTGAACTCTGTACCTGGAACTGCAGCAGAAATTTTGGTGGACGAAGTAAGGGAGATCATTTGTCCTGGTAAAATCTCTACCACCGAGTGGGTATGTGCCATGGAAGCTGCCGCCGCTGAAAATCTCCCCTTAACTGCAACTATCATGTATGGACATGTAGAAAATGAAATGCACCGGGCGATGCATCTCGAAGTCATACGAGATCTTCAGGATAGAACCCAGATGATCAATGAGTTTGTCCCACTTTCTTTTGTCTATCCCAATACTCCTTTGCATAAACGTGGAATTGTTTCTACCGGAGCAACTCCTTCTGAAGATGAATTACTGATGGCAGTTTCTAGACTATTTCTTGACAATATTGATAACATCCAATCATCTTGGGTAAAATTTGGGGATTCTCAAGGCCTTAAAATGCTATCTTGTGGGGCAAATGATTTTATGGGAACTCTCTTAACTGAAGAAATAACCACTCGTGCAGGAGGTAAGTTTGGACAATTCCGAAGCTTCAATGAATATGTAGGGATGATCACCGCTGTTGGTAGAATCCCTGCAGAGAGAACTACTACTTATGACCAAATTGTAGAGTTAGATACAGATCGCCCACCATTTGGCCCTACTCTTGGTCCTAGAGCTGATGGAACTCCTATGCTTTCAAAAACAATTCCTTCAACAATTCTTTCTTAATACGTCCAATTTTTTAAATTTCAGACACCATTGAGTATCCTTCGATACCTTTCTCCCGATCTATTTCTTGCCTCTATAGCCTGCCTAATTTCAGTCGAAACCCACCCATCTTTCTTTATAAATCGATTATATATTGGCAATCTCTCTTCAAGAGCAACCCCCATCTCTGTGGCAATCGACCCCAACTCTTGCAGAGCAGGCCATGCATAATCTGGATTTATGTGGTCTATTGTGACCGGAGAAATTCCTCCTAAATCATCAATCCCACAGTCTAAAAAATTTCTAATAGAAGCCAAATTAGGTGGAACTTGAATTGAGACTTCTTCAGGTAAACAATACCGAGCCATGCTCACCACCTTTCGCATAGACTCTAACGAGGGGCTTCCCCCTCTCCAACGCATATTTTCAACTACCGGTTGGATAATTACTTCTTGTATGTGGCCGTATCTTTCATTCATCTCTCGAATGGCAAGAAGACTTTTTGCCCTGTCTTCTTCCGTTTCCCCAATCCCTACTAATATCCCTGTTGTAAATGGCACTTTGAGTTCTCCTGCAATCTTCAATGTATTGAGCCTCTGCCCCGGATCTTTTTTCCTCACACCCGCGTGAGCTTTAACCTCTGCTACAGTTTCCAACATGACACCCATACTAGCATTCACTCTTGCAACTTTCTCCATCTGTTCCCGCGTCTGGTCTCCCGGATTAGAATGTGGAAGTATCCCCTCTTCTAGACACATTTCACACATTTCTTCAAGATATGTGTGGATTGATTTATGTCCCCATTCATTCAATTTTCTATAAATCTCAACATACCTTTCGTCTGGATCGTCTCCAAAAGTAAATAGTGCCTCTGTGCACCCTAGTTCAATCCCCTTTTTTATAATCCCCTTCACCTCCTCCGGTGATAATAAAGATGCTTTCCCCGGGGGATCAAAATAAGTACAGTAGGTACATGTATACCTACAAGCTGTTGTTAAAGGTATGAATACATTTTTTGCATAAGTCAACTTTGAATTAGTCTCCACATCATCTGGACTAACTGAAAGTAGTTCTCTAACTTCCCTTTGTTTAAATTCCATTTCGACCCCATATTTCTCTTCTCCTATTCTCATCCCTTTCTGCTCCTATGAATTCCCACTCTATTTTGCCCCTTCACTTCCAAATGGAATCCTTTTTCTATCAACCAATCCCGAGATTTCCCCTCCCCGTGAATTAATATTTCAATCAAATCTTCTTTAACATCAATATCCGTCGCGAGCCTAAACGAATCCACCTCGGTCACATTCGCCCCAAGCTCCTCCGCTATTTTCACATGATCAAGGTATGAGGTACCATGGTAATCCACTCTGAAATCTTCTCTCCATGTCACAAAAGCGTTAGTTCCTCCTAAATTCCCTGGAGCAATTGAAATTTCACCTTCAGATTCTATCAATTTTCGTATGGAATCTGCAGTTGCAATGGCCAAATCGCTCATCACAATGGCTATGGGCATCTTCGATTTTTCCAGCACTCCGTTAACCGCAACTGACAACGGTCTATCATCTACTATGACTTTCCACTGACTCTCTATCATATCTGTAGATAGTATTTCTGGGATCCCGCCTGCCATTTCCACTGCCACCGCAACATCTTCCAACATCACTTCCGCAAACAAATGGCGTTCTTCCACATTGAGGATTTCCGATAATCTAGTTTTTGGATCACGCGGAGCAAATGGAATTAAGACTCGCATTAAAGTCTACTTTTGTGCCGTGTAGATCGATACCATACTATCGCCCCTCCAATAAGTGCCACAGCAATCACAACTCCAACAATATTCAATATTAATCCTTTCCTTTCTTGGCTCTCTTCCATTGCAACAGCACTCTCTCCCGCTTGCCTCGCTAAATCTTTCGCATTTTTAAAGTTCCCCACATTGTATGCTGAGATGGCATTCTCAATTGTTTGCTGAGCATCCACATTGTTTGTTCCCTCAACGACAACACTCGCCTTGTCTATAGCCTCCCTTGCAACTTTACTCTCTGGATTATATGGTGAAACTTCTATACTCCCAATTATGTTCTCTGTACCCCCTAGTCGAACTTGAGCGAGCTCCATAACCAAAACTTTCTGTTCTGGTTCATATTGCCATTCTGATACTTCTGGAATAGTCCCCGAAACCTCTACTATTATTTTCACAACCGAATCATCTAAGCTAACGCCTTGTTCAAAAACCTTTCCTGCATACACTTTCTTGGAACCTTGAATAGGGCGATCTGCTGCATTAATTTCCGTCACTGTCCACGTCACGCTCTCGAGTAAAGATTCTCCCCTCAATGTCCATACATCTATGGGTCCTGTGTTTGTTGTATATAGTTCTGTCACCACTGTCTGAACTATTAGGTCACTTCCAATTTCTGCCTGATTAACCCCTCCCTGTTCCATGGATGTGGCACCAACCATTCCTCCCATCAATACAATGCCAATTACTATCGGAATCCATCTAGAATAGCGGTTCCAGCTCATCTGTACCCTCCTCAATTAACTCCCTCAATTTTTCTTCACTTTGGGATCTAATTTCGGCCATATTTTCTTGAGCTTCAATTGCAACCCGCTGCAAATTCTTTATCCTAGGGATGTTGACAACCCCCGAAAGCATAACTGCAGCACCAACCTTATTTTCATTTAGTATCGGATAATCTCCACCTCTTACTTCCATACTACCTGTTACTTCTTCTATCCACCTTCTACCTTTCTCAATCCCCTTTCGATTGAGATAGTTTGGTGGCCCTGATACAACAACAAGTGCTCTCTCTGCACCTTTGATCTCACACGGAAGCGTCAATCTCCCCAATGTTGCTTTTCGAATCAAACTTGTGATTCTATTTGTATTATTTGCACTATCTTGGAATTGTTCGTTTTTCCTTCCTCCTGGAATTCGTGCTAATATCCCTCCACGTTTAGTTTGAACTGGAACTTCTTCTGCTGCATATCCTACTGTGGTCACACCTCCCCCTGCAAGCGTATTGATAATTTCTGAAGCGTCAACAACAGATTCTGCAATGTCATTATCTTCTTGGATTTCCCCCGCCCCAAACAAGACTCCAAATCTTCTCACTATCTCTTCATTTATCGCGTCATAACTTCCCTCAACAGACTCCCCTCCCATTCTCCACGCATCGTTGTCAAATGCAAGTAAATTATCAGTCTCTTGAACAAATGCTTGAAATGATTTTGCCGCATTTAGTGTATATATCCCACCTTCTTCCAACGATGGAATTATGCCCAAACCATAAATTGGTTCTTTCGTGTATATTTTCTTCAAGTGTCTGGCTAATATGGGCCCCCCACCCGAACCAGTTCCACCACCCAATGCTGCAACAATAAGGAATGCATCCACTTCATGAGTTGGTATCTGGTCAATAATATTCTGCATAATGTCGAGTTCCTCTTCTGCAATTTCCGCGCCCAATGAGTTATCTGCACCTACTCCATGCCCCTTCACTCGATCTTGCCCAATTAATATTCTCTTATCGCCCGAAACCTGAGTTAAACCCATCAAATCAGCTTTGGCAGTATTTATCGCAACAGCTTCTCTTACAATGTTGCTTTTAGTCTGCTTATCGTACAAAAGGAATTTATCAACTATCTTTCCTCCGGCCTGTCCAAATCCAATTAGAGCGAGTTTCATATCTAGGCTTAGTCTCCGTGACAACAAATCACTTTATATATCTGAATAAACCTTTTGGTAGCCCATTTTTCCACAATTTCACCATCCCCTTTGCATAAAAACGTGTTGCAGCGATGTGATTTAAAATCCAATTTTGATCTCCTCGATCTCCCCACGGATGACAGACGTCTGACACTTCCCTCTATCACTTTTTTATTCTTCTATAGTCGATTTTCCTGCCAAGTACGCTTGCATTGTCATTAGTTTCTTTTTTGACTTTCCTAATTTTTCCACGTCATTCCCCTTCGCCACCGGATCAAGTTTAAGCGATTTGTATTGGTCATTACCGAATGGAAGCAAAATGCTAGGGACTATTTCTGCAATTGCCATTAAATACTTTTGCATAACCATAGGTATTGGGACTACCACACACGGTCTGCCCTTCGACGAATGAATAGCTTTAGTAATATCTGCCATACTCATAATTTCTGGTCCACCGATTTCAAAAATTTCCCCACTCTTAAAATCTGAATTCGTATAATTGACCATAATTTCAACCAAGTCTTTCACCCAAATAGGATCAAATCTCATCTTCCCTCCTCCTGGCAGTGGAGTAATGTATGGTGGTGCTATTTTCTTTATGAACGAAATGAATTCTCCCCCTTCTCCAAATACCACAGAAGGGCGGAAAATACACCACTCAAGACTAGATTTTTTAACTATCTTTTCCGCGTTTCCCTTTGCACGTAGATATGCTGTTTCTGCATTTGAATTGGCCCCTACAGCACTCATGTGAATCATTCTTTTCACTCCACATTTCTCTGCTGCTCGGACTATATTTTCTGTTCCCCTTCTATGAATATCATCATGTTTTTTGTTCCCCCCTATAGGTTGATAAAGCGGAGACAATGCTACGAGATTGTATACTGCATCTACTCCATTCAAACATTCTTCGACAAATTTATAATCTTCTATATCGCCTTGACGATGCAAAATACCACGAGTAAACGGAATTCTTGTGAACCCCCACCCTTGGGTAAACTCGTGGTCGCTTTTTCTTTTTCCCACAGAAATTACTTCTTGATTTTTCCCAGTCAATTCATTACATAATACTTTCCCAATGAAACCCGTTCCACCAAAAACTACAATTTTCATTATTTACTCACTTATACCTCCTATTCTGGTATAATTAATACCTTTCCAACTCGTTCTCCACTTTCCCAAAATTTAACCTTTTTCAGAATCAATCAAAACCATGCTAGTCACTCTTGAAGGAATTGATGGAAGTGGCAAAACCACTATAATTTCTGCTCTTCAAGAAGTCTATCCCGATGCCGTCTACACACTAGAACCGACCGATTCTTGGTACGGAGAAGCAGTACGGAAATCAATCAAAACAACTACTGCGGACCCTCTAGCAGAATTATTCTTATACATGGCAGATCATGCCTATCACCTTCAAACCACCATTATCCCCGCACTAACCGATGGAAAACTAGTCATATCTGATCGTTATATAGACTCTCGGTATGCTTACCAATCTGCTTCTTTAGATGGCATTCTCAAAGACCCTTTATCCTATATAGAACAAATTCACCAACCCTGGACCATAATCCCTGATCTCACCCTCTATTTTGACCTCTCCCCCGAATTGGGGGCAAAAAGAAGCGGATCTACCAATAAATTTGAACAAGTTTCTTTCCTAAAAAAGGTTCATGATAGCTATGAACAAGTTATATCCAAACATCCCGACCGGTTTGTTCGAATCGACGCTACCCTTCCTCCTGATGATATGGCCCAACTAGCAATCAAAAGTATCTCCAATTCACTATAAAGATAAGTTTAAAATCTAATATCTTCTCTCTTCATCTATGACCGCAATTCTCGATCATATAGGATTAAATGTATCCGACCTAGAACTGTCTCTTAATTTCTACTGTACTCACTTTGGATTTTCGGAACGAAAACGATTCAAAGCCAGCGATTCACAAGACGGCCTTCTTGGTTTAAACGGAGTCAATGCTCAAATAGCATTCCTCGAAAACGACGGCATTTCCCTTGAATTGAAAGAATATTCTAGTCCTCCAAACACCAATGTAAATCCTTCTTCATCTATACACGATGTCGGATTGGCACATTTGTGCTTTCAAATCGAGAACATAGATGATTGGTACTCTACACTTTCTGGCGATATTGAATTCATAAGTTCTCCACTTCCTGTAGCTAGTGGGGCTAAAATTGCCAATCTACGCGACCCAGATGGGAATATAATTGAATTAGTCGAACGTCCTTAATATCATTAAATAGCCATGCTCGTGGAACACGATTCTATGAGTATGATCGATCTAGATCTTGCTGGAACCAGTCACTAGGAATCTCAACCCCCAGTCCTTCTTCTACACTACGGCGATGAACTAGATCACAAATTGCCGCAAATTGGATCCCAGTAGACCGATTGTTGCAATAAATAGATTCATCTTCCGTATTCCTCCCCTTTGATGGATCTTGAATTATTTCACTTAGGGTAACATAATCTTTCATCTCGAACCCCCTTTTACCATGAAGATCTTTGTGCTTTTCAAGTAAACTTTTCTGCCCAACTACGTAATCTTCCGACGCAAGATATGCTTCCCTCGTTGTCCCTATGATCTTGTCAAACATGGACTCGGCACTAGATGATACTTCATTACTTTTAGTGTCAACTACAAACATCCCCTCTGAAACACAATCTTCTGGAAATACAGGGGCACCAGCATTTGTACACGTTGCTACAATGTCTGCATCATTCACTGCCTTTTCCGGTGAAGAAACTGGTATGACATCTATCTCCAATAGCGCACTCATTTCGTTTGCAAACTCTTCTCTATGACTAACTGTAGGTGAATATACCTTCACTTGATCCAACTCTCTAACGGCAGAAAACGATTCTAGATATACTTTTGCCATACCACCTGAGCCAATTATTCCAACAGTATCTGCATCATTTCTAGAGAGATATTTACAAGCAACACCCGCCGTAGCACCAACCCTTGCATGTTGCAGCGCTTCATCATTTAATAACCCTAGTATTTCCCCATTCGTAGAATCAAAAAGTAAAACAAAACCCATTGATTTTCCTTCCTCTACATTATACTGTATCTCTCTTAGTTTATCGTCCTTATCTCTCCTCCAACTGTATACATCTGATACAAAACGAAAAGCAAGCCTTGGAGGATCCAAAATCGCGCCGATAAGAGAGTGCCACCAATAATAATCCAATTCACCCCTCCCATCAACCGGTGAAAGAACGTCCGTTCTAGGCTGAAATGCCGCATCCCCTCTGCCCAATTGAATAAATGCATTTTCCATTACGTCCACAGCATCCGCAATATTCAAAACTTTCTGAGCAGTTTCATTGTCTATGAGAAGCGCCATTCTACACGCTACTTACTAAACGTACCGAAAAAGAGCTTTGCCCTTTGTTTCCCACCGTGTAAATCATAATTTATATTTTCTCAAACTGCTTCAGAAACACCATGGCATTTTCGGATTTACGAGAATGGATCGACGCTGTAGACGCATTAGGCGATCTAAAAAAGGTCTCTGGTGCAAACATTGAAGAGGATATCGGTGCGATTAGTGATGTATATCAGAGCAACCCTGGATCTGAAGCAGTACTGTTCGATGACATCCCTGGATATCCCTCAGGTTATCGAGTACTTTCTTGTATACTTAGCTCCCCTTCTCGAATTGCATTGACATTTGGATTTGATCCAAAATACACTTTAAAAGAAACCACAAAAGGAATCCAGAACAAACTAAAAACTCGGGATGGAATCCCCTCAAAAATAGTCAAAAATGGTCCTATTTTAGAAAACATTCAAGAAGGAAAAGATGTAGATGTAACCACTTTCCCCTCTCCATTATGGCATGAAAAAGACGGTGGAAAATACATAGGAACTGCCGATCTTGTGATCACTCAGGACCCCGACACCGGCTGGGTAAATATAGGTACCTATCGTTCTATGATACACACTAAAAACGAGGTAGGGATGCTGGCTTCTCGTGGTAAACATGGCCGGGAACACATGGAAAAATACCACGATCGTGGTGAACCGTGCCCAGTTGCAATTGTTTGCGGTGTCAATCCTGAATTATATTGGGCATCGTCTGTGGAAATACCCCATGGTGTCTGTGAGTATGATTTTGTGGGGTGGTGGCGTGGAAAACCAGTCGAAGTTATACAGAGCCAATTAACTGGACTTCCGATCCCTGCGAATGCCGAAATAGTACTTGAGGGTCATATCCCTCCTAATAAAACCAGATTAGAAGGTCCTTATGGAGAATTTCTTGGTTATTATGCAGGGGGCGAAAAAGAAGAAATGGTAGTTGATGTAGAGAAAATTTACCACCGAAATAATCCTATTTTGACTGGTTCTCCCTCTGCTAAACCCCCTGCAGAAGAAACTTATTTCAGGTGTCCAATTCGAGCCGCAAACATAGCAAACGCCCTCGAGGAGTTGGGTGTACCTGGCATCAAAGATGTCTGGTGCGACCCCGCTGGAGCAACCCGACTATGGGTCGTAGTTTCGATAAAACAAGAGTACGCGGGCCATGCAAAACAAGTAGGCCAATTAGTCAGTCAAATGCCCCAGAACGTATTCTTGGGAAAATACATCATCGTTGTCGACGAAGACGTCGACGTTTTCGACCAATCAGATGTTATCTGGGCCCTTGGAACTCGCGTCCACCCACCCCGGGACATTCATATAGAAGATTACACCCTGGGAGCCAGTTATGATCCTATTCCTTATGATTACATCTACCCAGGTGGTAGGGGATCTCCTGAAAAAGGATACTATAACGCTAGGGTCGTTATCGACGCCACGAAATTATATGAAGCCCGTGATGAATATCCCGAAGTTGTTCGAGTCAGTCCTGAATTACGCGAGAAAGTTTCTAAAAAATTCCCCGGTCTCTTCGACAATCTGCAGTAGTGGGAGGAGCAGGATTTGAACCCGCGGACTCCTACGAGATCGGAT
>CENY01128111.1_pt1 | contig 17814 bp, 25 predicted proteins | sample 356181 | NCBI WGS metagenome assembly CENY01 (sample SAMEA2619840, study PRJEB7988) | marine metagenome | isolation source: saline water (ENVO:00002010), including
TCGAGCATGCGGTCACGCTCACGCATCTGGATTCCGGCAAGCTCGATTTTCTCGTCCACAAGAAGTATATCCGCCGCAATCGCGTGTTCGAGGTAGGGTCCGAAAATGTATGGGATATCGATCTTCGTCCAGGGGTTCCCCGATGTTCCCGCCGGTGCAGTGCCGCTATTCCCCGTCGATGCCTCCCAGAAGTCCGCTCCCTCCTGCCCCGACGTCGAGGTGTAATAGACCTGGTCGCCGACAATGTAGGTGGTAGATGAAGAGTATTTCTCCGCTTTAATCAAAGGGGCACGCTTCCGAAACTCGACCCAGTAAGAGGTTTCTTGAGGATAACAGACGACGACCTGGTCATCCTTTTGGCTCGTTTCGACTGTATTAAAGTTGAGATTCAGCCGGGGATCCTTGTTCGTCACCCTATAGACCTGCCCGATCTCTGTCTGTCCAGTTTGAGTGAATGAAATGAAACCGATGTAATCAGTCAGTTCTTCCCAGTCAGCACTGGTTCCCGGAACTCCGGTTGTCGAGCTTCCGGAGGTATTCTTGTAATACTTGCCGGAAGCGGAATGATAGACTTCTGCGTCGGCAGTATACGTACCTGCTTCCCACAAGTCCCGGAAGTAGCGTTCTTCGATTGCCATAATCGAAGGCCAGAATTCCTTTTCCCACACTTCTCTGAGATTGCGGTTAAACGATCCAATGAAAAGCGGCAGCTCGTCGTTGCTGAGCCTCGAGAAAAGCCTCCCGGTCAACTCGACCGCACCCTGGATCACGCGACTGGCAGAGACCTTCCTCATCAGTTTGAGTACCCGACTTGCGTCTTTGTGCCGCCGCTATTCACTCGAACCTCTGGGTGCCGCTTGACAACCCAGTTCAAGTATTCCTTATCCCTTACCGATTCATTCTTGAATAACATGTTACCCAGATATCCACCCAGGTCGATAGAAGCGACATGACGCCCGATGCCGTCAATTGCCCTCCGGTCCTTTTGGTTTTGCTTCGCAACCTTCTTTTGGTTTTTCTGCGCCCTCCACATCTCCATTTTGTGGCCCGTTTGAATTTCCCGCATAACCGCATTCCGGAGATCGCCGGGGAGTGCCTCCCAATTGGACATCAGATCGCTCATGTATAAAAAGGGCAGGAGGGGCCGAAACCCCTCCCGCTTATTGATTAGATCAGGTGGTCGTTTTAAACGCGCCGAATGCCAAAGGATTCAGCACAGACAGTCCCGCAATTGCGGAAACCTCATAACGCTCACCCGCACCCAGGTTAGGAAGAGGCGTCACTGAAGGAAGCTCGTGAAACCTCATCTCAAGGTAATCGAGATCAAGACAGAATCCTACACCCTTGCCAGCAGAGTTGCTAAAGTTGGTTTGGTCTCGCGTATTGCCTGCTCCACCGGAATCAGTCCCTTCCTGGGCAGTCCAATCCGTTTTCATGTTCCACAGAGTAGGGACGAGCGTCAACGTGCCGAAGTCGCCCTCAAAAACATCGACGGTCGAAATGATTGATCGATCCTCTGCTTCCTGGTTAAACGTGCGAATACGAGTGGCCGCTTTATTGTCCGTTCCTTCAGTTGCGATTTGCGTGAAGTTGCGAAACTGCTTTTTCAAATTAACTCCACAAAGCAGAGTCAATTCCTTGCTGATACCCGTTTGCTCGTAGATCGATTGCAGAACATCTTGAACATCCGACTCAGTTAAAGAGGCGACCGCACCAGTTTTGATGGAACCAGCAGGAGTCTGAAACGCAGAAGGAATGTTATCGTTGTCATCATCAATGTAAGAACCCAATGCACGGGTCTGAAGCGCATCACTGGAATTCTCTCGAACATCAGCGTTGTAATACTTAGTAGGCGTCGATTCAGTATCCATTACATCATCAGCGCACAAGCGAACTTCCATATCCCGTTTGATCGCTTCCAGTTGTTTGCGAATCGAAACCGCTCGAAGGTCAGGAGCACCTGCAAGGTTACTTGCACTTTCGGCAAGTTTGCCAATCAATGACGCACGACGGAACCACTGAACATTGTTTTGAATGACACTATAGTTCGGCAATGCGTTGTCGAAATCGGTGCCCTCATTCAGTTCAGATACGGCAAAATCATCCTTTGTTGCGTTGTGCTTAGGAGAAAGTTGGTTATCTACCGGGAATTCATAAGTAGTATTAACCACACCCTCCGACTTAGGAATCATCGCTACCAGCGGAGTGTTTTTGGCATCCACAGAAAAGATGGAATTAGCCAAATCACGTTGTGAACCCCCAGTGCCAGATGAAAAGGGGCCGAATCTATCAGAAGTTTCAAATAAACCTGCCATAATGTTAGTTTCTAAATTAGTGACGAGTTAAACCTGCAAGTAAGAGACTATCTAAGTCTCTCACACTTCCCGTTTTTTGAACTCGTTTGGCAGCTTTGGAGATTGAATCATCGTCTTTCGGCTTCGCGGCAGGAGCAGCATTATTACGGACCGGAGCTTTTGGGGCCTTGCGTTTCCTGCCTTGAGCAACCAACTCTTGAGCAGTTGTTTCAGCCATTAAGCCGGTAACGTATCTTGCTATTTCAAGCTTTCCTGATGGCACATTTGCCAGAGCAGGTGAAGCCTTAACCACTGCTTTGAAATACTCCATCTCATCGCTCTCAGGTTGATTCAACCAGGGGTATTTTTGTTCTGCCACCTGATCTAATTGAACCTTGTGAGCAAGCTCAGTTCGACGTTTCGGGATTTCAAACGAAAGGCTATCTCTCGAATCATCAATAATCTCGTCGAGAAATGATCTGACCAGCGACTCATCGCTGTCGGGATCCATTTCCTTCCCGGCACTCTTAATATTCTCAAGAACATCATCGAGTTGCCCCTGACCAATTAGCCTTTTTTGCTCCCTGGCGAATTTGATCTTTTCCTTTTCGAGATTCTCCAGCTCGATCAGATCTTTCTCTGACCTTGCCGTGATCCGCGAAGGTTCTGCAACAGGGGCAGACTTCGTCTGCTCCTTCATCGCCTCGATCTCTGCCAGGGCTTCGTCCCTCTCCGCTTCTACTGTCCGGAGTTGCCTGGTGAATCTTTTGATTCGTTTTTGATACCATTCGGGATCTTCGGAACCATCCGACTCTTCAGCTTTATCAATCTCTTCAGCCGCCTCATGATCCCCCACTTCAACGTCCACCGTCTCGTCGGTTTCGGTTTCAGCTTCAGTAGCGGAACCTTCTTGAGGTTGTTCTTCGGGATTTATGACCGCGCCAATCAAATCTGTTAATTGGCCCTCCAGATTTTTCGGTTCTGTAACCGCTTCGGTTTCACTCATGCTTCTTTATCTGCCTAGCAAGTATGGCTCATCGCTAAATGCGAAGTCCTAAAACTTTACAGCTACAAATTTTGTAGAAACAAGGAAGGGTAGGTTAATTCGTTGTGTTTCCGTTAATTCCTCGAATTTGCTATAACCTGCACAGGTTAACCGGCAAAAAAAAACGCCCCTCGGTTGGATAGACCGAAGGACGCAGATCAGGGGAACCGAAGTTCACCAAAGTCGATTTAGGAGCCGACTTGTTATCAGGTTGTTGGACCAGATGCGATACTTATACTGTCAATAGCCTCAAAACGCCAGTCTTTTTAGGGCAACTTATCTCCGGTATCGATTTATCTGTTCAGCAAAGGAATAGATTGAGGCCGCCCAACCGCAATCGTAGGCACGCTCAGAATCCGGTTTTCCAGTTGAAATAGCAGTAGCAAGACTCACTTCTACAGCCTGTTCCAGAAGTTGGGTGATCGCCTTGTCTGCCGGTGACCCTTTTATCTGTTGGAACGCTTCTCTGATCTGTTCTTCGTTAAGCATTGAGCGGTTTGACTCCGGTTTTACCAATCATCGCGTTCTGTTCCTGCTGGACCAGGAATTGAAGGTTCTGCATGTATGTCTGCATTAGTTGAACGAAGCGTTCATCGGCGTTTGATTGCAATGCCTCCTGATACTTCGGGTTGTTCTGGATAATCTGCTGGGCAAATTGAAGCTTAGTTGCGGCAGCAGGATCGTCCTGCTTTGGCGGAACTTCATTCCCTTGTGCCATAGCTATGACATCTGACATCACTTCCTGGTAGATTTTCTGCGACACTCCCACTTTCGGCAAAACGATGACATCCGCCAAAGACGGAGAAATCGCCTTCGCAATCTCTGTGACGAGTGCCCCTCTATCAATGACCCCTGCGGAATCATTAGGAAGAGCAAGACTTGTGAGTGCTTGCATCTTTTCAAGTAGGTAGTCGTTGTCGAGTTCTCGACTGTCAAAAACGATCCGGAAATCGAACCGGCCTTGAATCTCCTTTGCGCTTCTCGGCATGTTCAGCGACTTGCCAGCAATGCGAAGCATATCTTCATCGCTTAAGAAGATCTGCATAAGTCCAAACATTTTTGTGAAAGCTTTCGACCAGGCACCCATAAAACCGTCAATAGTCGCCTGACGACGGATGGCAACGACGGTTGGATCCATATCTGGACCCATACGACCCAGATACTCATTGCATTGTCGCTCGACGTAAGAAATGATTTGAAGACTTTCCGTGATCGAGGACCGAGGAGGATCGAGCGTGCGGATCTCACCGTTCCGCATTTCACTGATGGTCGATCCCGGCCTAAATTCGTAATTGCCCCCGGTCCTAGCGGCATGAACAATCGGCGGGTTGACATAGAGACTTGCCCTGTCTGCAAGCATGTCTCGTTGAGTTTTTATCTCGGTCTGCCAGGTGGAGCAGATTTCCGACAAGCCTCTTGTCTCAACCAATTTCTGCACACAGTTCTCACGACGGTAGGCCACAAATGGGTATTTACCAGAGAGATAATCAAGCGTTTCTTCTTTCCCAGAAACATCTGTGATCGAGGGATGAAAAACTGTGCAAACAATCTCTGGCATTCCATCCTCATCAAGCTTCCGCTCATACGCATAAACGACCTCATGCATGCCATCTTGAAACCCAGGTTCAGCGATGTATGAGGCGAATGAGTTTTGGTAATGGTGCGAGGTGTGCTCAGAAGTAGCTAATACCTTTTCAATGAATTCATCGCTGAAATCGTATGACCTCAACTCTGTCTCACTCATGTAATAGCGACGGAAGATGTATCTTGCGTGCTCAAGGTGAATTGTTTCTGGCGGGAGAAATATGTCAGTGTAAAGCCGACAAGCCGAAATATCCGGCTGATTTATTGTCGTTTCGATAATCGGAATCATGACGACCTCGCCTTTGCGTAAACGCTTGATTCCCTTCTTTGCATCCCTTGTCGTGACATTTAGCACGCCCTTAATCGCTTCAATCGCATCCTTCTCCGACAACTCGTCAGCAATTAATTCAGGGAGTCTTGCCTGTAGAGATTCTGGGTCTGCTGCCAGTGCCATCTGTTGCAACACAGGAAGTGAAATCGGAATCTTCTTTTTAGTGTCTTCCGTCTTCCAACCTACTTGCAAAAACGAGATGCCGTCCTGCTGACCGTAGTCGGCGAGAAGGGATGCCGCCTCATGCAATTCCTGTTGAAGAAGGTTTTCCCTGTAGTATCGAAGCAAGGTCGTGAGGACTTGTGCCGACTCCGCATCATTCGCTTCGGTCGCCCCGGCCCGAAGAGTGCCCCGACGAAATGCGGTGACCAGCAAGTCCTTGTATTCGCCGACGAGTTGATCGACCAACCGGACTCGAGTGTCTGAGCAACCGTCCCAGGGAAACACCTTCTCCTGGGAGTGATACCTCTGCTCCTTCCTGCCTGATTCGGATTGACCCCGCCAACGGGCTAAACGGACATTGTCCGTTCTCGACTGATACTGAGATGCCCCGTTTGACCCTCCGGCCCTTTGGAATTCATCCGCCAGAGTTAAAAGGTTTTTTTGTCGCTCGCTCATACAAATTATTCATGTATTCGACCACCTGCTGGTGGATCAATTTGCGTTTTTTGTTCGCCGGGATCACCGGATTCAGCACGCCCGTCTGGATTAGAAACTCAATATCGTAAGTGCTCAACCCAGTCATCTCGGTGCATTGTTTAATTCCTATCAGTTTCGGGTTTTTCATTTGAGTTAGTAGCTTCCTCCTCCCGTTGTGCCTAATACTTGTTTTTCCGAAAACAAGTTCTCTTCCTGCACAAGATACCTTAAACAATCGACAACATCTTTCGTCGCCCCTTTTTCACCTCCTGCCCCCGTCCACTCCTTAAGCGCGAAAATAGTGTTCCGGCATTTATCGCTTACAAAAAGCCTGGGCTTATTCTCACCATCAATTGGTTGGTGGTTGTCGTAGTAAAGCAAGTCGTTGATCAGCGAAACTCCTGCTTGTATCATCGCTCCGCTCGCCGGATCGAACCACATTCCAGCCTCTCCCGATTTTAGTTCATCGAGGATCTCTCTGCCATCCAGGCTCTTTGCCTTACAAGCCCTAGGATCTATTAAGCGAAGGAAAATCTCTTCCCCATCCTCTTTCTCAATGATCAATTTTTTATACCAATTGATCGAGTTTCCGCCGCCCCCCGCTCGTTGCGCCGGACCCGGAGACCCATCGGGTTTCTCGGATGGTATCGCCCATTCACCCATTGTCGAATCGGGCCACTCCCGATAAATATAGAGGGTATCGTCAACAACCTTACCCCAGAGCATGAACCAGTTCCGACTCCCGGCAGGATCGACGACCATAAAAGACTTCCCGCCCCCAGGAATCTTTTCACTATCGATAATGTGACCATCACCAAAGCGCGGGAATGCGTTGCCTATTGCACTCTCTGCCCATCCATACGCTCGGATCTTAATTTCGTTGGTGTGCTGCCCCTGTAAGCGTTGCTTGAGTTGCTCATAGGGATTATAGGGGTTCCATTTAGTGTGAAACCAGATGCATGCAGAGTGCTCGTTTCTGCACCGCAACTTGTAGGGCATCTTCCCCTTCGGACCTGCTGGAATATTAACACCAGGAAGAAGCTCAGATTCTGCCCACTCTGTCACTTCTCCCCCACTCACAAACTCTTTCACGACCGGACTCATCCCTTCTACTGGAGTGAAACTCAACAGAAAGCGCCCTGCCCGTGTAACTAATCTGAACTTACAAGTATCAAGGAGGTTTTTAGGAATTAACTCATCAGCCCAAACCAGGTCCAATTCCAATCCTTCAAATGCACGGGGGTCCTGGCTGTAGTGCATGAACCAACACTGGGAGCCATTGGGGAAAATGAACGTATTGTCGGAAAACCCATTCTTTTGACTGTAGGAAATATTCTCAACCTGTTTGCGGATCTTCTTCCCTTTAAGCTCAAGGGGGAGATACTTGTGGATCACAGGTTGCTGAGTTTGAAGGCTTGACTGGTGGGTGGTGTGCATGCAGACGACCCTAGATTTTGGGTTGTTCATCAAATGCTTTACCACATACTTCGCGCAATACTCCGTCTTGCCGGACCTATTACCTCCGCTGACCAACACATTAGAGTGCTCGTGTAAAAGCTTGTCCGCTTCGGCCCAGTGTGAAGGTTCAAATCCGTGATGGTATGGGTCTTCATTCTCTAAGCGAAGCTTCTCGCCTCGCAGTTTCATCATCTCTCGAAAGGTCTTTTCGCCATCGGGAGTGGAAGTGGCGACCTCAACCTGTTCCCTGGTGGGGAGAGGGAAAACAGGATGAGGCCGGAATGCCCAGTCTTCCCACATTATTCAGCGGGGACTGAGTCTTTCGAAGAGTCTTCGGTAGGATCAGGTGGTAGGGCATCAGCAAACACTTCGTTGACCAGTTTCTGGTCGTTAACATTTTTTTCATTGATCACAAAATCACGGTAACCATCGCCAATCGTGACTTCTGCAAAGTCCGGAGACTTGTAATCAGAGGGCATTGGCCTGGGGGCGACGTCTTTGGCGAACAGGGCTTTTTGAAGGGTCATGTAAAAACCTTTAGCACCTGCCCATTGCTCGCACAGTTCCTCTGCTCTGGCGTTCAAATCCTCTGGGCTCAGGCAAGGGTCGAGCACGATTCGATCATCGACGTATGCAGTCGAGCCCGTCTCCGTATTCGTCGCCTGAAGGCCAAACAGCACCGAATGCACTTTGTCTCCAGCGGGGTGAGTGGAGCAGTTCAATTTCGGCTCCCATCGCGTAACCTTGTAATCAATCATTTTGTTCTCTTCGTTTCTGTCGTTGTTTTTCTGATCGCGACCGAATGTTGCGATACTTGTAATCTTGAAGGCAGCAGTTCTTCACTGCCCATTCCGAAACCCCTACCAGTTTCGAGATCTCCGGATATGTTTTTCCCCGAGAACGCTGAATCTCGATTTCCCAATCGTATTCCGGCTTCATCCTTCGACCTGTTTCCCTTGTTGGTAATGGCTCTAAAATATCCTCAAGCTCTTTTATTTCCTGTCCCGCCCTCCAAAGTCGGTGCCTTAAAAATCGAATAGGAGATCGCGGAATGAAAAACCATTCCCCGTAGGATCGGTAATCGTTTAATGCGGCGTGAATAATTGATTCCTCAATTAAGCCTCCTGGGAATAAGCGATACACCTCGACCTCTAGCGGGCATGAAGTCTGGACCTGTTGCAATCGCTGGGAAGCGTCCTGCTCTGTGACTCCCAACTTGTAATAAGAAGTCCCCTGCATCCGGAAAACATAGATCACTCATTGCCTCCTTGTCCTTGCCCAATTCTTATTCGGGGGGCGAATCGCAACGAGTCTACCTCCCATCTCCTTGTAAACGCATTCGCACGGTTGTCCCCACAAGTTCGGTGAGTAGTTTTTCGCGTTTTTTACTGTGACTAGATACTTGCCATCGACTTCAACCAGCCTCTGGTTCCGAAACCGGTTATTTGTCACGTAGCCCACCCTCTCCTCACTGGAGAGCTTTTCAGGCATATACTTTTCAGGGAACAGTTTAGCCTTAATTTTAGACTGCCCAGCGAGCGAGATCTGGATTTTTCTGTATCGCCCCCGGACATAGTCCTCCCCCTCAACCAACAACTCCTCCCGGAGCCCTTTTAGAGTCCTTCGATCAATCCCCAGATTCCTGCTCAATTCGGCTTCGTCAATAAACATAGAAGCTTTTGCACTTCTTCCTGGAGATCTACTAAATCCCCGTTATTTAAGATAGTGTGATCACAGGAGTAACCATCCATCGAGACCTCGCTACTGTGCTGCCCTGCTGCTCCCGGATCCCCCCGGACAACCCTGGCAATGGTGCCACCGAATTTCCGAATCAATTCAGCCTCATTCGGAAACCGTATGTCCGTCACAAACACAAGCAGATCGTCAGTTTTCTCGGCCAAAACCTGCAACTCATGCTCCATTTTTTTAACCCAATAATCGTAGCCCTTGACGCCCCGCCGAAACTCTGTCCCCCACCACTGAAGGATCGGTCGATACAACTCCTTGTTCCGCTCAATGCGGTCCACAGTCACTTCGCATGCCACTGCTACTTCCCTCTTTAAATGATCCGCAAATGCTCGCCTACATACTCTTTTTCCCGAAAAATGTTCAGCAATTGAACAAACCGTGTCTTTGCCGCTTTGCATTTTCCCGGTTAAACCAATAATTGTTGTTGCCATTTCCAGTAGGGTGGATTACACCATTGTTCGCGCCTAACTGCAATGTGTAGTTTAAATGCGTATCATGTCGTCTGATTGGGTTCACACCCCCTGCTGGGACTCTCCTGCCTAGTGGGGGGTTCTTCTTTTTTGGCCCGTAGCTCTTCGTAATAGCACCTGACCATCCACTTGATGTGGCTGTATAGCAGTTGCAGTTTCCGGTCATAGGTGATCCGGTCAAAAAACGCTCTCTTGACGTAGTTCACCGCGCTCCTGTCCCGGTAGAAGATTTTAGCAACTGCCTCAAAGCTGATCGGTGTGTGCTCCAGAAGTATCATCATTGCTATCATTCTGGCGTCATAAACCTGACTCGTGCGCCTTCGGCCCAACAAGTCCTGCTCCGTTAATCCATACTCTTCGGCCGATATCCGAATAATGGCACTCACTGCCGCTTTCAGGGGGATCAGCCCTGAGTTGGTGATTTCATGCCCCAAATCCCAGTTCTCCTCCGGGAGGGCATTAATTCGTCTTGCACTCATAACCTCTGTCCTTTTGTCGTCTAACCTCTGTCCTTTTGTCGTCTAACCTCTGCCATTTTGTCGCCTAACCCCCGTCCTTTTGTCGCCCCGTCCCCTTCTTATTGGGGTCTTTTTATGGTATTCTTTTAGTCTCATATTAACTTAACCCCCCGCGCCGAAATAGTCGTCCCTGAACCAGGTAGACCAGCACTCCCCCCAGAAGTAGGCAGGGTAGCCCCATAGGACTGCTGTCATACCACCAGGTCAGTAGTCCGTAGTAGGCCAGGGCTAGCGAGCATATGCCTAAAGTGGCCAGAGATAAGTGGTAGGATTTCACTCTGCCTCCTTCGCCTCTCCCAGCAGTAAACGAGCTTCTGTATGTCCCTGTTCAGCGGCTTTGCGAATCCACTTCACCGACTCCTTGTAGTCCTGAGGAACGCCTGTGCCACTGTGATACATCAAGCCCAGATTGTTTTGGGATTTTGCAATTCCCTGGTCGGCAGATTTGCGCCACCACTTCGCCGCTTCCTTGTAGTTCTGGGGAACGCCGTCGCCTAAGGCATACATCAAACCTAGAACGTATTGAGCCCTTGCGTCTCCCTGTTCAGCGGATTTGCGATACCCCTTCACCGCTTCCTTGTAGTCCTGAGCACTCAGCCTCATGCATCCTCCCCCTTCGTGAGCCGGGGTTGGGCGCGGAACGTGCCGTCCCGGAGTTGCTGCTGCACCTCGTCCCAGGCCGCTTTGTGCTGAGGGGTTTGTTTGCTCAGCTCCTCGAGGAACCGCTTGCGTGCATGTCCGGCTCGCCAAACCCTGTGGTCGTCTGAGAAATCAAACCACCAGTCCATATACTCGAGTTCTGTTTTGTAGTCTTCTAGCGTCATGTCTGTTTGTTTATTTTTGTCTGTGGGTGTGAATCCGTTTCGTAATAAACGGCCGAAAAATCCGACTAATCCCCCCCGCCCCCTAGCTCAATTTCCCGGACAGTTTCAGTACAGTCAGGCTTGTTGTCGTTGACTACCAGGGGTTTAGGAGGCGGATCCTGTTGATCGTGTATCAACTGGCCTACCTCGGGATTGGCTTGAGGAAGGGAATCGAGGTAGGTCTTGAAGCGTTCCTGCCAGGATTCGTCCGTTTCGGCCCGTTTATGGGTGATTGTGACGCCATTCTCACCATCCAGAGCGAACTTTTTATCCGCCAGGATACCGAGGGAGATGGATTTCCGGTCTGGGCTCAACCGTCCATCCCGAAGGTCTTTCGCCAGTGAATCAGCCAGATCTGTGATCAACTCACCCAACTTCGCGCTGGTTCGTTCCTTCCAACTGGGGATCTCGTCTCGGATGGACTCCCGGATAGCCTGGACCGTCGATTTCGCGAGCTTGTGATCGACGCATGCGGCAACAATGGTTTTGCCCTCAATCAGGTCGTGACACAGGGCATTGTAAGCCTCGTCCGACATTTGCCGCCCCGGTCCTCGATCCGGGGATTTGAACACCTTCGCGCCGGTCCGTTTTAAAAGGATCCTTTTAGAAACGCCTCCGTCGTCGCTTTTTGCGGGGTTTGTGGTGCTCATCGAGGTATTGTTGGAGTCGGCTTGCTGCTGCTTCGGCTTCATCTTCTGTCCTAAAATACGAGTAGTCCTTATCAGGAAGGGGCCTATTTCGAGCGAGGCGCGGTCCTACAGCGTTTTCGAGGCCATAGAGGGTGGAGGCCACCCTGAAGCCTGAAAAGTCGCTTAGAGGGCGAACTACAGCCTTTATTCGCTCGGGCATACCAATTCATCAATTTCCTCACTGATTCGCTTAAGTTTTGCCTGCATGTTGGCATAGACCTCCTTACTTCCGGGATCCCAGGAGAATGCTCCTCCCGCGCATTCCGACCGATGCCGTTCCCGGTATTTCGGTATGTCGTCCCTCAGCCGTTTCTGGAGGTCTTGCAAAACCATCAGTTTCTGCCTGGGAGATATCTGCGGGGTCTCGGGTTGACCTGGCTCGGGTGCCGTCGTTCGCCAGGTTGCTGGGTCGTCGAGGTAACGCTCCTGATTGAACCAGGTTGCTGGGTGCGGCACATACTGGGGATCCTGGCCTGCCTGGGATGCGGCATAGTCCTGCGTCAACGACAGCAGGTTTTCCGCTTTGTTCCGCTTAAGGGCTCGCTTGATCGCCCGAAGCGCGGCAGGTTTACCGACCTTCCTCGGATAGGCAGCATAGCAAGCCTCGGCAGTCGCATCGTCTGTCCCCCGTTCTGGGGGACTTGAGGGGGAGTCTTTGTCTTTGTCTTTGTATTCTATTATTGTTGGTAAAGATTTTTGACTAGGTGCTTTACTAAGTCCTTTACTAAGTCCTTTACCAGGTCCTTTACCAGGTCCTGTTGGTAAGTCGCCAAAATCGATGCCTCCAAACGTCGCTGATGGGGATCGCAAACGGTAGATCTGACGTATTCTGCCCCGAAGAAATTCCGCCTCCAAAATGCCACAATCCGAGAGTTCGTCCTTGAGTTTCAGCAAAGTGGGCTTACTGATCCCCAGCACACCTCCGATCTCCAGGCTCGACACTCCCAGACTCTCTGGCCAACGAGCGCCGTTGAACTTGTGCAGGAGATAGAAAAATAGAGCAGTGGCTCCACTGGACAACCCGAAGTGCTGCTGACACTGCCAGTAGCCATTGGCCAGATCAAAATAGTGGCTCGACCTCATTTGCCAAAAAGCTCAAACAGAGACAGGGGGAGGTGAATGTGCAGGTAGGAATCGTTGGTATCATCGCGCCGATCAGAGGTCTCAATGGATATCCTCGACCCGATAATATGGGCTGGAGTCGGGTGGACTACACCAAAAACATCATCCCATTCCATAATATAGGCAAACCGTACACCCAGCGACTCAGCATGTAGGCGGCACTGTGTGTATTTGTGCTCGTCCAAAAAGACACTATCGTGCGTGCTGCTCGGGAAGTATCTGCGCTTGTATTCAACAATGGCATCCGGTTTGCCGTCCTTCATCGCTACCCAATCAGCGAAGTATCGCATATGCAACTCCTCCAAATCCCATCCAAACTGAGATTCGATGCGCTCAACTGCCAACCGTTGCGCCCTGCGGTCCCTCGCTGACTCCTTCATCAGTTGCCTATTTTGTGGGGTTCATACTTCTTTTCGATGCACCACAAGCGATAGAGCAGGTTGAAGATTTTCCAGCCCCGCTCGACTTCGATGGGGTTCCAGATCTTCTCATGCAGTCCGCTTTTGTCATCCGGTCTTGTGTCAACTACGACCGAGATCGGAGTCGGTTGCCCGTCAATTGCATAGGAGTATGCCGCCAATTGAATTAAATATGTGTCATACCATTTGGGGTTTGCCTTGCCGGACGTGCTGCGGGGCACCTTTGTGCTCTTCCAGTCTAGGACTGAGAGACCTACTTCTTGATGCTCAACAATTGCGTCTACCCGACCGGCGAATGCGATCTGTGGAGTCTCTATAGAGACCACCACCTCAGTTGAGCGCGTTCGCAATATGTTCCGGGCCTTGTAGTCCTGGATCCATCCCGCATAGCGAGAGGTTGAGTCATGCTGCTGCCCCTTCAGAATATCTTCAGCAAGGTCATGAATAGCAGTCCCCAGGTCCATCGCTTCGCGGCTTTTAGCCTTAGCCTCGGACAAGATCTGAGCAATTTGATCAGCTCGATCCGGAACTTGAGCTTTGACTCTCTCGCCGACCTCCAGTGCCGTCTCGACTGCCAATCTCTGCGCCCAAAGCGACAGCCCCGGTTTTGCCATCACGCTCAAAATAGTCGAGGGAGAGGGCAGCAAACCCTCTTCCCTCGCTACCTTGATTCCGCACCCATAGGCTGGAGCACCCGTCCTTGTGTAGTAGTGGTCACCGTCTGATTTGGTTGATAATTTCATTTCTTAACCTCGATTGAACGGAGGGATCTCATCCTCGGGTTGTGCTGGAGGTTTGGGTTCATTTTCCTCCTCAAGATCGACAATCGCCTTGATATTGCCGTAGGTCACCCCATTCGGAGCCAGGTGATAGGTCACCTTCGCTCGGCATCGCCGACCGATCACGACTTCTGGCGTGAAGTCCTCGAAATATGGCTTCCCCGTTTTTGGGTCAATTCCCAGAATTTTAGGGTCGATCATGTCGAGAAGTTTTCGGAGGTTTGAGTCGTTCTTGAGTGTCAGGTTGACCGGTTTGTGGTTGACCTCTATTGGCCGTCCCTTGTCATCTAATTCCTCAAGGCGAAACACAAATTTGCATTTGTTTTTAAACTCTTTAGGCCCAGTCCAGGAATCCGGGTCTCGAATTTGAGTGCCTTTTGAATCTTCCCACTGCGAATACTCAATGATCTCGGTGATCTCCGCAGTGTGCCAACCCTCCTTTGGGAGATATGGTTGGACTGGTTTGTTTTGAGTAGGTATACATATTGCCATTATTTTGTTCCTTCTGTTTTCTCGTTTTCTCTTGTCTCTCCAACCCAATCCGATTCGCGGATAAGGCTGAAAAAGTCTTCTGCGCTTAAGGTCACTAGCCACTGCTGCCCATTTCGCCGATGGGCAACGACAGGGAGTTCGTCAGCGTTCGCATCATCGATTGATTGTCGAAATGCCTTATAGAGGTTCAGCTTTTCGACATGCTTGACCTCCCAATGAACCCGCAACTGTGGAGTGACGACATCGGGTGCGCTCTCACCTGTCAGCGTATTCTTCCCGCTGTATTGCGAACCGCGAAAAGCATCGAACCCCTCAGCTCGACAGACATCGCGCCACGCTCTCTCGCCCCTCGCGCCCTTAGCTCGACTGTTTATTTTTGTGGGCATGCTCCAGGTAGGTGTAAGCATCTTTACCAGCAGTATCTAGACTGTGAGTGATGATGAGCCGCATTGTCTCTGACAATGAGTGATTAATGCGGTCTGCGGTTCTTTGGATCTTGCGACGCAGGGTGGAGTCCACCCTGAGCGTCAAGTGTTGGTCGTTGTTCATAATAGGGATAAAGGGCCAATGGAGTAGTCCACCTTCGCTGAAAAAAAAACTACCGGAGCGCAGCCAGGTCAAGCTCCCGGTCCTCCAGCAACCCAACTCGGGCCTGAAGCTCGCTGATCGCATTTTCCTTTTGCGTAATCAAAATATTGACCTTTGACACGATCTCCTTGTGTCCCTCGCGAATCTCATGCTTATACATTCGCAGCTCATATTTTGCCGCTTGCATGTAGAATAAAAATATTACTGCCCATATTGTTGTTAACAGTATCGACCCGATTGCGTATTGCCGTTGGCGGCGAAAGATCTGGATTATCCGTTGTATGTTCAGGCGTTGTGCTTCCCGCTCAACACCCCCTAAAAGCTCCCTTCCCTCTTCTGCGTTCATCTCAGTCTCTCTTGTCCGTTCTGTTCGAGTATTTACTGTCCATATAGTCCGTGTAGTCGACTCCCCAATCTTCGCATTTTTCGCGAATCGCCTCCTGAATCAAATCCGTCATCGGCACTCCAATTCGTTTAGCATACTTCTTAAGGGACTCAATGTTCCCCCGCTCCAACCACAGGGTGATATTGCGCTTATTCGGATCTCGTTGACCTGGCATTTTCCCCACTTCCTATCCAGATTCCCCGCCCAACACAAGGCTATTGTGTGACAACGGAACACGTTTAATTGTATACAACGATCTGAGTGCCCTTAATGGGCCAGATATTTCAAACATTTTGCAATACCCCCTTAGACAAGCTCGGTCCAACGGGGTCCAAAACAAAATCTTTTTCGATGGTTGATTGGTCAAAATAATGTCGGCGCGTCGTCTCCGGTGAAGCGTGCCCTGCGTAGGCGGCGGCAGCTTGCAAGCCTAGCTCCCTGCCAACTGCCGTGCAAAACTCGCCTCGCAATTGATGGGTCGTCTTGCCGTAGTCCGCCCAATCGAAACCCGCCTCGGAAATAGCTCGTCTCCAGTTCTTCTTCCAGCTTTTCTCATGCGACGACCTCTCCTGGTCGTGCCCGAGATAATGCTGCAATGGCTCGTCCGGGTTGGCAGACAGTCGTGACTCGGCACAATAATCCGCTAACCAACCGGGGATCGGCACCGTCCGCTCCTCGCGGGATTTGGGGGACCAACTCTCCAGAGAGCATTGGTGGTCCTCATAAGCGGAGGTGTGGCTAACCGTTAGCCACGCACGGTCGCCATCGCGGGAGATCCAATTTTGGCGAGCGTTGGCAATTTCGGATCGTCGCAACCCGCAGCACCTCGCCAACCAATAGCGTAGGTAAACGCAATGCTGAGTCTCCGGAGTTCCAGCGATGTTGAGCAGGAACGAAAAGTGCTTGTCTAGAGCCGCGACCAACTCCTTCGGCAACGCCCGAAATCCGGAGCCAGATGACTTCTTATTGTCCAGGTCACGTATTGACTCAAGGGCATCAGAGTCCAGGGAGAGGTCCGAGAACAAATCTCGAACCCACCTTTTTTGGACCAGGGCTTTGAGGTGACGAATAGTGTTGTTATAAGTGCCTGTGCGGCTCAGGAAGTCCCGGCCCAGTTTTATGGGTTTGCCATTGTCGTCAGCGAAATGTCTGGCTGAATACTTCGCAACGGGTTTGGAAACTCCAAACTCTTTAGCAGCAAACTCACTTAGTTTGGTATGCTCGTATTTTGAGCCCAGGATGCGCTTAATCGCGAAACGGATTCCCTTAGCGTAACTGGTCGCCAGTGGCGTTCCGCCCCGACCCTCAAGCCTCCCATTTGCTACGGCACTATCGACGCGATCCAGGAGTTCGCCGAGGGTAACAGACGATTTTTTCCTAGAGGTGGAGGTGGAGGTGGTTGGGCCAGATCCGTTGAGCAATCGCCCCCCGGCAATCTGGAGGGCAGCCTCCAGGTCTGGGGTGCCGGTCGCTACCAGACCTGCGCCTTTGGCTCGGTAGAACCAATTATTGCTCCCGTTGCGGAGCTTCATCCGGACAACGGCGAACCGTCCGCCATCGCTGATTTGATAAGTATCCTTCTTGAGTTGTTTTACTTTCATTTTTACTACAGGGCTAACAAGCCCAAAACTATGGTTACTGCTAAAATTATTCCTCCAACGATATCTATTAAGATGTCTTTCATAAGGGCAGAGGTCCAGGGTGGGACACACCCTGGACCCAAAAGGATTACCTCGCGTCGGCCTCGCCCCACCTTGCTTCCTCTTCGGCCGAGATCAAACTTTTGACTCGTTGGACTTCGGTAGCCCAGGCCAATTTGGCGAGCTTCAGGATAAACAAGACTAGAGGTTTGGTTGGTTTCAACCCGTGAAACACGAGTTCCTCCCGAATCACCTCAACGCTACTTGACCAGGAGCAACTGAATTCAAAACTGGTCATTGCGTCTTTAGTGACTTCTTCGATGATTTGTGCTCTTTTCATTTTACTATTTTTACTATGGGTTTCTCAGGGAACGTGTTCATTATTACACGGGTGGAACACACCTTCAAGGTTTTTCTTCACCTTGTTCAAATGCCTTCTTGCGAGGGAACTATGCGCTTTCGAGGATATCTGCGAAATGCTCGGAGACGTCATCAGCATCAAGATGCTTTTCGGCCCAGGCCAATGCGTCCTCGCGGCTGAGGGCGACTATTTTGGAACCCGAGGTTCTACAGTCCCCGACTGCCCTACCGTATTCGGTCGCGGCCCCACCATCCCCTGCTAGGAAATAACTGCCCTTTTTTGTCCGGTAGAGAGAGATGTCGAGATGGTGGAAGTCGTTGGTGTAGTATCCGTTTGACCAGTTTCCGATCTCCAGTGCCGTCTCGGTGTTGTAGATTTTGCCGTCAAT
>CENY01023452.1_pt1 | contig 17796 bp, 21 predicted proteins | sample 356181 | NCBI WGS metagenome assembly CENY01 (sample SAMEA2619840, study PRJEB7988) | marine metagenome | isolation source: saline water (ENVO:00002010), including
AAAATTATTAATTAATACCTAAATGGGGTCTTAATACTTATTTTTCAAGACTTAAAAAGGAGATTTTTAGTTTTTCTTAGTTACTATAACCTTAGCAGGCCTTAAGACTCTATCTTGGATCATAAAGCCCCTTTGTATTACTTCAATAATTGAGTTTGGTTCTAAATCTTCATTTTCTATAACGGAGAGTGCTTCATGTTGTTCAGGATTAAATAGCTCTCCCTTAGGGTCAATTGAGATGATGCCTCCAGTTTCTAAGGCATCCTCATAGGATTTAAGAATTAGTCTTAATCCCTCTTCAAGATCTTCGGGTTTTGAATCTTCATTTAATGATTCAATAGCTCTTTCTAAGTTATCCCCTACAGAAAGAAAATTCTTAGCAAGGGACTCTACACCATATAGTCTTGCTTTCCTTACTTCTTGCTCTGCTACTCTTCTTACGTTTTGAACTTCGGCTTTAGCTCTTAAAACCTGGTCTTTTAAAGATTCAATTTCTTCTTCTAATGAAGGACTTTCTTCTTCAGATTCTAATTCCTCGGGGTTTTCCTTCTCTGAATCTATTGATTCATCTTTATTTATTCCGTTGTTTTTTTCTTTATTCAAAATTAATTCTCCTAGCCCTCAATATAGGGTCAAAGAAAAAAGCTTCAAGTAATTATTTTTCTATTGGTTTTACGTATAACACCATATGATGATCAACGATCTCATATCCATGCTCTTTGGCAACCTTAATCTGAAAGTCTTCTATATCATCACATTGAAATTCAATAATATCTCCAGATTCCACACAAACCATATGATCATGATGATGAGCTGGGGTTAGCTCATAAAGAGCATGCCCTTCTTCAAAATTATGTCTAATACATATTCCTGCCTGTTCAAATTGAGTTAAAACTCTATAAACAGTAGCTAATCCAACTTCTTCCCCGGCCTGGAGCAGTCTTTTATAAATATCTTCTGCACTTAAATGAGGCCTTTCAGCATCTTCTAATAGTTCCAAAATTCTTAACCTTGGTAAAGTGACCTTAAGACCCGCTTTTTTTAATTCTGCTTCTTCTGACAAAACACACCTCTCAAAAACCATTATAATAGAAAAGGAAGTCTTTATTAAGAAACTGGAAATAGGAATGAAATTAAAAAATGGTTTAAATATTTTAGTGCTTTCGCTTTTAGCAGGCTGTTCTATGCCTGAGTTATTCCAAGTAGTTATTAACCAAGGTAATCTGGTAGAAGAAGAAATGCTTGAAAAACTAGAAGTGGGACTAACAGAGTCGCAAGTCAAGTATATTCTTGGGACCCCTTTAATTTCCGACACATTTAACCCAAATAGATGGGATTATTACACCTCTGTCTCCAAAGGCGATGTCGTTTACACAGAAAGCAAGATTTCTTTATACTTTGAAGACGGGAAGCTAGTTAGATGGGAAGGCAGTCTTCCTTCTTTAGAAGGTTAAGTTAAACCTTCAACAAAAATCATAACTATAGTTAAGGGTGCAATATATTTAAGAAAGAAAAACCAAACTTTAATTATCAGCTCATTTTTTATTTCTAATTCCTCTAACACTTTTTCTTTCTTCATTACCCATCCAACAAATATAGCTATAAATATACCTCCTAGAGGAAGAAGAATTTGATTGGAAAGGAAATCCATAGAGTCAAAGAAGTTCCTATCTCCCACGAGAGTAAAATCGGATAATAGTCCAAAAGAAAGAGCACTAAAAATACCAAGAGTCCAAGCAATTAAACCTAGTCCTATAGCTGCTACGTATCTCTTCGTTTTAAAGGACTCAACAAACCAAGCAACACCAGGCTCTAAAAGAGAAATCGCAGAACTTAAAGCAGCTATACTCAGTAAAATAAAGAATAACTTACCAAATAGTAAACCCAGAGGCATATTCACAAATGCCCATGGTAAAGTTACAAAAACTAGACCCGGACCCGAGGCTGTTTGTAAATCATTTGCAAAAACTATAGGAAATATAGCCATACCAGCTAAAAGAGCCACAGAAGTGTCTAAAAAGGCTACAGAAATGGCCGTAGAGCCAATATTTTGCTTAGATGGCATATATGCCCCATATGCCATTATTGCGCCCATGCCTAGACTTAAGGTGAAAAAGGCTTGTCCTAATGCAGCCAAGATTATGGAACCATTGATTTTTGAGAAATCAGGAGTGAAAAGATAAGCGACACCTTCGAAAAATGCTCCTGTTTGAGTTGCGTACAAGCACAATAAAATAACTATAATAAATAAGATTGGCATTAATCTATTTATCCAAACTTCTAAACCTTTTATGACTCCTCGAGCTACTATAGCCACTGTCGTTAAAATAAATATTGAATGAAAAAAGAGCAAACTAGTTTCATCTTGTAAAAAAGAATCAAAACTCTCCCCATAATAATTTGCAGAAGTTCCATTAAAACCTTCAAAAATATAAGCCACTGCCCAACCTGCAGCAACACTATAGAAAGATAGGATTAGAAGTCCCGCAACTGCTCCCATAACCCCTAGTAGCTTCCAAGCAGGAAAAGTATTAGCTTCTTTAGCTAAATATTCCATGCTATTAGCAGGGCTGCTTCTTCCTCTCCTTCCTATAAGGATTTCCGCAACCATAATTGGTACACCAATCAACAAAATACAAATAAGATAAATTAAGACAAAAGCACCTCCCCCATTTTCACCAGCCATATATGGAAATTTCCAAATATTACCCAATCCAACTGCCGATCCAGCTGCAGCTAGAATAAATGTCCATCTTCCCGACCAGGTTCCGTGGACAGAGGTTCTAGGTTCAGAATTCATTCAAAAAATATTTAATTGGTTGAGAATAAGGATTAAACCAGAAAGCTAGTACATTCATCAAGCAAATAAAAACCATAACTCCTAGCCTATAAGCAAACTCCTTTAACCATAAAGGAAATAATGTCACGAAGGTTTTGTTTTTCCTATTTAAATAATAAAAGAGGACAAAACTAATAGGGATTAAAAAGTTTATGGAAAGAAAAAAAATTGAATATAAAAGGCCAATCAAGCTTACAAGAAAAACTTGGATAGAAAATAAGTTAAGACTTTTGTTTTTTAAATTATGATTTAAAGACCATAAATAAGAAGAGAAAGTAAATCCAAGGAAATAAATATAGCCTGTAAAGATCAAAGCCAGAACAACGCCTACTTTGGTTTGTGTAAACCAAACTGAAGCACTTAGAGTAATTAATGGAAGTAAAAGCAGATAGACCCTTCCTTTTAATGTTCTGTCTTCTTCTTTTACTATCATCATTTATAGAAATCTTACTATAACTTTGTTTATACTCTTCTGGTGAAAAAGAGCAAAAAGAAATCAAGTAATTTTATTGCTGAAAATAGAAGAGCAAGGTTCGACTTTGAACTTTTGAAACAATACGAAGCTGGTATATCTCTAGAAGGATGGGAAGTAAGAAGCTTAAGATTAGGAAAAGCTCAAATCGCAGAGGCTTATGTACTGCTTAAGGATAGTGAAGCTTGGCTTTTGGGTAGCTATATAGTTCCTCTTAACAATAATTCTGAAGAGCAAAACCCTACAAGAACAAGAAAGCTTTTACTTAATAAGAAAGAGTTAGCAGAGATTTTTAAGGCCACTCAACAAAAGGGAGAGACTTGTGTTCCTCTAAATCTATTTTGGAAAGATAATTTAGTTAAGTGCCAAATTTCGACTGCTAAAGGAAAGAAATCACAAGATAAAAGGCAAACAATAAAATCGAGAGATTGGGAAAGACAAAAAGCAAGAGAATTACGAACCAGAAGCAAATAATCTGTATAATCCTCCTTCCTTTTGGGGGCGAACTGGATTCGACAGCAGTTATGAACCCTTAAGTGCATGTCGAGAAGGTAGTGATTCTCGTTAATCAATTACTGCAAACTTGTTAGTTGGCGATAACGCAGACTACGCTTTAGCCGCTTAATTGGCTAACTATCCTAGGTAGCGTGCCCGTGCGCCTCCAGTGATAGTTGATTTCATGGGATGCGGTTCTTATATTTCTCATATATAAGTTCTTAAGATAATAATGAGATGGTTTGCTAAACCCTGTTCATCGGGTCTTAACAAATGAGATTAATAGATGAAACTAAGCATGTAGATCTTATGGCAGATTACTGGTGGACGCGGGTTCAATTCCCGCCGCCTCCACCATAAGGTGCTAATATAAAAATATGATAGAACTACAAATACTTATAGTCATTTCAACAATTGCAATTACATTAGCTGGTTTTGCAGGTATTGTAGGTATTTTTGCTGACAATCTTTCTTCGCAAAAGATCTTTAGATTGGGCACCTTATTATTTCAAAGCGGAGTTGCATTATTTGCTTCATTAGCTTCACTAATTTTTTATCAAATAAATGATGTCTCTAGTATTGAAGCTGGTCAAAAACACTGGGTGATATCTAGCTGTGTTTACATATTCATTGCGACTCTGGCTCTAATACAACCAACCATAGACATAGTTAAGAGCAAAACATACTTAGATTTCAGTTATGATCGTATTTATTATTTTTTGTTTCTTTTAGTTATAACCTTACTTATTCTTAATGTAATTTTTATTAAGGAAGCTTATTTATTTCATGCAGCTTTAGTTATAAATCTTGCATATGGATTTGTAACTTTTTTTAACCTTGTGATGCCTTCTAAAAATGAGAAATGACGACTATAAACTAGAAAATGTAAAGGCTTGGCAAGGATTCTCTGACCGCTATATTCACCCCGGCGAAGAAGGATGGAAAGCTGACAATCCGCATTGGGGTATTTGGAGCATTTCTGAATCAGAATTAAAAATACTTCCTAATGACCTGAAAGATAAGGAATGTTTAGAACTGGGCTGTGGAACAGGCTATGTATCCTCTTGGATGGCAAGGAGAGGAGCAAAAGTAACGGGTATAGACCCTACTCCAAATCAACTTTTAACAGCCAAAAGATTAGAAAAAGAACATGATCTAGGTATTAAATTTATTGAAGCTTTTGCTGAAGAGCTTCCATTCTTGGATTCTAGTTTTGATTTTGCCATATCAGAGTACGGAGCATCGCTTTGGGCTGATCCTTATAAATGGATACCTGAGGCAGCTAGAGTTTTAAAGCCAGGTTCTCAATTAATCTTTATGACAAACCATGCTTTAGCTATCTGTTGTACTCCTGATGAAGAAGATCAAGATGCACCACTTTCTGAAAAACTATTAAGGCCTTACTTAGGGCTTTACAAGAATAAATGGGAATTCTCTTCAAATGAAACTGAATTTCATCTAACTCATGGAGAGTGGATAAAACTTTTAAGAAAAAATAATTTTAATATAGAAAAGTTATTAGAAATGGGAGCTCCGGATGGAGCAAGTTCTAGATACAGTTGGGCTAATGCTGATTGGGCCAGTAAGTGGCCTACAGAAGAAGTCTGGTTTGTTCGTCTATCAAAGTAACTTAGTATTATCTTTTCAAAAAAATTGAAGTAATATAAAAAAAATAGGAGAGTTTTATGTCGGGGATAACTAAGCAAGATGGTCCTGTAGCGGTAACTGGAGCAAGTGGTTATATAGGATCTAGAATAGTCGAAGATTTATTAGATCAAGGATATGATGTACACGCCTGCGTTAGAGATGCTAGCAACTCAAATAAAGTAGATCACCTAATCAAATTAGACAAAGACAATGAAAAAAACAACGTTAGTCTCTTTGAAGGAGATCTATTTGAGAAAGGTAGTTACGATGAAGCATTTTCAGGTTGCGCTGCCGTAATTCATGCAGGGGCTACTGTGGGCTTTAACAGAGAAACACCTCAAGAAGTTTATGATGGATGCTTCACTGAAAATGAACATGTTGTAGATTCTGTTAAAAAATCAGGAAGTGTAAAACGTTTTGTATTCACTAGCTCCTTTGCAGCTGTTGCTCATCCTAGACCGGAAGGTTATGTATTTGATGAAAAAGATTGGTGTGGGGATAACGTAGAAGCATATAAAGGGGCTTGGACAGAAGAAAATATTTCTAAAAATAGGGATATAGCTTATGCCATGGCAAAAGCAAATACTGAAAAGATGATATATAAGGCTGCAGAAGAGGATGGATCATTTGAAGCAGTTTCGATTAACCCTCTGCATGTAGTTGGTCCATTGATGTCTGAGAACCATAATCAATTCTTTAGCTGGCAATTTTTTGTCTGGCAATTATTAAAGGGTGTTAATTTTGGTGTATGGAATGAGAAACAACTTCGTCCAGATAGAATGCTTTGGAATATGGTAGATGTAAGAGATGTTGCTAGAGCTCATAGATTAGGAACTGAAAGCAATAAAGCTAGCAATGGTTCAAGATATATCTTATCTGCAACTGATAGAACGGGAGAGATGTTCACCTGGGAGCTTCAAGCCAAGCTGATGGAACTATTTCCGGAAATAGAGACTATAGGCGGAGAGGAAATGGAAGGAGATAAACCAAAAGAAACTACTTATGATTCTCCTAGATCCTACTGCACTAAAGCTATAAATGAACTAGGTTTATCAACCTATTCTATTGAAGAAACATTAAAAGAAACTGGTGAATCTTATAAAAAGTTGGGGTTACTTTAGGATTATCATGGAAGTCCCGCACCTGGGACATCAACCCTAACGACTTCTATTTTTGCTGATTGATCGGTTAAGCAAGCTTCTTCAGAGGAATCTTTTGAAGTAGAAATAAAAAGCGTCTTTCTATCTTCTCCTCCTAACATGCAAGCATAGGCATTAGTTTCAACTTCAATTCTATCTAATAGAATTCCTCCTTCAGCAACCCTTAACACATCACTTGTAGTGGGCGAAGCAACCCAAATGGCACCTTCCTCATCAAGACAAATGCCATCAGGTACAGGTGAGTAATTTTCTTTTATAGATGATAAATCAGCCCAAACTCTTCTATTGGAAAGAGAGGCATCCTCATTAATATCAAAAGCAGTCAATTTATTTCCAAAAGTTTCTCCAATAATTAAAGTTTTAGAATCAGGAGTTATAACCGCTCCATTTGGAAAATATAAATCTTGGGCAATTTCCTCTGGCTCTTTACCTGGTCTTACCAAAATTAAGTTGGTTGACCTTAGCTTTTCTCCACCATGCAAATCAAAGCCAAAATTTCCAATGTATGCATTACCTAAATTATCAACGATCATATCGTTACAATGAAAAGAGGCTAAATCACTTAAATCTGCTTCTTCTTTTAAAATACCATCTTTTAAGCCTAATAGCTTTCTATCGTTCATAGATACTATAAGCAGAGTACCATCAGGCCTCCAACCCAATCCAGAAGGCTGATACTCAGTTTCAACTATTGTTTCTACATTTCCTTGTAGATCTACAGATAGAACTCTTTTGGTAAAAAAATCGGAAAAGAATAATCGATCTTCTCTCCATCTAGGTCCCTCAGTAAAAGTTAATCCCTCTATTAGAATTTCTGTTTTCTTTTCCATGCTTATACCTCAAAGAATTTAAAGCTTCAAAGCCTTATCAACTGATTCAATTACTTTAGTTGGATGAATATAACATAGGCATCTTTCAAATTTACCTCCCAATGGATAATGCTTCGAACATTTCTCTTCTTTTCCTGTTCTTTCTATAATTATTGATCTTTCTGACCATGGTTTCCAATTCCTACTAACACTAGGACCAAATAAAGTCACAGAAGGAGTGTTCATTGCTGCTGATATATGAGAAGAGACTGAATCAAGGCCTAGAAAGAATTCAGCATCGTCAATAAGGGCAGCTAATTCTAAGAGTTGTGTTTTACCACCTAAATTTAAAACTGGTTCATTACAGTTATTTTCTATCTTCTCTAAATAGTCTATTTCCTCTTTTTCGGGTCCAGAAGTAAAGATTACATTTAGTCCTCTTTTAGAATAATAGTCAGCTAGATTTGCAAAACCTTCTACATTCCAAAGCTTCGTTTCTCTTCTAGAAAATGGGTGAAAAACACAATAAGGTTGAGACAAATCAAGATTTTGTGAGATCTTGTTCTTAATTGATATACGAGTGGAATCTGAAACAATCAGATCTAATTGATAATCTTCTTGTATCAATTCAAAACCTAAAGAAGTTAAGGATGAAAGATTCCTCTCTAAGATATGATTGTCTCCAACCTCTGGAAAAATAACATCAAAACTATTTTTCCAAAAAGCACCTCTCCTTTTAGGGTCCCCTACTCCTGCTCTCTTTGCATCAGATAAAAGACGAGAAAAAAGTGCCATTCTCCATTGAGTAGTTAGAAAAATAGCATAATCATATTTTTCCTTTTTTAAATCTAAGCAAAGTCTAATCTCTTTATATATTTTTTTTAAAAAGGAGGTTTCTGATGATAGGTGGGCTTCGTAAGTCTTATTTATCCTGTCATCATCAAGAAGAACTTTAGCGGTGCCCTCGTAGACTAAGACATCTATAGTTGCATGCGGATAAAGTCTTTTAATAGTCGAAATTAAAGGAGTTATTAAAACCATATCACCATGGAATCTTAAAAGCGCAATTAAAAATCTCTTATTTTCTCTTTCCATTGAATAACTATCTTGACACAAGAGTAACTAGGATGCATTATGCGCGACTCTTGGAGTTACACAAGCTATGGCAAATATTAAATCGGCTAAAAAGAGAGCTAAGCAGAATAAAGTAAGAAATACTTTAAAAAGTTCTCAGAGATCTAAAACTAGGACAGCTATAAAGGCAGTTGAATCCGCTATTGAAAGTGGAGATAAGTCAGCGGCTGCTGAGGCTTATAAAAGCGCTGTAAAAACTCTTGATACTATGGCAAATAAGAAAGTACTCCACAAAAATAAAGCATCTAGAACAAAATCAAGACTTAATAAAAAAATTAAAGCCCTCTAAGACAAAACTAAATTGTCTCTATGGATTACTTCTTCTTCAACTAAATAACCCAGTTTAGAAGAAAGATCTTCAGACTTAAGACCTATAACCTTTTGAAGTTCTTGTGATGAAAAGTTAGTTAGTCCTAAAGCAATTTCGTTTTCTTTATCATCGAAACAACTTATTAAATCGCCCTTCTCAAATTTTCCTGAACAAGAGATTATCCCAACAGGCAATAAACTGGTTCCTTTGTTTTTTAAAGCTTCGACTGCACCTGTATCAATAACTAACGAACCTGAAGACTTTCCTCTTGAGACAATCCATTGCTTTCTTGATTGAAGCGAATTTTTATTACTTATTATCTTTGTTCCACTTAAATTAGATTCTGAATCAAGAATCTCCTTAACTTTATCACCCTTGAGAATCCAAGTTACACATCCAGTAGTTGAAGCTTTTTTTGCTGCTTCTATTTTAGTTATCATTCCTCCCCTTCCAAGAGTACCTGAGCCCTCAAGATTTATTTGGGAAAGACTAAAACTATCTTCATCTAAATTTATTTGCTTAATTAACTTTGCAGAATTATCTTTATTAGGATCAGAAGTATAAACACCCTCTTGATCAGTTAAGATAATCAACTTATTAGCATTGATCAGACCAGCTATAGCTCCTGCAAGAGAATCATTGTCTCCAAATGAGATTTCATCGGTAGCAACACTATCATTTTCATTAACTATAGGTACAACGTTTAAGCTCAGGAGTGTATTAAGACTATGCCTAGCATTTAGGTATCTTTCTCTATTGGCTATATCTGAATGGCTAATTAAGACTTGAGCAGATTGAATAGAAAATTTCTTAAATTCATTCTGATAAAGATTAATAAGACCTAACTGACCTACTGCAGCACTAGCTTGGAGTAAAGGCAAAGACTGTGGTCTAGTATTCAGATCTAGATCATACATACCTTGAGCTACAGCACCTGAAGAAACCACAACAACTTCTACATCTCTATCTTTAAGTTCTTTTACTACCTTAACTAAAGAGAGAATAAAAGAGTCATCTAATCCTCTTTTACTTGAAGCAACAAGACTGCTGCCTGCCTTAATTACCCATCTCTGCTTATATTTCTTCATTTAAATTTTCTAAATAAAATCCAACTTCTTTAACTAATTCTTCTGTCCCTATTCTATTTTTTGCAGATACAGTATGAATACTAAATTCTTTTTCTAAGTCCTTAGTTGTCTCCACTAAGAAATCGATATCTTCCTTGCTTAACAAATCTATTTTATTCAAAACGATCCACTTTACTTTAGTGACCAATTCTTCATCGAAATTTTTTAATTCTTTTATTAATTCCTCAGTTTCCTCTTTTATTTCCTCTGCTAATTTATCTTCCACATCAATAATTGTTAATATAGCTCTGGTCCTAGATAAGTGTTTTAAGAATTGAATTCCTAAACCAACCCCCTCTGAAGCTCCCGCGATAAGCCCGGGTATATCAGAAATTACAAAACTTTTATCTGTAAGATAATCCACCACTCCTAAACTGGGCTTTAGAGTAGTGAATGCATAGTCCGCTATTTTAGGGTTTGCAGAAGAAACCGATTTTACCAATGAAGATTTTCCAGAATTAGGCTTCCCGAGAAGACCTACATCAGCTAAAAGTCTTAATTCTAATCTCAAAGAGATGCTTTCTCCTTCTTCGCCTTTCGTGGTCTGTCTTGGAGTTCTATTTTTCGAACTTTTGAATCTAACATTCCCTAGACCGCCATCGCCTCCTTTTGCAATTACAAATTCTTCGTTATTCTTTTCTAAATCTACAACTTTTTCTTTTAAAGATTCGTTAAAGATAACTGTTCCGGGTGGTACCTCGATATACAAATCCTCACCGTCAGCACCAGTTTTGTTATTATTCCCTCCCCTCTTACCTGATTCTGAGATAAAAGATTTCTCGTATCTAAATTTCGCTAGAGTATTAAGTCCTTCATTAGTTCTAAAGATGATGTCTCCTCCTTTACCTCCATCACCTCCATCAGGTCCTCCTTTAGGAAGATTCTTTGCTCTGAAAAAGCTAAGTAAACCATCTCCGCCATTCCCTGCAGAGACTTCAATAAAAACTTCATCAATGAAATTCATTGAGACTTGAGAGTTATTGTAATGAACCTTAAGAAGGTTCTACATTGACGAATTGGCGAAGCTTTGGTCCTTTCTTTGTAAAAGATACTTTGCCATCTATTTTTGCATAAAGAGTGTGATCCTTTCCGCACCCAACATTATGTCCAGGATGGAATTTTGTTCCTCTTTGCCTGACTATGATTGAACCAGCAGTAATTTGTTCTCCACCAAAGGCCTTAACTCCTAGTCTTTTAGACTCTGAATCTCGTCCATTTCTACTGCTTCCACCTGCTTTCTTGTGCGCCATGATAATACCTAAGAAGTTATTTTTTCTATTTGAACCTCAGTAAATGCTTGCCTATGCCCATAGGTTCTTTTGTAGTTCTTTCTTCGTTTCATTTTGAATACTTTTACTTTATCGCCCTTACCATGTCTTACAACTTTGGCAGAAACTTTAGCGTTTTCTACAAAAGGGTTGCCTACTTTAGAGTCTTTCCCATTAGAAACTAATAAAACCTTATCAAATTCTATGACAGATCCTTCTTCACTAGATAGCAGTTCAAGTCTGATTGACTCTCCTTCTGCTACTCTGTGTTGTTTTCCTCCACTCTCTATAACGGCAAACATAATTTATTAGAATTCTTTATTAAGGACGCGCACTATACGAAAATAAGTAAATATTCGCAATAAAATAATCTTTTCTATTTTTTAAACTAAAATACATCTAATGAATCACTTAAATGTAATAAAAGAGGAACTAGGATTATTAGAAAATAAATTAATTGAATTTATTTCTTCTGAGATTACTTTAGCTACTGAGATAAGTGAATATATAGTAGCTTCAGGTGGAAAAAGAATAAGGCCCACCCTGTGCATTCTCACTGGTAAAGCTCTTTCTTATGAAGAAGAAAATCTCATTAACTTGAGTGCAGCAATTGAACTTCTGCATACAGCTACCTTAATTCATGATGATGTAGTTGACGAAAGTTTGTTTAGAAGAGGAAAACAATCCATTCAAAGCAAATGGAGTGATGCACATGGTGTGTTGGTTGGTGATTTTGTTTATTCGAAAGCCTTTCAATTAATGGCATCACTGGACAAAAGAGAGTTGATTGAAGAATTGGCTCGCTCCACAAATAGAATCTCAGAAGGAGAAGTTTTACAACTATCTTTAAAAAGCAGTCAGAACTTCTCGGATAAGAATTATTTTGAAGTTATAGGTAGAAAAACTGCGGAACTATTTAAAGCGTCTGTAGTAACTGCTGCTATAGCTGCTTCTGCAGATGAAGTTACAATCAATTCTTTACATAATTTTTCTTATAAATTAGGAATTGCCTTTCAAATAAAAGATGATCTATTGGACTATGTAGGCAATGAAGAAAAAATAGGAAAAAAGTTAGGTAAAGACTATCAAGAAGGAAAAATAACTCTTCCTATAGTTAGGGCTATTGAATTATCAGATAAAGATAAACAAGTTTTCCTAAAAGAATCTATGTTAAGTGGAGATATGAATAAATTTGATGAAGTCATCAAAATAATACTTGATTCAGGAGCATTAGAAAGAGTTAAAGAAGAAGAAGAAAGATATGTTAAGGATTGTCTTAAGGATTTAGATATTCTTCCTGAAAACGAATATAAAGACGCTTTAGCGCATATTACTTATAGTTTGATTGATAGAGAAGAATAACCCAAAAAATATCACTAATAGTTCATTTTAGGTATTATTAATATTATGGATAACTTTACACCCCAAAGCAGTTATACCAAAGAGGAACTATTAGATTGTTCTCAAGGTAATTTATTTGGAGAGAAAAATGGAAGGCTACCTACTCCTAATATGCTTATGTTTGACAGAATTGAGGAAATTAATAACTCAGAAGGTAGGTACAATAAAGGTAAAATAATTGCAGAACTCGATATCAATCCTGATCTTTGGTTTTTTGATTGTCATTTTAAAGGAGACCCTGTAATGCCTGGCTGTCTGGGTTTAGATGCAATGTGGCAACTAGTAGGATTCTATCTTTGCTGGCTTGGCAATCCAGGAAAAGGAAGAGCCCTTGGTTCTTCGGAAGTGAAATTCTTTGGTCAAGTTCTTCCAACAGCAAAAAAAGTAACCATTGATATCGATATCAAGAGAGTATTAAATCTTGATTTAGTAGTAGGAATTGGAGAAGGTTCTCTGAAAGTAGATGGCAGAGAAATCTACACTGCTAAAGGACTTAAAGTAGGCCTTTTTGAAGACACAAGTAGTTTCTAGAATATGAGAAGAGTTGTAGTTACAGGCATGGGTATTGTGTCCAGTATTGGAAATAATATTAATGAAGTAAAAAATTCTCTAACCAATCTAAATTCAGGTATAACAAGTAACCTTATTTATGAGGAAATGGGCCTTAGGAGTCATGTTTCGGGATCAATTAAAGAATTAGATTTAAAAGAAAATATTGATAGGAAGAATTTAAGATTCATGGGTGAGGCAGCTGCTTTTGGGTATATAAGTGCCAGTCAGGCTATAAATGACGCAAATTTAACTGAAGAAATGGTATCTAATCCTAGAACAGGATTGATAATGGGTTCAGGTGGAGCTTCTTCAGAAGATCAAATTGAATCGGCTGATATTCTTAGAGAAAAAGGTTTAAAGAGAATAGGCCCCTATAGAGTTACAAAAGCGATGGGTAGTACAGTCTCAGCATGCCTATCAACAGCTCTAAAAATAAAGGGAATAAATTTCTCTATTTCTTCTGCTTGCTCTACAAGTGCTCATTGCATAGGTGTTGGCATGGAACAGATACAACTAAATAAACAAGATGTATTAATTGTTGGAGGAGCTGAAGCAGAGCACTGGGGTATAACTAGCCTATTCGATGCCATGGGAGCTCTTTCAACAAAATATAATGAAGATCCTCATAAAGCTTCTAGAGCTTTTGATAAAGATAGAGATGGTTTTGTCATAGCTGGTGGAGGTGGAGCTCTAGTAATTGAAGAGCTGGAGCATGCAAAGAAAAGAGGAGCCAAAATATATGCAGAACTTACTGGGTATGCTGCCACTTCAGATGGCCATGATATGGTCAGCCCTTCTGGAGAAGGTGCTTTAAGATGCATGGAAACAGCATTAACTATGTCCGGAGGAGAAAACCCTGATTATATCAACGCTCATGGAACAAGCACTCCAGTTGGCGATATTGCTGAGATTGAAGCTATACATAATCTTTTTGGTAAAAATAGTCCCTTAATTAGTTCAACTAAATCTTTAACAGGTCACTCTCTTGGTGCAGCAGGAGTACAAGAATCAATCTATAGTCTACTAATGTTAAATGAAGGATTTCTCTGTGCTTCAGCTAATATAGATCACATTGATGAAAAAATTTCTAAAGCCAATATTCTGAGAAAAAATCAAACAGGAACTTTTAAAAAAGTTATGTCAAACAGTTTTGGTTTTGGTGGCACAAATGCCTGTCTTGTTTTTGAAACCCTAAACTAAAAGGGAATATCATCATCCTCTATTGAACTCTGTGAGACATCTTGAGGTTCTTGGCCTTCGGGTGGCGATTGATCATATGCATCAGAGTTATTCGAAGACCCTCTGCTGTCTAAGAACTGGATATCTCTTGCATTAATCTCTGTTGTGTATCTTGTTACACCATCTTGCTCCCATTTTCTAGTTTGTAAAGAGCCCTCAATGTAAACTTTAGATCCTTTTTTTAAATATTCTCCAGCAATTTCTGCCAACCTTCTCCATAAGACAACTCTATGCCATTCAGTTCTTTCTTGTTCATTTCCGGTATCTTTGTCTTTCCATGATTCAGAGGTAGCAATGCTTAAGGTTGTGACTGCTGCTCCACCTGCTGTATATTTTACATCTGGATCTTGACCTAAATTCCCTACTAATATTACTTTGTTTATTCCGCTTCTTGCCATTTTTCCTTTAATTTATTTAAGTTAATCTATCGAGTTAGAGATTATAATCAGATTTTAATCAATAAGTTCAAAAGAATTCATTTAAATGAAAGAGATAAAAGTAAGAGGTGCAAGACAGCACAACTTAAAAAACATAGATGTTAACTTACCAAGAAACAAATTGGTTGTTGTTACAGGTCTTTCGGGTTCAGGTAAATCATCATTAGCTTTCGATACTCTTTATGCAGAGGGACAACGCAGATATGTAGAATCACTTTCTTCTTATGCCAGAAACTTTCTTTCTATGATGGAAAAACCCGATGTAGATCACATAGAAGGGTTGTCTCCGGCGATATCAATAGAACAAAAATCTACTTCTCATAATCCTAGATCCACTGTGGGTACAGTCACTGAAGTTTATGATTATCTGAGACTTCTTTTTGCTAGAGCAGGAACTCCTAGATGTCCAGATCATGGAGATTCTTTAGAAGGCCAAACTTCTAATCAGATATGTGATCAGATAATTAAAATTAATCAAAATTCTAGATTGCTTATTCTTGCTCCAATTATTACAAATCAAAAAGGCGAACACTTGCATGTTTTTGAAGAATTAAAAGTACAAGGATATGTGAGAGTAAGGGTAAATAATATTGTGGTCGACATTGATGACATACCTAAGCTAAATAAAAACAAAAAACACTTCATCGAAGCAGTTATTGATAGAGTCAAAGTTCCAGAAAAGAAGAAGATGTCTGATGATTTTAGACTGCGATTATCAGAGTCAGTAGAAAATGCTTTAACACTCGGAGAGGGGATTATAAAAACATTGGACTTAGATAATGAAGACGATGAAATAACCTACTCATCAAAAATGGCATGCCCAAAATGTGGTTATAGTATTCCAGAACTAGAACCAAGATTATTTACTTTTAACAACCCATCTGGTGCTTGTCCTGATTGCGAAGGTTTAGGAATAAAGCCATACGTTGATGAAAAGAGAATAATCTACGATGAAAGATTTTCCATACAAGAAGGTGCTATTAGAGGATGGGATATAAATAGAAAGTACCACTATCACATGATGAAATGTTTATCTAAGCAATATAACTTTTCATTAGAAGAGCCTTTTTCTGATTTAAATACTGAGATAAGGGATTTAATTCTCAATGGTTCAAATGGAGAAATAGTTGATTTTAGCTGGACCAATAAACGTGGCAGAAGAATGGAAAGATTTTTTGCATTCGAGGGCGTCATCAATAATGTAAATAGAAGATATAGAGAGACTGATTCCAACTTTATAAGAGAAGATTTATCTAAAATGTTTAGTTTTAAAAACTGTAAATCATGTGAGGGAACAAGGCTAAGAGAAGAAGCTAGGAATGTTTTCTTAGAAGATAAATCTATCTCTTCAATAACAGAAATGACTATAGATCAGTCATTTGCTTTTTTTAGTAAATTAAAACTTAAAGGAACAAAAAAGGAAATTGCAGACAGGATTGTTAAGGAAGTAAATGAAAGATTAGAATTCTTAATTGATGTAGGTCTTAACTACCTTACTCTAGACAGAAGTGCAGAAAGTTTAAGTGGCGGTGAAGCTCAAAGAATAAGACTAGCTAGTCAAATAGGTGCAGGATTGGTAGGAGTTACTTATATACTGGACGAACCTTCTATTGGACTTCATCAAAGAGATAATAAAAAGCTACTAAAAACTCTAGAAAAACTGAGAGATTTAGGAAACTCTGTAGTTGTTGTAGAACATGATGAAGAGACAATGTTTTTTGCTGATCATGTAATCGATATAGGTCCAGGGGCGGGTGTTCATGGAGGAAAAGTTTGTGCAGAAGGTACTGCAAAAGAAATATCCAAATCTAAAAATTCTATAACGGGCCAATACTTATCAGGGCAAAAGAAAATCAATATTCCTTCTAAAAGAAGAAAACCTAAAAGTAAAAGATCTGAAGAAGGCTGGCTAAAATTAAAAGGAGCTTCTGGACACAACCTTAAAGAAGTTGATCTAGACATTCCTTTAGGTCTCTTTATATGCATTACAGGTGTTTCTGGTTCAGGAAAGTCTACCCTTTTAAACCAAACCCTTCTCCCCGCAGTTACTGATGTTTTAAACAAAAGTACTAGATCTGAATCAAAACCATATCAATCTCTAGAAGGAGCTGAAGAAGTTAGTAAGATCATAGAGATTAGCCAAAGCCCTATAGGAAGAACACCCAGATCTAATCCAGCTACATATACAGGTTTATTTACTCCTATAAGAGATCTCTTCTCTGGAACACAAGAATCTAGATCTAGAGGCTATAAACCAGGAAGGTTTAGTTTTAATGTTAAAGGAGGCAGGTGTGAAGCCTGTCAAGGTGATGGTGTAATTAAAGTTGAAATGCACTTTTTACCTGATATTTACGTTAAATGCGATGCTTGTAATGGAGAAAGATACAATAGAGAAACTCTTGAAGTTAAATATAAAGGAAAAAATATTTATGAAGTCCTTGAGCTGACTGTTGATGATGCACTAACTTTCTTTAGCTCTATCCCTGTAATAAAGAAAAAACTTGAAACTCTAAGGGATGTTGGACTTGGTTATATAAAATTGGGTCAACAAGCTACGACTTTATCAGGGGGAGAGGCTCAAAGAATTAAACTCGCTAAAGAATTATCTAAATCTCCTTTAGGACACACTCTTTACTTGTTAGATGAACCAACCACAGGTCTTCACTTTCATGATGTAAATTTATTATTGGAAGTTCTGAAAAGATTAAGGGATAACGGCAACACGGTAGCTGTCATAGAACACAATATGGAAGTAATAAAATGTTCAGACTGGATTATTGATCTAGGCCCTGAAGGAGGAGCAGAGGGAGGAGAAATTATTGCCCAAGGAACTCCAGAAGATCTTTCAAAAATTAAAAGGTCTTACACTGGGAAATTTCTAATAGATGTGCTTAAAAAGTAACTAA
>CENY01029541.1_pt1 | contig 17788 bp, 14 predicted proteins | sample 356181 | NCBI WGS metagenome assembly CENY01 (sample SAMEA2619840, study PRJEB7988) | marine metagenome | isolation source: saline water (ENVO:00002010), including
AAGAACCTCCTGAAGATGCTTTTTCATGGACAAAATCCATAGAAAATACTCCAGATAACCCAATTGAGATCATAATTGGTTTCGAAAAAGGAATCCCGATTTCATTAGATAATAATAAAGTTTCTGGTAAGGAATTAATTGAAAAACTTAATATTTTAGCTGGAGAACATGGTGTAGGAAGGATAGATCATACAGAAAATAGACTAGTAGGAATAAAATCTAGAGAAGTTTACGAAACTCCTGCTGCAATAGTTCTTCATAAATCAATTAAGGCACTTGAAACATTAACTCTTTCAAGAGATCAACAAAGAATGAAAAATATAATTTCTCAGATCTACTCTGACATGGTCTATGATGGAAGATGGTTTACTGAACTAAGAAGTAATATTGATGCAATGATGAACGACATGCAAAAATTTACCACTGGGGAAGTAAGAGTAAAGCTTCATAAAGCAAATTGCATTGTCACTGGCAGAAAATCTGAATATTCTCTTTACGATTTTGATTTAGCAACTTACTCAACAGATGATATTTTTGAACATTCTTCAGCTACTGGTTTTATTGATATATTTTCATTACCTGGTAAAACTCAAGCAAAAAATCAAACTTTTCATGACAGTAAATGATAGGATTTTTTTATGTCTAAAATCAACAAAAAAAATAATTTTACTTATAGCGTAAGTGGTGATAATTTAGAAGACGATTTCACCTCTTCAATTGACATTGATAAGCAAATGTATGAGGAAGATATTAGAGGGTCAATTGCTCACACTCAAATGCTTGCTAAACAACAAATTATTACTAAAAAAGATAAAGAAAAAATTATATCTGGTCTTTTGGCAATAAAAAAAGAAATATTAAGCAACAAATTTGAATGGAAATCTAGTTTAGAAGATATACATATGAATATAGAAAGTAGACTTTACGATCATATTGGAGAAATAGCAGGTAAATTACATACAGCCAGATCAAGAAATGATCAAGTTGCTACCGATGTTAGAATGTGGACTAAAAAAATATGTGTACAAATAATTTCAAAAATTGCAGAATTACAATCATCTTTCGTAAAAATTGCAGAAAAAAACATTGATACAATACTTCCTGGATACACACATATGCAAAAAGGACAACCCATTTCATTAGCTCATCATTTTTTAGCCTATTATGAAATGCTTAAAAGAGATTTGAATCGTTTCCAACAAGTTTATAGCAGTGCAGATGTAATGATACTGGGATCTGGTGCATTATCAGGAGTTAATTACCCTGTAGACAGAGAATGGTTAGCAAAAGAGTTAGATTTTTCAAAAATTTCGAATAATTCTATGGATGGAGTTTCTGATAGAGATTTTATTGTTGAATTCATAAATGCTTGCTCTCTAGTTATGACTCATTTATCTAGGTTTAGTGAGGAGATAATTATTTGGTCGTCAGAAGAATTTCAATTCATAAAAATTTCAGATAAGTTTTCAACAGGATCTAGTATGATGCCTCAAAAAAGAAATCCTGATTATGCGGAATTAGTTAGAGGCAAAATAGGAAGTGTCTTTGGGTCGTTATTTGGGATGTATACAATCTTAAAGGGATTACCACTAACATATAATAGAGATTTACAAGAGGACAAAAAACATCTTTTTGAATCTGCAGCTACAACAATTAAGTGCTTAGATGTTACTGATGGAATAATTCAAAATATAAAAATAAACAAAGATACAATGCTTTCTTCAGCAAAAAATAGTTTTATTTTAGCAACTGACATAGCAGATTATTTAGTGAAAAAAGGTATTCCTTTTAGAGAATCATATGTAATTATTTCTAACTTAACAAAGGAATTAACTAAGAAAAATATAATGATTTCTGAATTAACCATAAATGACTATAAGAAATACTCCCAATACTTTGAAGAAGATATCCTGAATCTAAGTTTGGAAACAGCTATTGAATCAAAAAACTCAATTGGTGGAACTGCAAAAAAAATTGTGGAAAAAGCCTTAAATCAAGCAAAAAAAGAGATTAAAATAACTACTGATCAATATGAAAAAAATTAGAATTTCTCCTTCAATTTTATCTGCAGATTTCTTGAATTTATATGACTCAATTAAAGAAATTGAAAATGCTGGTGCTGATGAGATACATTATGACGTAATGGATGGCATGTTTGTACCTAACATAACCTTTGGATTACCCATATTAGACTCCATAAGAGCTATAACAAATCTAAAAATAGATGTACATATGATGGTAGAGGAACCTGTAAGATTTATAAATGAATTCGAAAGAAGCGGTGCTGACATATTTACTATTCACTATGAAGCATGTGAAAATATTGAAGATTCTATAAAAAAAATTAAAAATAGTAGAATGGAAATTGGTATTTCAATAAAACCTAATACAAATGTAAAATCAATACTTCCATATCTAGAAAGTGTAGATAGAATATTGATAATGACCGTAGAACCGGGATTTGGAGGACAAGCCTTTAATGAGAATATGGTATCAAAAATATCAACAATAAAAAATTATTTGATTGAAAAAAATATTGATATAGATATTGCTGTAGACGGTGGCATCAAAGTTGAAAACTCCAAAAAAGTCATAGATGCAGGGGCTAATGTTTTAATCTCAGGTACAGGAATATTTCAGTATGATAAAGGCGCAAAGTCGGCTATTTCAGAATTGAGAAATTCTGATAAACAATAGATTACTCACCGGTAAGAGAAATGCCTTTTTTGTCAAGAGTTCTTATTTCTCGTGCTGTTAATTTAATTCTATACTTTTTACCATTGATTACCACCCACTTATTTTGTAGATTAGGTTTAGACGCCTTTCTGGTCGCATTAAGTGCATGGGAACGTTTATTTCCAAATAAAGGTTTTGGTTTGGGGCCTAATCCCAATTTTTCTCTCAACTGATCAGATGATGGCATAAAAAATTCCTAATGTTTAAGTAAATTATTATTATATTTATAAATAACTAATTGTTTCAGCAAATAATTTGTTAAGTATTTGTTAAATTAATAGTACTATTACTATTTTATATGTAAAATAAAATTTTTTCCATGGCAATAAATGGCAATACTAAATTAAACGCACTAGATTCGACTCAATTAATCAGTGCTATTAAGTCATTTTCAGTTGCACTTAATCTGAATACCGAAACTATTAATGCCTTAAACGTTTTTCCAGTACCTGATGGTGATACTGGTACAAATATGTATTTATCAGTTAAGTACATTTTAGAAAATTTAGAAGAAAAAGACAACGAAAAACAAATAAATTTGCTTGCAAAAGATATAGCAAAATTAAGCCTACTTGGTGCTAGAGGCAATTCTGGTTTGATTCTTTCACAATTTTTTAAAGGATTATCTCAATCCTTAGAAAATAAAAATACATTAGATTCAATTAGTTTTGCTCAGTGCTTAGATTATGCAACTAAAAATGCTTATGATTCACTTCCCAATCCTGTGGAAGGAACAATGGTTACAGTCTTTCGTGAATGTGCAGATCAAGCAAAATTAGAAATAGATAAAAATTCAAATTTATTAGAATTAGTTTCCAATGTTACTAAAACATCAATAGAATCTGTTAGGAATACTCCCAAACTATTACCAGTTCTGGATGAAGCAGATGTGATTGATTCTGGGGGTTTTGGATTTGCCGTGATGCTTACAGCATTAAAGAAATTAATAGCCAAAGATAAATCTCCATTAAAAAAATTAGAAGTCCCAATGCCTGATTCTAAATCTTTTTCTGGTAAAATCAGCAAAGAATTCTTATCAGAACATGAATTAGATGAATGGGGTTTTTGTACAACATTTTCAGTAGAAGCCAACGAGGACAAATTAGATCTAAAATCTATACAAAAAGATTTAGAACTTATTGGAAAATCTGTAGCTGTTGATGCTATAGAAAATATCCTAAAAATTCATGTGCATGTTGAAAACTCTGACACTGCAATAACATACGGGAAAAAACTTGGTAAGGTTTCAAACATAGAAATTGGAAATATGGATAAACAATTTTTTAACATGAAAAATAAAAAGTCCGAGATAGAATATGATTACGAAATAGTAACCTTTGCTTCTGGTGAAGGAATAGCTGAACTTATTGATAGTGCTGGATGGGGTATAACTAAAATAATTAGATTAAATAAAAATGGGCTACCTTCAATATCTGAGATACTTGAAATTATCAATAATTGTGAATCTAACAACATTATTCTTATAACTAATAACCCCAATCTAATTGCAACTACAAATCAAATTGACGACCTAACAAAAAAAATAGTTACTGTTATACCAACTAAAAATGAACAAGAAGGAGTTTCTGCACTTTTTGCATTTAATCCTGATAATAATATTCAAACCAATTCAAAATTAATGAAGGAAAGCTATCTTAGTATTTCATCTGGATTTATAGCCAAGTCAAGTAGAAATGTAAAATTAAATGGTGTCGACATTAAAAAAGATGAATACTTTGGGATTTTAGATAAAATCGTTAAGAAAACTGGAAAAAATAAATTAGAAGTACTAAATTCTTTGATAAAGAATAACATAAAAGAGGAAAAATTTATTACAATTTTTTCAAAAGAAAAACTTAATAGTGTTGAGATAGAAAAAATTGAGGGTCTACTAAATAATTATGAAATTGAAATTATATACGGTGGACAATTATTACAAGAGTTTTTAATTTCAGCTGAATGAATGGAAAAAAAATGAAAATAGCAGTAGTTACAGACAGCACATCGGATATTCCCGCAAATATTGCGACTAAAAATAAAATTAGCGTAGTACCTCTAAATTTACATGTGGAAAATAAAACATATTTAGATAATATAGATATTTCAGCAGATGAATTATATGAGATGCTTCCATCCTCTAGTGTAGCCCCTACCACATCAGCACCATCAGCAGGTACATTCATAGAAGTTTATGAAAATTTACTGAAATCATATGATCAAATTATATCAATCCATATTTCATCAAAATTAAGTCTTACACATGGCTCAGCTGTAAATGCAGCTAAAGAAATTAATAAGAAAAAAAAGTTGGTTGAAGTTATTAATTCAGAAACAGCTTCAATGGCACTAGGACTAACTTCAATAATTGTTGCTGAGACAATCAAAAAAAATAATATATCTCTTGATGAAGCAAAAGAACTTAGTAAAAATCTTAGTGAAAGATCAACTTTCCTAGGTATGGTTCCTACTTTAAAATATTTAGTAAGAGGTGGCAGAATAGGTAAAGCTAAAGGTTTTGTTGGGTCACTATTAAAATTCAAGCCTATCCTTACAATGCAAGATGGGGAAGCCCATCCATTGGTTAGAGTAAGAAGCATTGAAAAGGGTATAAATAAACTTAAAGAATTGGCTCAAGAAAATTCACCACTAGAAAAAATTTCTGTTTTGTATACTACAGAAAAAGATAAAGCTGAAGAAATAGCTGAAGATATAAAAACATTTGACAAAAAAATTGATCCTATTATCGCTCAATTAGGTCCTGTAATTGGAGCACACTTAGGTCCAAGTGTACTAGGATTAGGTTATATAAAATCATAATAATTCACTAATGAAAAATGGTTCAAAAAATCAAGAAATAACCAACTCAATAATTAAAGTATTAAATCTTGAAGCTAAGTTAAAATTTTCAGATAATTCAGTTATAGGAGGACTTGATAGTTTACTAAAAAAATCCGAAAAACTTTTACCATGGCTTTATAACATTGAACCAATAACTGGTATGAGTTACAGCGCCCTAATGCCAGGAGAAAGGCAAAGATGGGCAAAAAATGTTATTCAAAGAATAAATAATATAAAAACCAAGAAACCATCTATAAATATCACAATAAATAGCAAAATAAATGAATTAAAATTTCTTCACTGGTCTACAAAAAAAAAATTGTCAGGTACTCGTATAAAAACCTTAAATGATATATTTTCTTTTTTCCCAAATAGACACATAAATTATTCAAAATCTGTTTATATAAACGATACACTCGACAAAGAAATTGTTACTGTAGAAGGTATTATAATAAAATCTCAAAAAGGCAAAACGAATACAAATCTCTCATATTCAAAAATACTTATTAAAGATCAATCAGGTTTAGCTAGTTGCACTTTTTTTAGGCAGCCATATTTATTTGATAAAATGAAAAAAGGGGTAAAGATTAAGATTAGCGGAGAGGTAAAAAAATATAACAATTTTGTCCAATTTAATAATCCAGACTACGAAATAAAAAATAATTTTTCTACGCAAAATACACATGCAGGTAATTTTCTGCCCGTTTACCCTTCATTGGAAGGAATTCCACAAAGAACAATCAGAAATACTATAAGAAAATCTCTGGATAATGGATCAAATTTGATAAATGATTTTATTCCAGATGAAATATTAAAAAGAAATAATTTTTTCCCCCTAAAAAAAGCATTTGAGAATATGCATTTCCCCCTAACTATAGAGGAACAAAAAGAGTCAAATAGAAGGTTAGCTTTTAATGAACTTTTTTTATACCAACTATTAGGTTTGAAAAAAAAATATCAATGGCAAAAAGAAGAAAATAGTATAAATATATCTGATCAAGAGATAGTGAATATTTTTATGAACTCTCTGAAATTCTCTCTAACCAACGACCAGATCTCTTCTGTAAATGAAATCTTGAAGGATATAAATTCTATAATTCCAATGTCAAGACTTTTGCAAGGAGAAGTTGGAAGTGGAAAAACTATAGTTGGAATATGCGCTATACTAGCAACTGTTTCAAGCGGATATCAAGCTTTGATGATGGCTCCAACAGAAGTTTTAGCAGAACAACATTTTATTAATATGGTTAATGAATTAAGAGGAAAAACAGTAAATAATCTATACGAAAATTATGTTTATGATATTTATTTACCTGGTAAATCTAATGAAAAAATAAAACTAATTTTATTAACAGGAAGTGTTAGGAATAAAACTAAAAAAGAAATAATTAAATTAATTAATAATGGAAAAAATAATATAGTAATTGGTACACATTCATTAATTCAAGAAAAAGTTCATATATCTAATTTAGGTCTGGTTGTAATAGACGAGCAACACAAGTTTGGGGTTGAACAGAGGAAAATACTTACATCTAGAAATCCACGCCCTCATCTGTTAGCGATGTCTGCAACTCCAATACCAAGAACCCTATCCTTGACAGTGTACGGAGACTTAAACATTTCTACATTAAGAACATTACCAAAGGATAGATCCGAAATAGAGACATATGCAGTAGATAAAGAATCAGAAATAAATGATGCATATAACAAAATCATTGAAGAAGTAAGAGCTGGCAGGCAAGCTTTTATAGTATGTCCTTTAATTGAGAAATCAGAATCAATAGATGCTGATTCAGCAATAGAAACCTTCGAATTACTAAAGAATAGTATTTTTTCTAAGGAGAAAATTGCATTACTACATGGAAAAATGAATATCAAAGAAAAGCAAGATATCATGAGAAAAATGAGAGATAAGGAAATAGATATACTCGTATCAACGCCAGTAATAGAAATTGGTGTTGATATTCCAAATGCGAGTTGTATGGTTATCATGAGTTCAAATAGATTTGGCTTAGCACAATTGCACCAAATCAGAGGAAGAATAGGCAGAGGTAATCATAAAAGTTTTTGCTTTCTTTTTCATAAAAATACAAATGAAAATTCACAAAAAAGAATTGAAGTAATAACTGAAAATAATGATGGTTTTAAAATTTCTTATGAAGACATGAAATTACGTGGGCCTGGTGCTTATTTAGGAACAACTCAGAGTGGGTGGAATGAACTAAAATTTGCAAATATTGAGGATGAAAATTTGATTAAATTATCAAAAAAAGAGGCAGAATATTTATTTTTTGAGAATAAAAAATTTATAATAAAGAATGACGAACTAATTAAACAAATAAAAGCGCTAGAAATAAAAATTAATAACTAAAAGTGGAAAAAGACATAAAAAATATCATTTCAGATTCTCTAAAAATAAATGGTGGGGATTATAAAGAAATTCGTATTGAAGAAAATAATTCTACAAGGATAACCTATAGAGGTGATTCAAGGGAAAATATTTCAATCAATTCAGGTATTGGTGGATGTGCTAGAGTTTACTCAAATGGAGGGTGGGGATTTAGTAGTTTTAATGATATATATCAGTCAAAAAATAAAATGGCAGATGCAATTTCTTTATCCAAGCTTAACAGTAGTGAGTCAATAGATTTTGAAAAAAACTCAGTGGGTAAAGTTTCTTTACCAGCAAGGTCAATTAAGAATCCAAAAAATATTTCTCTCAACGAAAAAATTAATATTTTAGAACATTATAAAGATTTGATAGTTAATAAAAAAAATATAAATGGCTGTGAAATTTCTTATGGAGACCTTGAAAGAAAAGTTATTTTTAGTGATACGTTAGGAAATGAAATTGAGCAAAGTTTTATTCATGTAATTCTTAGGATTTCTGCAAATAGCACTGACGGAAATGAGATGCTTCAATCTGGATTTTCTATTGGATCATTAGGAGACTTTACTATCGTAGAAAACTTAGATAAAGAAGTAAATGAATGTGTAGCCAAGGCACAAAAATTAATCAATGCAAAAAAAATAGAAGGTAAAGAATCAACCGTAATTTTAGATCAAATTTTAGCAGGTGTTTTTGTCCATGAGGCTTTTGGACATTTATCTGAGGCCGATAACGTTTATGAAAATGAAAGACTAAAAAAAATATTGAAACTTGGTACAAAATTTGGAAATAATGATCTTAATATTACTGATGGTGCTAAAATTCCAAACCTCCGAGGATCATATGAATATGATGATGAAGGCACTCCTTCTACAAAAACTCCACTAATTCGAGATGGAGAATTAGTTGGAAGATTGCATTCTAAAGAAACCGCGTCAAAAATGAATGAAAAAAACACAGGTAATGCCAGAGCTATATCTTATTCTTATCCACCAATTGTACGAATGACTAATACAATTATCGAAAATAGTAATAATAATATAAAAGATATACTTAAGGATACGAAAGATGGACTCTATGTTAAGAATTGGTACGGTGGAATGACCCAGCATGAAATGTTCACATTTTCGTCTGCTGAAACGTATAGAATAGAAAATGGAGAAATCAAAGAAACTCTTAGACCAGTAAAACTTACTGGAAACCTATTTAATACTCTAAAAAATATAGATGGGATTGCTGATGATTTAATGATTAATCAAGGTGGTGGATGTGGAAAAGGTGGACAAATGCCATTGCCTGTATCAAATGGTTCTCCTCACATTCGAATTAATAATTGTCTAGTGTCGAGCGGGTAAATATGGAAAAAATTAAAAACTATTTATCGAAAAAGTTTGATCAATACGAAATTTATAGATCTCAAAGTAATTCTAAGAGTATATCTTTCGAATCAAATTCACTTAAGGAAATTTCATCTAAACAGGCCGAAGGTACATCTATTAGAGGAATTATAAATTCTGATCTAACCTTTGCATCAACGTCAAGTACAGACCCAGATAAGTTTATAAATGTAATAGAAGAATTATCTGGTTATCCAATATTTGCACCAATTATATTTCCTGACTACACAAAAAAAGATAAACAGGTTCAGTTGTATTCTAGTGATACTTATGAATTCCCCAATGACTATCTAATTGATCAAATAAAATTATCAAGGGATAAAATACTCAAAGTATTTCCAGATGCCCTTTGTGATTCAGGATTTAATCTTATTGAGTCAGAAAGCCAATTAGAGAATTCTAACGGCTTAGAAATAAGTACCAAGCAATCTTATTCAGGCTTTTATGTTTCAGTTCAGATTATTAATAATAAAGATATGCTTAATATCTATGATGGTTCTTCATCATCATTAATTATCAATAAAAATCAAATAATAATGATTACGGAAAAGATAATTAAGTATTTAAAGCTTGGGCAAAAAATCGTTAATCCACCTAAAAGTGGGTGTCCCGTACTATTTACCCCCTCTGGTCTTTTACAATCGATAATTTCACCTTTATTAGTGTCATTTAATGGGAGTAATATAGCAAAAAATCTATCAAAACTTTCAAATAAAGAAAATACTAAAATTTTAGATGAAAACATTAGTATTTATGATAATCCATCTATAGATTATAGTCCTGCATCAAAAAATTATGATGATGAAGGTGTACCTGCTAAGAAATTTGATCTTATAAAAAAAGGAAAATTTATCTCAGGATATTATGATCTAAAATCATCTAAAGAAGCAAAAAGACAAACCACAGGCTCAGCAGGGCGTTCAATCAACTCGCAGCCTACTCCAACAACTTCAAATATTGTTATGGAAAAAGGAAAAGATAAATTAGACAATATAATAAAATCGATTGATGACGGAATACTAATTGATAGTTTGCTAGGTGCCGGTCAAGGAAATGAATTATCAGGAGATTTCAGCGCAAATATTTCATTAGGATACAGAATAAAAAATGGCAAATTAATTGGTAGAATAAAAAATACAATGCTTTCTGGTAATGCTTTTGATGCTCTTTCAAAAATTAATCACCTAAGCCTTGAAACAGAAAATATATTTGGAACAATTAATCTACCTTATCTTTGCACAAATAATGTAGAAATTTCCTCATAAAAATTTTACTATATTTGTTATATCATAAAAAAAAATAATAATATAATCATGAAGAAAAAAATACCTACAACATTTACGCCACCTCCAAATCTTACTCGAGATAAAAAAGGCCTAGTTATTGTAAATACTGGTAATGGCAAGGGAAAAACTACAGCAGGCTTTGGTGTAATACTAAGAGCTTGGGGTAGAGACATGAAAACATTGGTAATTCAATTCATTAAAAATGAAAAATCAATGTATGGAGAACAACTTGCTGTTTCAAAATTAAACATAGAACTTATTACTTCAGGTAGAGGTTTTACTTGGACATCTAAAGACCTTAACGAGGATGAAGATTTAGCTCAAAAAGGTTGGAATATATCCAAAGAAAAAATTCTTTCTGGGGATTATGATGTAATACTTTTAGATGAAATAACATATCCAATAAATTATGGATGGATTGATATTAACGACGTACTCGACACTCTAAAGAAAAAACCTGATATGCTACATGTAATACTCACTGGAAGAGATGCAGATAAAAGAATTCAAGACTGTGCTGATCTAGTGACTGAAATGAAGGAACACAAGCATCCTTATTCAGATCAGGGAATCGTTGCACAAAAAGGTATTGAGTTTTGAGTTCAATCAAAACAATAACTGAAAATACTAATTTCAAGCCTGTAGATTATTGGGCAAAAATACCACACGGTATATGGATGAGAGAGGCAACATCTGTTGCTGTTGATAAAGATGATAATGTTTATGTATTTAACAGAGGAAATCAACCAGTATTAATTTTTGATACAAATGGTAATTTACTCAATATGTGGGGCAACGATAATCAAGATAATGATATAAGAATAATAACTGATTCATATGGTAATTCAATGCAATTTTGGAAAACTTGGTTTACCAGACCTCATTCAATTACGATTGATCATGAGGATAATATTTGGCTGGTTGATGATTCTGGAAATCAAATACATAAAATGAACAAAGAGGGGAAAAAATTACTTACAATAGGTGATGGTAAAAAAGCACCAGCACAGAGTGGGAAAATGTTCAATCAGCCGACTGATGTAGCTATATCAAAAACTACGAGTGAAATTTTCATCTCCGATGGGTACGGGAACTCAAGGATACATAAATTAGATAAAAATGGAAACCTCATTAAATCTTGGGGTAAACCTGGAACAGATCCTGGAGAATTTAATTTACCTCATAATTTAGCCCTAATTGACGATAAAGAAGTTATAGTATGCGACAGAGAGAGTAATAGAATTCAAATTTTTGACACTGAAGGAAATTACTTAAGGCAATGGTTTGTTCATAAAGCAGTGGCTGTTGAAGTTATTGGTTCAGGTGAAAATGTAAGATTGTTTATAGCTGAACAAGGGCCAACAACAGGGTCACCTCAAAGAGGTGTTGAAAATGTAGGAAACAGAATTGGAATTTATGATAGATACGGAAATAGAATCAAGCGTATTGGTTCGAAAAAATTTGGAGAACATTCTGATGGTTTCCTGTGGCCACATAGTCTTGCGATAGACAGTATGGGAAGTGTATATATTGCTGAAGTATCGTATACTGAGTGGGGAAAATACCAAAACCCAAAAAAAGAAATGATTTCACTTAGAAAATGGATAATAATATAAATAATTTGGTGTAAAATCTAACAAATTAAGGATCTTAAAAATGAAACCAGTAACAATAAAGAATGTAAAAACAATATTAACTGAACCAGATAATATAAGACTAGTTATAGTAAAAATTGAAACATCTGAACCAGGTTTATACGGAGTTGGATGTGCGACTTTTACCCAAAGACCAACAGCAGTTGCTGCAGCTATAGAAGATTACTTAAAACCATTTATATTAGGTAAGAATGTAGCTGATATTGAAGATATATGGCAATCCTCTTATGTCTCTTCCTACTGGAGAAATGGTCCGGTGTTAAATAATGCCTTATCAGGTGTAGATCAAGCATTATGGGATATCAAGGGCAAGATGGCAAATATGCCTGTATACGACTTACTTGGTGGAAGAGCAAGAGAAGCAGCCCCTGTTTATGTTCATGCATCAGGAAATTCTGTAGAAGAGGTAGGGGACCGTGTTCAAAATTTTACTGAAAAAGGATTTCATCATATAAGAATTCAGATGACAACACCGGGTTATGCAACATATGGCAATGGCAAATCAAACATTCCTCAATCCGAACAAGCAGCACCCGACAAAAAAAATGTACTCGAAGGTCCTATTCCTACAGAAGGTTTCTTAAGAGAATATAAAGAAGGAAAAACATATACTCATCCAGGAGGTATTTTTGAACCAAAACCATACATGCGATCTGCGCTTAGTTTGTTTGAATATATCAGAGAAAGATTTGGTTACGGTCTAGAAATTCTTCATGATGTACATGAAAGAATCCCTCCAATTTTAGGTGTATGGTTTGCAAAGGAAGTTGAAAAATATCAACTCTTTTTTCTAGAAGATCTATTCAGTCCTGAAGACAATGAGTACTTTAAAATGGTCCGAAATCAAACATCAACTCCTATTGCAATGGGGGAACTTTGGAATAGCCCACATGAAATAATACCTATGATTAAGGATAGATTAATTGATTTTATAAGAATTCATATGTCTCAAGTTGGAGGAATTACACCAGCAAAAAAAATTACTGCAATGGGTGAATTATTTAATGTGAGAACAGCATGGCACGGTCCTGGCGACACTTCTCCAGTGGGGCATGCAGCTAATTTAATGTTAGACATAAATGCATATAATTTTGGAATACAAGAAGCTGCAATCCCTGGTGAAAGAACAAAAGAAATGTTTCCAGGTTTTCCAGAAATAAAAAATGGTATGATGTGGCCAAACGGCAAACCAGGATTAGGTATTGATATAGATGAAGAAATGGCGAAAAAATTTCCATTTAAAGAAAGAGAATTTGGTGGAGCTTGGGATACTGTTAGAAGAGCTGATGGTTCGATGGTAAAACCATAAAATTTAATGGATCTAAATAAAAATAATGTTTCAAAGGTACCTAAGTTTACCTTTGCCAAAGACTTAAGAGCTCAAAAAAATCAATTAAAATCTAATGAATTAGTTAAACGTTTTTCGGAATCAAGGAAAGATTTTTCTAAAGATAAATACAGACCCAATTATCATTATGTTAGTCCTGAAAGCACCATGAATGATCCTAACGGCCTATGTTTTTGGAATGGATTTTGGCATTTATTTTATCAGGGATACCCTCCAGAAGATCCTAGACAGCACTGGGGTCATGCTATTAGCAAAAACTTAATCCATTGGGAAGATTTACCATATGCAATATATCCTAGTCCTGAAAAAGCGTGCTTCTCCGGATCAACTCTTGTTGAAAAAGACAGAGTAATAGCAATGTATCATGGTACAGAACAAGGAAATATGATTGCTACTTCAAGTGATCCATTATTACTTAATTGGGAAAAAATTACTGGTCAGCCTGTAATACCAATAAATCAGCCTGATGGATCATCTTGGCCGTATAGAGTATTTGACCCCTGCATATGGAAAGAAAATAATACTTATTATGCACTTTCAGGAGGAACTTTACCTCATAAAAATTCCAAAAGAAGAACAAGGGCAAATTTTTTATTTGAATCTAGAGACTTAAAATCATGGAAATATTTGCATCCTTTTATAGAAGGAGATATTTTCACAATTATTGGTGATGATGGTGCTTGCCCATACTTTTGGCCAATAGGAAATAGATATATTCTTCTTTTTTTTAGTCATATGAGCGGAGGCCAAAGCTTAATTGGGGATTACGATAAAAAGAAAAAAAAATTTTTAGTAACATCTCATCACAAATTCAACTTTGGTTCTGCTTTTCCCGGAGGACTGCATGCTCCTTCTGCTACACCAGATGGAAATGGAGGAGTTATTGCCATTTTCAATATGAATCCTGCTAAAGATACAAAAGGTTGGGATCAAATTATGACTCTTCCAAGAAAAATAAATATTCTAGGAAAAAGCAATATTGAAAAAGATATGATTAAGATAGAACCAGCAGGTGATATAGATTCAATTAGATATAATGAAATTACTAAAAATGATATTTTATTGCCAGCAAATGAAGAAGTTTGTATTAAAGAAATTAATGGAAATTGTATTGAAATTATCGCTGAAATTAATATTAATCCCTCCTCAACAATTGAACTCAATGTATTAAGATCACCTGATAAAAAAGAATTCACTAGAATTTGCTTTTTTGCTAATAGAGGATATAGAAATTGGGAAAGATATGATAAATGGGATCAACAAAGGCGAATTGATGCTTCTGACGGCATTATATCTATAGACTCATCTCAATCATCTTTATCATCAAAAACGCTTTCAAGACCAACAGAATCTGCACCTGTATATTTGGAGCCAAAAGAAAATTTAGAGTTACGAGTTTTTATAGATAAGAGTGTTTTAGAGGTTTTTGTAAACAAAAAACAAGCCCTAGCGATGAGAGTTTATCCTTCAAGAAAAGATAGTACTGGTGTATCCTTCAGATCTCAAGGCGGAACATCAAAAATTCTAAAACTTAAAAACTGGAAAATGAAAAATATATACTAACTGATCCAAGGTTGTTTTCTTGGTTCATTGATAGTTTGAAGTAATGCTGTGATATAACCATAACAATAAGCAAAAGCTGTATTTTTAGGATCTTTACCATTTATTTGTGGGACATGATCAGGCATTAACATATATTTATAACCTATTTCTTGATAAACCTTTATGACTTCAACAAAATCTATGCTTCCTTCGTCTGGAAAAACTTCCATAAAATCTAGTTTTTTTCCTCTTATATTTCTAAAATGAACATTAAAAATTTTTTCCCTTTTTCCAAACCATTGGATTATATCTATAATTTCTTTATTCGGATCATCAAGCATTTCAGTTATAGTACCTTGGCAAAAATTAAGACCATGGAAAGGATTTTCATATAAATTAACAAATTTTTTCAACCCATTTGTTGTTCCCAAAACTCTATTTATGCCCATAAAACCATCGGGTGTATATGGATCATGAGGATGACAAGCCAACCTTACACCTGAAGATTCTGCTACTGGAACGACTCTTTCTAGAAAGTAACCGATTCTTTCCCATATCTCTTCTTCATTAACAACACCAGCTATACCTGGTGGTGTATCATGATCGATTTTTGACCACCTGAAAGTAGAATTTTTAGAATTTCCTCTGCCATATTCACTTTCCGATCTTGGTATACCTATTATATTCATATTATATTTTACTGCTGGAATACCTACTCTGCCGCACATCTCTATAATATTTTGTATAGATTCAATTTCTGTGTCACGTTGAGGGCTTTTTCCAAGCATAATATTAGGAGAGTCAGATTTTTCTATAACTTGGGAAGATAAAGGTATTTGAACCATGTCTAATTCAATACCGAAAGAATTTACTTTTTCTTTATGAGACAACAAGTCATCTTCTGACCATAAATGAGGATTCCCTGGAGGATCAGAACAAATATTAAATACGCCTAATTGAGCCCATTGTTGAAAATCATCATCATTTCTAGCCTGCACTTGAGTTCCTAAATACATAAAAATAGTCTCCTTAGTAATTTAATTTATTTATTGCGTTTAACCATCCACTATATAAATTTTCTACCTCAGATTTATTCATTTTTGGTTCATATATCTGTGAATGTTCATATATTGATTTTAGCTGATTTTCTGTTTTCCAAATTTTACTTCCTATACCTGACATAAATGCAGCACCAAGAGCTGTAGATTCAATATTTTTAGATACTTCAATGGGCAAACCTAAAATATCAGCTTGAAATTGCATAAGAAAGTCATTAGATGTTTGTCCTCCATCTACCCTAATAGATGTTATAGAACTCTTAATACTAATATCTAAACTTTCAACTATATCCTTAACTTGGTATGCAGTTGATTCTAGGGCTGCTCTAATAATATGATCAGAATGTGTTGAGAAACTTATACCAGAAATCATTGCCTTTGCATTTGTGTTCCAATGTGGAGCACCTAAACCTGCAAAAGAAGGTACAAAATATAATCCCTCCAAAGAATCAAGAGATTTAGATATGTCCGAAGAAATATCTAAATTACTAATTATTCCTAAGTTGTCTCTAAGCCATGACATTGTAGATCCACTACTTAATATCGATCCTTCTAAAGCATAGTTTTTACTACTAAAATAATTATAGGCTAAGGTTCTTAATAACCCTCCAGGATTATTTGTTATTATACGACTCCCAGAATTTACCATTATAAATGCACCTGTCCCATAGGTACACTTAATCTGACTTTTTTCAAAACAGGCTTGTCCATAAAGCGAAGCGCTTTGATCACCTGCAACACCAGTAATAGGTATTTCTTTTGTAAAAATGTTTTTTGCTGTTACTCCAAATTCTCCAATAGATGGTTTAATTTTAGGTAAGATATTTAATGGAATATTAAATGTTTTTAATAAATAATCATCCCATTCAAGATCATGTATATTCATTAACATAGTTCTAGAAGCGTTGGTTGAATCAATATAATGATTTTTTTCAGATGAAATATTCCAGATAATCCATGAATCAACAGTGCCAAAAAGTAGTTCGCCGTTTTCTGCCCTTTTTTGACCATCAGGAATATTGTCCAAAATCCACCTTATTTTTGTAGAGCTAAAATATGGATCAATAACCAATCCCGTTATTTTTTTTATGTCGTCTGATAAGCCTCTCTGGAACATATCTATACATAAATCTGAAGTTCTATTATCCTGCCAAACTATAGCATTATAAACAGGCTTACCTGAATTTTTATCCCATATTATTGTAGTCTCTCTTTGATTAGCAATACCTATAGATGTTATTTCTTCAATACCAAGTTTCGATATTCTAAGTGCCTCTTTAGACAAAGATATAACTGAATTAATTAATTCATTAGGATCTTGTTCTACCCATCCAGAGCGTGGGTATATTTGCCTTAAATTTTTACTTACTTTAGACAAAATTTTTCCTTCAGAATTAAATATCATTACTCTTGTGGATGTTGTACCCTGGTCAATGGATAAAATATTTTGAGACATACTTTGTAACTATTTTGTAAGCAATATAATTTGTATATTATATTTTATTCATTATACTTAATAATAAAAATAAATCTAAATTT
>CENY01013983.1_pt1 | contig 17750 bp, 17 predicted proteins | sample 356181 | NCBI WGS metagenome assembly CENY01 (sample SAMEA2619840, study PRJEB7988) | marine metagenome | isolation source: saline water (ENVO:00002010), including
ATTATTGTTGGTTGGATTTGGGGGTTTAGTTTTCCAATTAATAAACAGCTTTGGACAAGCTCTTATGTACTTTTCACAGCAGGAATAGGAACAATAATTCTTGGTTCATTGATATGGTTAATTGATATACTTGGGTATAAGAAATGGACCTATCCACTTATTGTATTTGGATCCAATTCTATATTTATTTTTGCACTATCAGGCATTTGGACTAAGATACTTTTAAAAACTAGATTTAATTTTGAAGGGCAAGAAATTTCTGGATATTCTTATCTTTACAAAACAATCTTTTTACCATTCGCTGGGGATATTAATGGATCTTTACTATTTGCAATATTTCATGTTTTTGCATTTTGGTTCATTCTTCTCTGGATGTATCGCAAAAAGTTATTTATTAAGCTTTAGTTGTATCAATTTTTAGCGATGAGACAATTGAAGCAATTATGATACATGCGCCAATCATTAAGAGCTCTAACCGAGAATTGCTGTTAAAGAATAATATCTCAACAAACAACCCTAAAGGTATTACCAAATTGTTTGTTACGGCCAATGTTGAACTACTGACTCCCACAGTCCCCCTGTTCCACATAAAATATCCTAAACCCGTTGCAAAAATGCCTAACCATAATATGGCAATTACATCAATAATGCCCAAGGATAGCGATAGACTATAAGGAGAGATCAATAAGCCTCCACAGCTGACCAAAAGAGCGCCAAAAAAAAAGAATGCGAAGTCGCTATAAATATTAGTGTTGTCATTATTTTTCATTTTGAGAGTCTTGTATAGTATTTGTCCAAAAGCAAAACAAATATTTGCGCATTGGATAAAAAAGAATCCCATCAAGTCATCATGATCAAAATAAGTTGTTCTTATAATTAGTGCTCCTAGCGTAGAAAAGAACGCTAAAAGATAAATTGAACTTCTTAATTTTTTTGTAACAAAGCTGTCTGTAATTGCAATAAATAACGGTGTAGTTGTTGTGAACAGCAAAACTCTGGGCACCGTTGTGAAATTAAAAGCGCTCAAATAAAAAATATACATCAAGCCTATTTGTAATGCTCCTATTGGTATGAGCTTAAATTGATATTTTGAAATTTTTGATTTTTTAATCCATGGTAGAAAAAAAATAAATCCCAAAAAAGAGCGATAGAATGCTAAAGACCAAGAGTCAACTGCTGATGAGATCACATTACCAATGATACTGAATGAGAATGACCATATTAAGGTAGTTGCAATGAGTAGCTTCATCTTTTTTTAAATTAGATGATTTTGAGTTATCTTAGATCAAAGAGCTGACTGTATTTTAAAATGAAGGATCTTGATTTAGATTCTATTGGTATGCCATCGTAATCCTCTGTTTGATTGTAGACAAGATAAAGGCCAGACCCGGCAGATTGCTGAATTGTAAATCTCCAATTAATTGAACTTACACCAGATTGGTTGTTGTATTGTAAAAGCGCTTGGAGGTACATACTTGGAGAAAATGCATATGTCAGTCTAGCACGCGATAAATAAGTTTCGAAACTTCCTTGCGGAAGTTTCACCTGATTGTAATTATAACTAAACTCAGAATTAAACTTATCTCCGAAACTCATTCTAATTTTGGGGGTACTTTTTATTCTATCGCCTCCAAAAAAACCACCAATATAGCTCATTACGCTAAAGCTAATTCTATCCGTTGAGGGTGTTGTAAAATATAGTTGAGCTTCAACATGGTCATAAGTTGAGGCAGGCACGGTAATATTTTTGGATGGATAAATATCGAAATTTTCTGTAAGACCTTCTTTAGTGAGATTTACTCCAGTGTGAATTTCATAACCTGATCTAAATTGCAAGTGGTTGTCAATATGCCATCTACCTGACTGATGAAAACCATCTAGCTTCCAAAATCCATCGTAATTGATGTGAGGCCTAACTTCCAAGACTCCAAATGAATTATCTGGTCTAAGTCTTGTAAAAATTCTACCAGACCATTTTCTATATCCTCCTGAACGTTTTAAAAACCCCATTTCAGGATTAAAATTTTCACCAATTTCAGTATATGACATTACAGTTTGAACGGCTTGAGCGCTCCTGCTGGCGCTAAGGCGATATGAATACGCTTTATCATTGCTTAGGTTGGGAGTTTTGGATATTGCCATAAAACCATCAATTTGACTTATTTCTCCTATGCCAAGCTGACCATCCAGCGCATAAACTTGATTTGAGTAACCTGAAGTACTTAGGTCATTTAGGTTTGTTACCATACCTCCAAAAAATGTCCTGTTAGGCATTTCTTTTTTTAATCTAACAATCGAAAAATCTTCTGATTTAGTACTCATTGATAGTAAACCTACTCGCATATCAGAAAATGTTCCGGTAAGTCGACCGCCAGCGGTTATTGGTATTTGCTGTCCAATTTCATCAATACCAATTCTGCGACTAAAAAACATTGATAGCTCAGAGCCGCCCCTGGTTGACTCTCCAATAGAAAAAAGGCCAGCATTTTCGAGGAAAAATGCTCTTTTCTCAGGAAAAAAAAGGCTGAATCGATCAAGATTTATCTGCTGCTCATCTGCTTCAGCTTGGGCAAAATCAGTGTTATAGGTGAAATCGAAGGTGAGAGCAGATCCAAGGTTTACCTTTCCATCAAAACCTAAGTCATTGTCATTTGAATTTGTCTTTGATGAATCATTTACGCTATTGACCTGTCCTAGAGCGTAAGGAATGAACTTTATACTCTTAGAAAGCGGTATTTTCACCCCTTCTAATTTTCCAGCAGAAATCAACCTGTTAACTGTAAATTGTCGTGAAATTTGTGACCAATGTGCTTTTTCCTGGTTGCTACTGATTACTCTTTGAAAATTAATACCCCAAAGTTGATCTGGTTTTGAACTGTATCGTAATGTTTTAAGAGGAATAACAAACTCAGCACTCCACCCAAAGTCACCAATTAAGGATTTCACGCTCCAAGAGGCATCCCAATTGATATTATAGCCTCCAACAGCTCCTGCGGAAAATCTGCGACTCATAGATCCTCCCTCGCCACCTTTAGTAATTTGTGCATCGTATTCAATGCCGGCAGCATTGGTACCAAAAGCGTATCCATTTTGATTGTCATTAAACGTATCAATAATAAAAATAAAGCTATCCATATCATCAAGAGGTGAGTCTCTACGTGCGTCTAAGATCATTATGTTTTCAGGATCGTTATGATAACATATTACTGCCAGATACATATTTTTATCAGAGAACATAATTTTAACTTCAGTTTTTTCAGTAGCTGACTTACCCTCATCAGGTGATTGTTGAACAAATCCTGAGGCTGAAAGAATGCTTTTCCAAGCTGGGTCATTAATAACCTCTCCATCAATAATTGGAAGATCGTTTGCTTCAAAAGCTTTCATTCTATTTTTATTTTCAACGTAGTTTTGTGATAAGGAAATAGAAGACAAGATTGAGAAAATAAAATAATAAAGTATTTTCAAGGTGTTATCTAAATAATTCTTCTGTAAGCCTTGACATTATTAGGCATTGCTCTGTGACTCCACCTTGATCATGGGAGGTAAATTGCACCGTTACTGAACACCAGCCAATGCTTAAATCAGGATGATGATTTTGCTGTTCAGCAATTTCAGCCAAAGATACGACAAAGTTGATACTGTCCATATATGTGTTAAAAGAAAAGTTTCTCGAAATACAATTGTTCTGATATTTCCATTCTTTATTTTGAGATAAATAATCCTCAATGTTATTTTTTTTTGCGAGGCTCATGTTTCAAGTACTCCAAAATTTTTAAACTTTTTAAAGGCTATTGTTAGCCAGGTTACTGAAATCGTAGTAGCTAAAATACCTGAAACAAACATACTATACCAAATCCATTCTACTGGCTTATCTAAGACAAATGTGAAGTAATAGGCCAATGGTCCTGCCAATCCAATCACGCGTACTATCGTAATTATGAGTGATGGCATGCCACGTCCTAACCCCTGAAGAATCCTTCCAATTGTCAATCCCACAGAAATAAAGGGGAACATAAGAGACATTATCCTTAAATAGTCGATTGAGATATTTTGAATTTGCAAATCTGCAGTAAAAATTTTAACAACACTAGGCGCAAAAATAAATAGAAAAACAGATGATATACTTGTTATAAGCAAGGAGCTTTTGATCCCGTAAAATGATATTGATTTTATTTTATCAAACTCTTTGGCACCGTAAAACATACCAATAATTGTAGTCAATGCAGATGCAATACCAAAAATAGGCAAGAATACGATCATATCCAAACGCCCACCAATTTGATATGCAGCTACAGCATCAGTTGAAAAATTTACTAGAAGTCTATTAAAAACTAGTTGACCTACAGACATAACAACCATAGACATTGACACAGGAATCCCAACTTTAATGATGTCATATATTATGTAGGATGAAAATGAAAAATCCTTAAGCCTAAACCTAACATAGGTATGACGCTTAACAAAAAGCATATATATAAATACAAAGAAAACAACAATTTGACTCATTGTTGTAGCCCATGCAGCTCCAGCCACTCCTAATTTCATGTAAAAGATGAAAATAGGGTCAAGAATGGTATTTAAAACGGTGCCTAATCCAGCTACAATCATAGGAAGCTTCATTTCGCCCTCACCAGCAAGAATCGACCTAAAGAACCCTGAAAATATACCAAAGGATAAACCATAACAACTTACTTTTAAATAATCCCATGCAAGTGGGAGTATATCATCAGTACAACCAATAAATAATAGAATATTCTTTCCAAATAGCAATCCCGAAACAGTCAAAATCAAACTAATTAAAGCTCCCATGGCAACTGCATGTTCAGCTGAGTTGTCAGCATTAGCTTTGTCATTTGAGCCAATAAATCTTGCAATAGATGCTGTTACACCATTTCCAAGACCAAAAGAAAGACCCATTATAAAAAAGAAGATTGGCATATTAAATGCAACTGCGGCTATTGCATCACCTCCAAGCCTTCCAATGTAAATCATATCGATGAGGGTGTATAGTGTTTGAATACCAATACTGATCATTATTGGTACTGCCAAGCGCCACATTGACATAAAAGGGTCATTTGTAAATGCTTGTAAACGTGTTTTTCTTTTGTCTTGTTCAGCCATTATGTACTAAAAACTTTAAAATTATTTCTTTAAAAGCTTTTAAAACGGCCAAATAATAGGAATGATTAAAATAGCCAACACCCAAAATATGACCGCCAGAGGAATTCCGACTCGTAAATAGTCTGAGAATTTATAACCACCTGGACCATATACCATTAGATTTGTCTGATATCCTACAGGAGTGCTAAATGAAGCAGATGACGCGAAACAAACTCCAAAAATAAATGGTCTAGGATCAACCTGCATCTCTCCAGTAATAGCAATGACAATAGGCGTCATAATAATTGCTGTTGCTGTGTTTGAAGAAACCTCGGTCATCACCATCGTAACAAAATATATTAAAGCAAATAAAACATACGGTTTGGAGTCATCAGAAAAGTTATCCACATAATTTGTAATGGCGTTTGCAATGTAAGCAGCTGTTCCAGAGGATTGGATAACAATACCTAGTGGAATCAAAGCAGCAATTAAAATTATAACCTGCCAATGGATGGATTCATACGCCTCATTTGGTGATAAAACTCCAAACATCATCAAAACAACTGAGCTAACTAATGCGCCCTTTATGATTGGCACAAACCCAAGAGCAGCAAGAAGGATTGTCAAAATAATGGACAGTATACTTATCCACCAGAATCTAACTTTTACCAAATCTGCTTGTAATTCTCCCATAAGAATAAACTTTCCTCTTCTGGAAAGATCTGATATCTTTCTTTTTCCTCCATATACTAGAAGCGTATCATAGGTGTGTAGAACAACATGAGCGATTTTTTCTCTTATGATCAAACCCTCTCTTCTTATAGCTAGAATGAAAGCGCCAAATCTTTTTCTAAAATTTGCCTGTCTAAGAGTTTTTCCAACAATGTCAGACTGATCTGTTAGCATACATTCAACAAGAATATTATCATCTTGTTCTAGTTCAGATTGAGTTAATTTCTCATCTGTCAATAGAGTTACTTTTTCTACTTCCTTCATGCGCAAAAAACTTTCGAGTGAGCCTTTTACAAAAAGTATATCACCAGCTGTAAGTTTTTGCCTGCCAACGTTGTAGGTTATCAACCTTCCATCGCGCTGAATGTCAAGAACAATAATATCGTAGCTTTGATTAACGTTTCTTTCTTGCAAAGTAGATCCAACTAAAGGTGATTCTTCTGAGATTTTCATTTCCGTTAAGTATCCTGCCATATGGTAACTTTGGGTCAAACTTGAAGTAACTGTTCGCGAAGGTAAGATTTTAGGGGCAATCCAAAGTACATATATAAGACCTACTATTAACGTAATCCATCCGTATTTTGCAAATTCGAACATACCTAGCGACACACCTCCATTTTCAATAAAAATTGAATTAACAATTAAGTTTGTTGATGTGCCAACTAAAGTAAGAGTTCCCCCCATTATTGCAGCATAGCTTAGCGGAATTAAAAGCTTTGATGGGCTCATGTGATATTGATGTGCTAAGCGTACAGTAACAGGCATAAATACAGCAACAATAGCTGTATTATTCATTAGCGCACTTGCGCATGCAATCGTAAAAAGATATACTCCTAGGCCTAAAGTTTTTGACTGAGATACTAGTTTGTTGATTCTAACAATGAGATATTCTAGGATTCTGGTTTTTTGCAACCCCTGGCTTAAGATAAAAAGCAAAGCAATTGTAATTACAGCTGGATTAGCAAAACCTGAGATTGCTTCTTCAACAGTCAAAAATCCACCAACGAAAAGAATGGATAATATCAATAAAGCAGTTACGTCTAAACTAAATCTTTCGGATATGAAGAGAACGAAGGCTAAAGCAATAAGCCCTAAAACAAATAATATTTCAAAGGTCATAGTTTAGAACTAATTCTAAAGGGTTACTTCATCTATTTGTTCTGGCTCTAAAAAACCTTTAGCGTACTTCATGTAGATTTTTTTCTTTACAAAAATATCAAAAAGATCAACATCGATATGCGCATCATCTTTCATAAAGCCTAAAATTCTCATAGCCTGACTAAGTGTTTTTCCTTTTTTGTATGGCCTATCTCTGGCAGTTAATGCCTCAAAAATATCTGCAATAGCCATAATACGAGCTTGAACAGACATCTCATTCTTAGTTAGGCCTTTTGGATAACCTGTACCATCCAGCTTTTCATGGTGCCCACCTGCAAATTCTGGTATGTTTCTCAAATGTTTTGGGTATGGCAATTCATCCAGCATGTTTATAGTAACAACGATATGATCATTTATTACTTGACGCTCTTCAGGGGTAAGCGTTCCTCTAGGTATTGTTAAATTATATATCTCGTCTTCAGAAAGAAAATTTTGCATTTTACCATTAGGTTTCCAACGATACTTTGATATATCATGAATTTTCTGTTTTTTATCATCGGACATAAACTCACCACCAATATTTGATTCTTTAACAAAAAGAAGTTCTTTTTTAATCTTACGAATCATTTTTTTGTAATCGTTTTGAAGGGCGCGGATTCTTTCTTTCTTTTCTTTAATAGTAAGTGAGGAGTCGCGTTCAATTGACAACTCAGTCTTTAATTTTTTTATTTCATAATCGCGTTGTAAGACAACGAATCGCGTTTCAACTTCATGAATTCTATCATATATTGTTTCAAGCTTTGTTGATTTATCTACAACAAATTCTGGGGTTGCAACTTTACCGCAATCATGGAGCCATGCTGCAATTTTCAATTCATACATCTCCTGATCTGTGAGTTTAAAATCAGCAAACGGTCCAGAATTAGTTTCATGAACAGCCTCTGCTAGCATCATTGTAATTTCCGGAACACGTTCACAATGACCACCTGTATAAGGTGACTTTGCATCAATTGCTGATGCAATAAGCTTTATGAACGACTCAAATAGGTTTTCAAGGTCTTTGATTAGGTTTTTATTGGTTATTGCAACAGCAGCTTGACTTGCAAGAGCTTCAACCTTTCCCTGTATTTCACCGGTAAATTCAATTATTTTCTTATTTTTGCTAGTTTGAGCGTTAAGAAGCTGAAGCACTCCAATGATCTCATCTTCATGATTTTTTAGAGGGACTGTCAAAAAAGATTTTGAATGGTATCCAGTTTTTTCATCAAACATTTTTGTGCCAGAAAAATCAAAGCCATCAGCTTTGTAGGCATCTTCAATATTTACTGTCTCTCCAGTTAGTCCTACGTAAGCAGCGACCATAGTATTATTTGGCTCTCCATCATCGTCATAAAGCTTCACTGGATAAAAAGGTATGTCCTCGCCTGAGGTCCCCCCCATGTGAAAATTAAGTGAATCGGTCATCATTATTTCAAATTTCAATCTTTTATCATCTGTCATCATATATAAAGTACCGCCGTCCGAATTTGAGATTCTTTTAGCCTCAAGCAGGATCATCTCAAGTAGTTTAGACATATCTCGCTCTTTAGAAAGCGCTAGTCCAATTTGAGAAAGATTACTGATCTGCTCTTCAAGGTCAGTAATGTAGGTTTTAACTGCTTTAGGAGCGGAAGCTAAATATTTTGCAACCTGAGTCGACGAATATGAAGTTTTTTTTGTCAAGAATTACTCTTTTTAGTAGTGCTTGAAACTTACTGAAAGATTATAGAATGAACAACTATATGATTAACAATACGAATCTGGTTCAATATAACATTACATAGATCACAACTCCGGTAACAGACACATATAACCAAAGAGGAAGAGTTATTTTTGCAATCTTTCTATGAAGTTTTAGGTTATCTGTCCAACCCCTATAAAGTGTTAAAAGCGCCAAAGGTATTATTAACGCTGCTAAAATAATGTGACTAATTAAAATAAAATAATAAAGCAATGCGAAATCTCCAGCATATGATTTTGGACCCGCTTTAAACCAATGATAAATGATATAGGAAACAAGAAAAGCACCTGAGGTTCCAAACGCAACAAGCATAGTATTTTTATGCAAGCTTCTTTTTCTTTTAATGATCAGAAAATATCCAACAATCAACAATAGAGTTGTGAAAGCGTTTAGGCTAGCGTTAACAGTAGGAAGAAGAGAAACATCAAGGGAGCCATTAACTCCTTCTGGTCTAGGACCAAGTATCAAGAAAGCGACCGCTGCTGAAATAACAACGGAGACAATGTAGATAATTTTTAGCCAAAAATTATCTTTATTAGTCATGCGTCCTGCTTTAACAATGCATTGATGTCTTTTTTAAGTTGTTTCATATCCTCTGATTTCATGCCATTGTAATAAGCTCTGATAGTTCCATTTTTATCGACAAGTGCAAATTTTTCACTATGAAAGATAATTTCTTCAAAATCACCAATTTTAAAGCCATCCTTGATAATATTTTTAACAGAGCTTTCGTCTCCAGTAAGGAAAAGCCACTTTTCAGTGTCGGCATCGTAATGCGAGGCATACTCTTTCAATACATCTGGAGTGTCATACTCAGGGTAAACAGAAATTGATACAAGCCTTACGTCATCATTTTTTTTAAATTTTTTATGAACTAGGTTCATATTTCCAGTCATCATGGGGCAAGCCATGGTGCAAGTAGTAAATATGAAATCGGCAACCCAAACTTTACCTTTTAAATTATTCAATGTGACAGTATTGCCATTGCTATCAATGAATTCAAATTGTGGGATACTGCCAATTTTCGGTAATTGTTGTGAAGGTTGGGAGTCCTTGACAAAAAAAGTTATAATAAGAAATATTGCAATTCCGATATAGATTTTAAGTCTAGTTTTAAAATTCATTATAAAACTCCGATATCAATAATTATTATGAAAAGCAGTGAGGGTAAATAAAAAACTGAGCCTTTCAAGAGTAATAACGCACTTTTATCAGATCTGTTCCGTGCCATGGGAAGCGCAGAAACGAAGAATGCGCTGGTTATTAATAATGCACCAGTCAAATAAAACAAGCCAAGCTGACCCTGGATAAAGGGCAAGCTTGTTATCGGTATCATTAAAAGTAGGTGCCAAAATATTTGCCTAATAGTGCTATTTCCATCTGGATCAACAACAGGCAACATTTTAAGATTTGCCTCTGCATAATCTTTTCTACAGATCCAAGCTATTGAATAAAAATGAGGGTGCTGCCAAAGATACATGATCGCAAACAAAACCCAAGCCATTGCATCTATGTTTTCAGCAGAGGCTGTCCATCCTCCCAATATCGGCAAAGCTCCTGGAATAGAGCCAATGGATGTGTTTAGCCATGTTATTTTTTTTAATGGTGTGTAAACTACAATGTACAGAAATGCCGTAAGTAGTGCTATAAAGCCAGTGAGCATATTTACTTGGGTAACCAAAACTAGAACCCCAATCAAAACCATAATCACTCCATAATTCATTACTTCAAATGGCTTTATGAGACCTGCAGGAAGAGGTCTGTTTTTCGTTCTGGCCATAAATGCATCAGTTTCCCGCTCTAAGTAATGATTCAAGGCTCCTGAACCGCACGCAGTCATAGCAGTTCCTAACAGTGTAATAAGTAAATGCTTCCATAAAATAATTCCAGATGCTCCTAGATAGTAACCTAGAACAGTAGCAATAATTACTAGAGAGAGAATATTTAGCTTACTCAATTCAGCATATATACTCATTCTTGATTTAGCAATTTCTTTATTTAATTTCAAAATCTGAGTTCTTCCAATTTGTTTGATTGGGAAATAAACACAAGCAAAACACAAGATCCTAACAAGGCAGCACCTACAACCACATGAAAACTTGCTATATAAGGTAAGCGCTCAGTCATTACAGTGGCAATACCCAATGCAATTTGTAATAAAATAAACGCAGAAATAATAATAATCATCTTTGATTCAAGGGGTTTTCGGTTATCATCTTTCACAAATTTGAAAAGAAAAATGCAATAAAAAGAGAATATAACCATAGCGCCTAATCGATGCGCGAAGTGAATGAAAATCTGCCACTTATTAACCATATCTAGATTCATATCAAACAAATCTACATTGATATTGTTGACCATTGACTCTGAAAAAGATGGAAACCATAATCCTCCCATAGTTGGAAAGTCAGGTATGGCTAAACCTGAACCAGTATGCCGCATCAATGCGCCCAGTATTAATTGGATGTACACTAAAGAGGCTAAAATTATAGCGCCACGTCTAACGTATGGAGCTGAGAGAGATTTTTGTTTTCTGCTCCTGATTTTCGATTGGCTATATGCAATGAATATTGTAACCGCAAAAAAAGTTTGAGCAAGTATACCATGTAAGATTGAGATTGGCGGAGGTAAAAAATAAAGAACAGTCATGCCTCCAAGCAGACCTTGTGATATCACAAGTACTAGAGCTAGTAAACTTATTTGTTTGACCCATTTTGGTTGATTTGAAAATCCTACTATTATTGCTAGAACTAAAGTTAAAAACCCTACAATAGTAGCAAACAATCGATGGCCATGCTCGAAAAAAATTCCTCCAACCATTTGAGATAATGGAAATGAAAACATTTGTTTACCATAAGATGTTGGCCAATCAGGAACAGATAAGCCGACCTCATGACTTTTAATTAAGGCTCCAACAAAAATCAAAAGTAAGGTTGCTAGCACGACTAACTTAGAAAGCAATCTGATCAAAGTATCAAATGAAAGCTGCATAATTGAAATCAATTTAATGTTTGTATTTACTAGAGGGAGAAAATATTCGAAGTGGCCTATAAAAAAAGTTATGTTCTGTTATATAACATTTGGCCTATTACCACTCATCATCACCCCAGTCATCCTCATCATCAGAAAGCTCCTCTAAAAGATATTCTTGTTGTTCGCTCATCCATTGTTGATAACCTATGTCATCATGAACGGTAAGATATCCTTTCATCCTATAGTGTCCTAGTCCGCATAATTGGGCGCAAGCTATTTCAAAACCCATTCCATCACGCGCTGTACCTTTAGTAGTCTCGAGAAATTCTTGTGATGTCATGGTTGCTTTAAACCAAACAGGTATTTCCATACCAGAAATAGCATCCTGTGAAACTCGAAATTCAGGGAGTTTAAAATTATGAATGACATCCTTAGTGGAGAGTAAAATATTAATAGGTCTATCAACAGGTATGTGCAACTGATTGATAGTAAAAACATCATCCTTTGCATTTGCATCAGAGCGATCAAGACCTATCGGGTTCTCTGCTTCATCTACAAGCTCAACTTTTGTAGCTCCAAAAATGTTATCCGGGCCAGGATAATGGATATTCCAAGCAAATTGTTGGCCAACAACTCTAATTTGGATTGAGTCCAAGCTATTGGGCACATCATTTACTCTACTTGCCCAAATAGGAAAAGCAAAGCCAATTAACAAAGCCACTTCCACTAGAGCAACTCCAACCTCTGCGTAGGTAGAATAATGGTTTTTTACTCCTTGATAATCTGCTTTTGGTTGCCTTGATGCACGAAAACGAATGAGTGTGTAGATAAAATATATCCCCCAACCAACAAATAAAATTAACATTAGCCAGTGAACAAGTGAAATTATATTATCAATCTCAGGACCTTGTGTAGAGGCGGATACGGTAGGAAAACCTAACTTTCTTAAAATTTCTAACACTTGCTAACTTCCTTTGTTTTCGGGATTTCTTGAAGAGATTTTATTAGCATAATCTTTAGCTCTTTTATTTAAAACATAAATAAAAGATACGAAGCTACTGAGAACTCCTCCAGTTATTGTAAGCATAGCAATTATAGCAAAATTCATTCCTTGAGTAGCCTTAGAGTTTGGATCACCAAAGCAAGTAGCACAGGCGTACACAGCGTCAAGGGATAAAATAAGAATGATAGCTAAAGGGAGTATAATTCTTTTCATGGTTGTAATGTTTGAAATTTTTTAAAGATTTTAATTCCATAGAATATGAGTGCAACGCTTCCAGGAAAGGCAATAACACTCATAAATGGTAAATTATTTAGACCCCAAAAGCCTAGTCCTAGAGCAAGTAGAGTTGATAATACAACAAAAATAATATGAAAGGTTTTAATTGACATTTTTAATAAACCCTTGCCTGTGCAAGCATTGCACCAATGGGTAAAAATATTAAAATTAAGAATGATATTGCTGTAGCAATCAAGGTCCAATAGATCGTTGTTCGCTCATCAATTAGGTGCATAAAATAACACGCGACAAGGGACGCCTTTATACTGGCAACAAAGAGACCTAGAGCTATTCCAGGAACAACCCCAATATCTAAATAAGATATAGCAACCGTAACAACGGTCAAAAACATCAAGGCTACAAAAACTATTATATAGGTTTTTATATGGTGTTTTACTTCTTCTGGTGACATAATGCTATCCTTATAATAGGTACAATACTGGGAAAAGAAAGATCCATACTAAATCAACAAAGTGCCAATATAAACCTACGATTTCAATTCTATTTGTAAATCTTTCAGGCTCTGTATTCCACATTTTTGAACCTGGTCCAAAATAATATCCAATGACCAACATACCGCCAAGAATATGAAGAACATGCAAGCCTGTCATAGTAAAATAAATACCTAAAAAGTTGTTCGTGCTTGGCAAATATGGAGGGTCGTGGGCAAACTTTGCGCTATATTCAAAATACTTAACAACCAAAAATGCTAAGGCAAAAAGAAGAGTTACGCCGCAATATAATTTAAACTTCTTAAAATCATTTAGTTTTAAAGACGCCCAACTCATCACCATAGTAACTGAGGAGGATATCAAAAACAATGTATTCAAAGTTGCTAGTGGTACATCAAGATAATCAGTGCCATGAGGCCAATATTCAACACCATTACGAAGAAATATATATGCTGAAAACAAACCGCCAAATAACATAACTTCTGAGGCAAGGAAAAACCAAACGCCTAATTTACCATTATAGAGTCCTGTGTCAGGACGCTCTTTTACATTAAAAGGAATTTCCATACAAATTAACCTTTATTACTTTGTGGAAGGTAATCGCTCTTTGCCCCAGGCACACTGTATTCATATGGTCCTCGGTAAATCGTAGGTACTGTTTCAAAATTTCCATGACCGAGCGGAGGAGATGATGTATCTGTCCAATCAACGGTTGTTGCGTTCCACGGATTAATCTCACCAGTCTTTTTTGAGCGAAGGCTTATGATCATGTTGGCAATAAAAAATAATTGCGAAACACCAAGTAACCATGCAAAAATCGACATGAATTCATTTAATTGAAAAACACCAGCTGCGTGAGCATAGGACTCGCCTCCATCCCAAAGTCTTCGTGATACACCAGCAAGACCTGTAATAAACATTGGCATAAAAACACCATTCATACAAACGAAGGATGTAAAAAAATGCAGCTTGCCAAGTGTTTCATTGGTACGCTTACCAGTTATCTTAGGAAACCAATAATATATTCCAGCAAAAAGCGCAAAAATAGTCCCTGGCGCTACGACATAATGAAAATGACCAATTACATAATAGGTATCATGAAGATATATATCAGCAGCTGCCAAGCCTAAGGGTAGTCCAGTCAGACCGCCAATGCCAAACATGGGTAAAAATCCAAGGGCAAATAACATGGGAGTATTGAATCTAATTGAACCTCCCCAAAGCGATAGTAGCAGGGCGGTTAGAATTACGACTGATGGTATAGAAATTATCATGGTAGTGGTTTGAAAAAACGCTCCGATGGTTGTTCCCATTCCGGTCAAATACATATGGTGAGCCCAAACAATAAAGGACATAAAACCAAGAAATATCATGGCATACACCAATGACTTGTAACCCTTTATAGGTTTTCTAGTATTATTCGCGATGACTTCAGTAACTATGCCAAACGCAGGAAGGATCAACACATACACTTCTGGATGAGCTAAAAACCAAAATAAATGCTGCCACAATAGTGGACTGCCTCCACCAGCATTGGGCAAAACCTCTCCAGAAACAACTAGTCCGGTTGGCATGAAAAAACTTGTATCAATTATTCTATCCATTAACTGCAGAACAGCTGCAGCTTCTAATGGTGGGAAAGCAAGCAACAACAAAAAGGCTGTTATGAATTGTGTCCAAACAAAGATTGGTAGCTTCATCCATGTCATGCCTTCTGCACGAAGCTGAATAACAGTAACAAGGATATTAACTGAACCTAATAATGAAGATGTTATGAGCATAACCATGCCCCACAACCAGACAGTTTGACCCATTGTAGCTGTGGTTGCAAGAGGAGGATAGGATGTCCATCCTGAGTTGGCCGCTCCACCTGGAACAAAAAAACCAGTTACCATAATAACTGATCCTAAAAAATAAGTCCAATATGAGGCGGCATTCAGTTTTGGAAATGCCATATCAACCGCACCAATTTGTAACGGCACAAAGTAGTTTCCAAATGCACCAAATGCGAGGGGAACGACACCTAAAAATATCATTATGGTACCGTGCATTGCACCAAGAGAATTGTACATTTCAGCTGGTAGAATACCACCTTCTCCTAAAAAATTTCCTATGAAAGGGACGGGAGTACCAGGATAGGCCAGCTGATAACGCATGATTGCCATTAGACCGAATCCAATCAGAAGCCATAGAAGGGAAGTGATTGCATATTGTATCCCTATGACTTTGTGATCTGTTGACCAAATATATTTGGTCCAAAAACTTTGATGATGGTGATTATCGCTCATTGAATTCCTATGTCTTAATCCAAGTCTTAGTGATGAGGTTTAGTTTTGTTTAGTGAAATCAATTAATTATTGTAAATAAATTTATGATTTTAAACAACTATCAGCAAAGTTCATTTTACTGAATTGTTATTTTTTTTTTAGACTTAGTTAGTTGATTTAAGTTCCATATTTATTTTAAATTTATAACCTTGTTTTAAACAAAATAGTTCGGAGAAAATATGAATAAAACTATCGTAAATATTTTACTTATTTCATTGGGGATTAGCTCAGTTTTTGCTGGAGAAGTGAAAGGTAATGTGAAATATATTGGAAAACCACCGAAAGCAAAAAGCTTAAGGATGGATGCAGATCCGGTATGCGCATCTGCGCATAAAGAAAAAGCAAAAGCAGAATCATTTGTTGTGGATTCAAATGGAAACCTAGCAAATGTCATTGTCTATCTTAAAGATGTTAAATTTTCTGGAAAAACTCCTAGTGAGCCAGTTGTTCTTGATCAAGCAGGCTGCGTATACACTCCACATGTAATGGGTGTACAAGCTGGGCAACCTGTCAAGATACTCAATAGCGATGCAACAATGCATAACATTCACGGTCTTCCCAAAGTAAACAGAGAGTTCAATTTTGGAATGCCAAAAACCCTTAAAGAGAAAACAATCAATTTTGATAAATCAGAAGATGTATTTGTTATCAAATGTGATGTTCATCCATGGATGAAAAGCTACACCCAAGTCTTTGATCATCCTTATTTCTCTGTTACAGACAAAGATGGCTCCTTCTCAATCCCAAACGTTCCAGATGGAACTTATGAAATTGTAGCCTGGCAGGAAAAATTTGGAAGCAAAAGAACTCTATCTCAAAAAGTTACAGTCAAATCTGGTGAAGCCGTAGTTAATTTTGAGTTTAGTAGACCTAAGAAAAAGTAGATATTTTAACGTTTGCAAAAAAGCCTCAATAAATCGAGGCTTTTTTGCAAGTTTCATTTGGCAAATTTATTTTTAGCTTCTACCAATATGCTTTGTCAAAAACTTTTCCATTTCTCTATAAAAGTCAAACTGGTTTTCCTCATTATAAAATCCATGTCCCTCATCATCTTTTACCATATATGGGACGTCAATACCAGCATTTTTTAAAGCTGCTACTATTTGATCAGATTCTGCTTTAACTACCCTTGGATCATTTGCTCCTTGAGCAATAAATAAAGGTGCTTTGATTTTATCAATGTGCAAAAGCGGTGATGCTGAAGCAAGTAACTTTTTGTCTTTTTCCGGATGACCGACCATTTCGTACATCATGCTCCTATATAACTCCCAATAGGGAGGCATACTTTCCATGAACGTGAATAGGCTTGATACTCCAACGTAATCTACTCCACAAGCATAAAGATCGGGCGTAAAGGCAAGACCTGCCAGTGTTGCATAGCCTCCATAGGAGGCACCATATATTGCAATTCGATCAGGATCTGCAATTTCCTCATCAATGAGCCAATTAACTCCATCAGTTATATCATCTTGCATGGATTTGCCCCACTCTTTGAAGCTTTTTTCCCAAAACTCTCTTCCATAACCAGTGCTACCTCTAAAATTCATTTGAAATACAGCAAACCCTCTATTTGCTAAAAATTGAATTTCAGATTTATACCCCCAATTATCTCTGGCCCACGGACCACCGTGCGGATTGACAACAACAGGGAGATTTTTTCCATTGGTTCCTTTGGGTAATGTAAGATATCCATTAATGGTCAATCCATCTCTTGACTTGTATTTAATAGGTTTCATTTCAGACATATTTTTTTCATTTAACCAAGGACTTACTTTCCCCAATTCTGTCAATTTATTTTTATTTACCTCGTAATGGTAATAAGTACCTCTTGATTTATCGCTATACGTGACAACAACTGCTTCGGCCTCATCTTTTGAAAAGCTAGTTATAACTACTTCATAACCAGGCAACTTTTTTTCTAATTGTTGCTGTATTTCCTCTCTCCATTTATCAAAAAAAATCATTTCATTCTTTGCAACTGTATAACTAACTCCAGTTAAAACCTT
>CENY01032122.1_pt1 | contig 17728 bp, 15 predicted proteins | sample 356181 | NCBI WGS metagenome assembly CENY01 (sample SAMEA2619840, study PRJEB7988) | marine metagenome | isolation source: saline water (ENVO:00002010), including
CAATTGGAAAAGACCACCAATTAACAATCAGAATGGTAATGACTGGTCTAATGCTATTTGTAGCTTACATAGCCCTATTCGGAATATTGCTTATTTCCGGGTTGCCTCTCTTTCTTGTACTTGGTATGGGGATCGCAATGGTGTTTTTCCAATATTTCATGTCTGACAAACTCGTTCTAAAAACTACTGGGGCAAAACCCGTTACTGCGGAGGAGCAACCAAAACTACATGGCATGATAGAAAGACTCTCACAAGTTGGCGGCATTCCAAAACCACGCACAGTTGCAATAATGGACATAGAGGCACCAAATGCCTTTGCCACAGGTAGAAGTCCAAACCATGCTACAGTAGCAGTGACCACTGGACTACTAAATCGGTTAAATGACGATGAACTAGAAGGGGTCATTGGCCATGAACTTGCACACATAAAAAATCGCGACGTTATGGTAATGACATGGGCTAGCCTTATTGTAGTAATAGCTGGATTTTTGATGCAGATGCTATTTTGGATGAGCCTATTCGGTGGTTTTGGAGGACATAGAAGGGAAGGTAATGGCGGTCAAGCTGCTATGATTATGATGGCTGTTTATGTCGGGGTGATAGTAATTTATTTTGTTAGTCAAATTCTGATAAGTACCCTTTCTAGATATAGAGAATTAGCAGCTGACAGAGAAGGTGCAATCATGACTGGAAGCCCATCCAACCTTGCTTCAGCCCTTAATAAAATAAGCGGACAAATAGCGCAAATACCTGAAAAAGATCTTCGCCAAGTTGAGCATGCTAACGCATTTTTCATTATTCCTGCGCTGCAAGGTAATGCAATTGCATCACTGATGTCATCACACCCCAAGACAGAAGTGAGAATAGATAGACTCATGGAAATGCAACGGCAAAATTGGCACTTACTTAGGTAATATAAAGACTGTGGGCCTACTTAAAAGTATCTTTGGCAAACGCAATAAACCTAAGTCGGATGAATCTGACATCCTCTCTGCTATTCTTAGGGTTGAAGACCTTACCTTCCCAGATAGCACTGACAAAATCACAGTGTTATCAAAGTCAGCTCTTCTATTAAACACAAATGATGATCCGTTTTTCAAAAATATCGATGCATCTTTAAAAAATATTCTCCCCGAACAGCAGCCTATCACCTCTGAAGTCGCAAACATAGAATCCGATGAATACGATAGTTGTTGGATTGTATTTGAAAATCCAATAACTCAAAGAATGATCAATGACATCAACTCTGTGAGTTCTCATATAGCCAACCTAGGACTAGGCAGTACTATGACAGCCGCCATATTTAAAGGTGTGGTGAAAAATAAACCATCCTATTGGGTATGCAATTACAGGACCGCAAAATTCTACCCTTTAGTACCTGATGGTGATAGACGCGATAATGAGATGGAAATTAAAATTGGGCAGATATTTACGTCAAAGGGAATACCGGTAGAGCCGCATGCAAATTGGTATTCACTATCTGATATACCTTTCTAATTTCTAGAAAAACAGTTTATATGCAGCCACAATTGCTATCGGAACAGCGATAATAACCAAGAATAGAACTAGTAAGGCCAGGGTAGAATCTCCACCTATCAAATGTCTTATCGTATCTATCAGCCAACTCATTAAATCCGGATCCCCTGGTTCAGAATGATGAACCAAAACAGTAAACAAAAAAGGCATATTCAATCCACCAAAACTTTAATTTTCACTATAGAATAAAACTCTGAGTTATTGACTCAATTATATTTCATTACTAATCCTATTAACTATTAACAAATTTAATGAATCTATGTCATTACTAGGCGCCTCACAACTACAACTACATTATGCAGATATAGAGATTTTCTCTGATGTCACATTGCAAGTGAACGAAAAAGCTCACATTGGAATAGTTGGTCCAAACGGAAGCGGTAAAACTTCCCTGATTAAAGTGTTATTAGGCCTGCAAGATTTTGATGGGGGAGATATTTTTAAATCTGATTCTCTCAGAGTGGGGTATGTTCCACAAACTGCCTTACAGTCAGGATCTGGAACATTAAGTGACCAAATCAGTAAAGCTTTTGAACACCTAACCCAGCTAGAAAAAGATATGGAGGCTAGTGCTTTCGCAATTCAAGAGTCTGAAGGAAGTGAAAGATCACAGGCAGAAAAAAGATACTCAGGGTTTTTGGATGAATATGAATCACTAGGTGGCTACGATTATCAAAATAGAATGGACCGTGTCGTAGAAGGGGTGGGCTTAAGTGACACGAATCTTACAACACTAGTATCAGATGCAAGCGGCGGGGAAAGAACGAGAGCTGCTTTAGCAACAGCTTTACTAGCCGACCCTGATCTGCTCGTACTGGATGAACCCACAAACTACCTAGATTTTAAGGGACTTGAATGGCTCGAAGATTTCTTAAACAGGTCTCAAAATGCTTTTATGGTCGTCTCACATGACCGATTTTTTTTAGATCGTGTAGCTTCTGAAATATGGGAGATAGATAATTGCCAACTAAAATCTTACCGTGGAAATTATTCCAAATATAAAACCCTCAAATCAGAGGAAGATGCTAGGTTCGAAAAAGAATATATACGTCAACAGGAATATATCAAAAGAGAGCAGAATTTCATCGCCAGATATCATGCTGGGCAAAGATCCAAAGAGGCACGAGGCAGAGCAAAAAGACTCGAAAGAATCGAGAGAATGGACGCACCGACCAATGAACAAACCGTTTCTATATCTTCCGGGTTTGCGAGTCGTACAGGACAAACAGTGATTAGCACCAATGGCTTAAATGTAGGATTTTCATCCGAAGACACAAAGATCAAGCTATTTGATGTACCTGATATCGAAATAGAGCGAGGAACTACAACAGCCATAATAGGAAACAATGGCATAGGTAAAACCACTTTATTGAAAACCATCATCGGGGACATTCCAGCCTTATCGGGATCATCAAATTTAGGACACAACGTCAAGATTGGATATTTTAGACAAGGCTCGGATGAAATTCCTGACCATATAACCGTACTTGAAGCTCTATTAGAAATTAAAAACATTTCAATAGGTGAAGCACGCAGTTTTCTTGCCCGATTCCTATTTACTGGAGAAGAGATTTTTGATCAAGTGTCTTCTTTAAGTGGAGGAGAAAGAGGTAGATTAGCATTAAGCAGACTTTTGATAACTGAGCCAAATGTATTGGTATTAGACGAGCCAACCACCCATCTTGACATACTGAGTCGTGAGTCTCTAGAAGCCATGTTGAAAAGTTTCGAAGGCACGACAATGTTCGTCTCGCATGATCGGCACTTAATAGCTCTATTAGCCGACAACCTCCTTATTATTGAAGATGGGTCGGTACGTCATTTTGAAGGAACTTACGAGGAATTGCTATCTGAATCTAATCCCACTACTCAATCTTTAGAAGATAATAGACCAGTTCAGTTACCGCCTCAGAAAAAAAGTAAAGCAAAATCCAGAGTTAACCCCAAGAAATCAAAGCCACAAGGTAACAATCGTTCAAGAAAAGAGAATCATGAAGATTTAATAGCTAACTTAGAGTCCAAAATTAAAGAATTAGAAGAAAAGCTGGAAGAAGCGTCAACTATGGGAGATCTAGAGAGCATAGCTACTTTAGGAAAAGACCACGAAGAATTAAACCTAAAGTTGGATAAAGCCATAAGTAAATGGATCGAATAGCAGAAAACAACTAGAATTTTCATATATTTTCAGAGAACAAATTATAACTTTCCAAATAAGTATCGTAATCGTTTAGATCTAGTCTCACCAAAGGGCTTTCAAAGTCTATTCGGTTCAATGCAGGTCTATAATTCTCGAATACCGGTTTCAACCCCTGTGTATCATCACTAATATTCAATAACTCTGATCTTAAATCACTAGAAAACAAAACGGGATGCCCACCATGGCCCTCATATCTAGGGGAGGTTATAAAAGTGTTAGCAGAAACATGTTCAGCTATTACTCTTGAGACTATGTGATTCTCAGTAGGCTGATCTACAGCTATAAGCAAAAACCCACTTGAGTCAAAAGATGCTGACAATATTCCTTGCTTAATACTGGTAGCCCTTCCCATCTCATATTCGATATTACAAACCAAGGTAATGGGCGAATCCACCGCAAACTTCATGTCGATTTCCTTGGATATCGTGGTGCACTCATGACCCAATACAACTACAACCTCTTCACAGCCTCCAGCAAGCAAACACCCAATTTGGTGGGTTATCAAAGTAGTGTTTCGCCATGGAAGAAGAGCTTTAGGCGTACCCATTCTGGTAGATAAACCAGCTGCGGTCAAAATACCTGTTATAGACAATTTAAAACCCTATGTAGCTTCTACAAAACTCTTTGAATCTTGATCTACTTTACTTTTAATACGATCAATTTGTTTTTTGTCTAATTTCATCGGCGCCCCTGATCCCCCAAGACGGAACATGAGTATTTCTGACATAATGCTGAGCGCAATTTCTTCGGGAGTTCGCGCCCTTATGTCTAATCCTATCGGTGACCTTATTTCATTTAGGCGATCATATTCAAGGCCTTCCCTAATAAGATCTTCGTATATAAGAATGGTTTTCCTTTTACTGCCCATCAAGCCGACATATTTTGCAGAGGTTCGTGCAGCTGCTAGCAAGGCAACATTGTCATAACGATGGCCTCTCGTAGCTACTACAATGAAAGTGTTCGGGTTTATAGGTAATTTTGGGAGCGCAGCTTCTGGAGTTTCAGAAACTATTATATCCGCCTCCGGAAATCGATCCGGATTTGCAAATTCTTCTCTATCATCCGTGATAAAAAGCCTGAATTCCAGAGGTTTTGCGAGTGAGGCTAAGGCCCGTGACACATGCCCACCGCCGCAAATGACTAATTGGGGTGGAGTGGTATATGCCTCGATAAAATATTCAGTTCCTGAATCTGTTTTAACATACTCATTACGGCCATGTATCATAAGCTCAAAGGCCTTTGTTTTCGCATTCTCATCTTCTTCTTTACTACCTATAGAGCCTTCGAATTCGCCGTTCTCTCTAACAAATAGCTTGTCTCCTATTTTTGAATCCCCAACATTCCCACTTTTCACAACTGTCGCCAAGGCAACAGCACCTTCACCTGCGTATGCTTTATCTATTTCAGAAGCATACGGCAAATATGATTCTGGCGAATACACAGGATCGATGAGGAAATACATCGTCCCCCCACAGACCAATCCATCATCAGCCGCTAAATCCTCATTTAGCTCATATTCTCGGTACTCAGTACTTCCACCATCTTGCATTAATTGTTTAGCAGCAAACCAAATATCCCCTTCCACACAGCCTCCTCCAAGAGTACCTGCACCAGAACCGTCTTCTCTTACAAGTAGCTTCGCTCCAGGTTTCTGAGGAGTAGACCCTTTGGTACGAACGACAGTAGCGACAACAACTTTTTCGCCGTTACTAAGCCTTTCAATAGCATCACTAAATACTTCGTGCATTTGGCCTCCACATTCTATTGCTGAGGGTTGGTAATGATTCCATATACATATCCATAATAAGCCTACCAACCACTGCAAATTACAACAATCTTACCGATATTGGAATAATACAACTATAATACATCTGAATGAATACGTCGGAATAACAACCTTCTTATACATGAACCGTGAGGACCTAGTCATGAACAGGGAAACACAAAAAATACCTTTATTCCCCTTGAGCACTGTCCTTTTCCCAGGGGGTACAATACCTCTTCAAATATTTGAAGACCGGTACCATTCTATGATTCAAGACTGCTTAGAATCCAACTCAAAGTTTGGCGTCGTCTTAATCAAGGAGGGAAAAGAAGTCGGTGGCGCGGCAGTCCCTCACAGAGTAGGTACTTTGGCCAAAATAACAAAAATGAGAGAAATTTCTCAAGATCGTCTATACCTGACTGCTGTTGGAGAAACTCGATTTACAATATTGGAATTAATCGAAGAAAAGGCCTATCTTGAAGCATTAGTTGAAACACATAGGGTAGACGGCTCGGAAGAAATTACTGAAAAATTCAAACAGGATGCTCAAAAGGCAGCTACTAGGCATTTAAAATCAATTGTTAATCTTAATGGGGGCTGGGTTAGGGATGCGGAAACTCCGATTCCGAATGAACCTGAAAAATTATCTTTTTTTTTAGGTCAATTACTTCAAGGATCCAACAAGATACGCCAAGAGATTCTAGAGGAATCGTCCGCTGCAAAAAGAATTGAGTTATGCCTAATTTTACTTAAACGAGAGGCTCGGAGCCTAACGAGCACTCTTAATATGGACTTGTTATTCAAATTTAGTAGGAATTAAACAGATCTTACAAAATTTCTAGGAGTCCAATACCCCTTCCTTATGAAGGAAGCTAGCAAGTCGACTGATCCCTTCAGTGATATCTTCCGGTTCGTTATACCCATAACAAAGCCTTATATGGTCTTGGCCAGTCTTACCGGAAGGTGAGTAGTTAGTACCTGGATGAAATCCAACATCAATTTCTGACACAGACCTTTGATTTAAAGCAACAATATCAGAGCCTTCCTTCAATTTCACCCAAATATAAAGTCCTCCATCTGGGTTACTCCACTCGGCACTTGTACCGAAATTTTCACCCAGTGCTGCTAACATTGCATCTCTTTTTGTTCTTTGTATGCTATTTATTTCTTCAATATGGGCATCAAGATATTTTCTAGCGTATTTTTCAACCGCCATAGCTGTAAATTCGCTTACTCGCCCACTCTTCACTCCCATTGCCCTATCCAATATTAACTTAGGTGCAGTCATATACCCCAAGCTCATACCAGGGGCAATAGTTTTTGAAAACGAACCTACGTACATGACGCTGTTAGTATCGTCTAGATTAGCTATCGATGTTGGTAATTCACCATCATATCTATTATCAGCGTAACAATCGTCTTCTAATATAGGTACCCCGTGCTTTTGGGTTACAGCCAGCAATTCTTTTCTTCTTTCCTCAGGAATAGTCCACCCCTGCGGATTCTGGAAAGTAGCAATCAGATAAACAAATTTTGGTTTGCGGCCTGATTTAATAGCCTCTCCTATAACTGCATCTAATTTTTCTGGGTCCATTCCTCTGTCATCAGAATCGACGCCTCTTATATCAGCAAAATGTCGCCGAAGCGTATTCAAGGTGCCGCCGTAAACAAAGCTGTCAGTGATTACTGTATCTCCTGGATTCAGAAGCACTGCACATATCATGTCTATTGGCTGACCCGAACCGTTCCCCAAAATAATTTCATCTTCCGAAACATTTATATCTCGGTCTCTTCCAATCTTTTCAGCAACGTATTGCCTGAGGGGTGTGTTCCCCTGAGGATGCGGATAAACAGCCAACTCGGAACCTGATTCTTCCAATGCTTCTTTGAGGCATTCTAAAATTTCAGTATGTGGCAAAGAAACCGGGTCAGGGTAAGCAACCGCAAAATCATACTTACCTTTCCTTGCCGGCGTAACCCTAGACGTCTCCGGAATGTGGTTTGCCAATATGTCTTGAAATTCAAATGCCATTATTTTTCTCCTAGTTGTTTGGGTAAATCCTACGTTCTGGATATTCCAAAATATTTCCGCTCCGAGATACTAGCTTTTTAAAGCGAAGGTATCAACCTTTTTAATCCTCTAGGGCGATCCGCAACCTCTTATTGATACGACCCTTGCTTTCATGTCCTATCACCCTTATTTTTCCCACTTCTCTTGTATTATGGACATGGGTTCCACCATCTGCCTGAAGATCTAAGCCAGTTATATCGACTATCCGCACCTCAGCAATAGATTCAGGCAATTTATTTATTTTCATCCTTATCAGATCAGGAATTTTGAAAGCTTCCTCTCTAGACAGGTTAAAAACTTTGATTTCTCTTTCTGCTTCCACCTCTTGGTTTACAAGATTTTCAATATCTGAAGCAAATTCAGAAGACATTTTAGAAAGTTCAAAATCCATTCTAGCTTGTAAAGGAGTCATGTTTCCTCCAGTCACCTGAGCACCAAAATCCCTCCAAACAACTCCACATAAAATATGCAAAGCAGTGTGAGTCCTCATAAGTTGATACCTTTTATTCCAGTCAATTACCCCTGTTATTGATTCTCCAACATCTGGAATCGAGTCTTCCACTTTGTGAACTAATTTACCTTCGACTCTAGAGACCTTAGAAATCTCAGTTGACCCACCTTGCCACTTTATTGTGCCTGTGTCACAAGGCTGTCCACCACCTCCCGGGTAAAACACGGTTTTATCTAATACTATCCCTGACCCGACAACATCAGTAACTACTGCCTCAAAATCCTGCAAATAGCTATCGTCGTAACACAAAATTTCAGTCATGTTAATAGTGTTTTCCTTTTACTTATGTGGCTCTTCGTTGGTAAACACAAGACTTCCCGCTGCCATAAACATTCCCCCTACTCCCTGACAGAATGAAGTTTTAACTCCGTCAACTTGATGAGCAGCTTCTCCTCGCACCTGTCTTACAGATTCTTGTATAGCAAACATCCCATACATTCCTGTGTGGGTATAGGAAAGTCCCCCTCCATTGGTATTCATGGGGAGTTTACCTCCAGGAGAAGTGTTCCCTTCCTCAATAAATGCCCCTGCTTCGCCCCTTTTTACAAATCCTAAATCTTCTAATCCGTATATTGGTAAATGAGCAAAAGCGTCGTACACCATTAAATGATCCACATCATTGTGATTTATACCAGACTCTTCAAAAGCTTTTTTACTCGAGGTCTTAAAGGCTGCTGAGGTAGTCATATCGTACATTTGACTTACCAGCGGAGTTTCAACCGATTCACCGGTGCCCATGATGTAAACCGGTTTGGTAGGAAAATCTTTAGCTCTTTCAGAACTGGTGATTATAAGGGCACCTCCTCCATCAGTAACAAGACAACATTCGAGAAGATGAAAGGGGTAACAAATCATCCTACTATTGAACACGTCATCAGTCGTAATTATGTCTCCATACATCGCTCTGGGAACCTTATTAGCCCATTTTCGCTGTGCAACCGGAACCGATGCCAATTGCTCATGGCTTAATCCGGTTTCCTTCATATATCGAAGAACACCCATTCCAAATTGAGTTGTAGGTCCAGCTACACCATATATCGATTCAAATTGTCCAGGAAATGAATTGTCTCTTATGCCTTCTGATTGACCAGAAACATCACCAATTCTGCCTGTTTGCTCTCCTACTCTATTGCGACCACTTTGCGCCATAGATACCAGCACGGTTTCACACAATCCACTCGCTATAGCAGCGGCGGCGTGACGTACATGCACCAAAAATGAAGTTCCTCCTACTTGAGTGTTATCAATCCATTTGGGTACTATTCCTAAATAATGAGCCAAGGATGCTGGGCTCATAGTAGTAGCTATTCCGTCTATTTCATTTTTGTCTATCCCACAATCATTTATAGCATTGACCGCTGCATCAACATGTAGTTGGAAAGCTGTTTTATCTGGTATAGAACCTAATTCCGTGGTTTCTGAAGCCCCTACGATTGCAGCTTTATATCTTAACGAGTTCATTGTTTACCTTCCTGTTTCGGGTACTAATGGCATTGACTAAATTTAAGCTGGTTTCCATTTAGGAATTGCAATTTCTTCATCGATGTCCTCAAAAACAACCTCTAATTTCATATCTAAGATTAAATTTTCTGGAGTGTTCTCTATCCCCACAATATTAGTCATCATCCTTGGTCCTTCATCCAATTGAACGATTGCTATAGCATAGGGGGCATCTTCCTCAAACCCTCGGACTGGTCTGTGATTTATCATGTATGAATAAAGGGTGCCTAATCCTGAGGTTTTGAACCATTCAAGGTTGTCCGACAAACAGTTTGGGCAGTTCATTCTCGGATAAAAAAACGGTTTATTACAGTTCAAACATTTCTGAATCCAAAGCTCATGCTTTTTCGCTTTCGCCCAAAAAACATCCGATTCAGGTGTTGGTACCGGTATTGGTTTCTTATAACTATCGGTCATATTCTAAAGTGCTCCCTTCCATTCGTGATCTATTAACCATGGGTAATTCGATATAAAAAGGTTGAACCCACATGCCGATTGTATTTACGGCAGACAGTTCAGATCAATGAAGTCTAGAGAATGGATTACATTCTTTCTCAAAACAGTATAGTGAGATGTTAGAATCAGGGAGTAAACCTTATAAAGAATCTTCCACCTTAAGAGTGTGCGATGCCGCCTAAACCCAGCCTAACAAAAAACATAGTGGTGAAAGGTGCGAGAGAACACAACCTAAAAAACGTAGATGTCACAATTCCCAGAAACAAACTGGTAGTAATCACAGGCGTTTCCGGTTCTGGCAAAAGCTCCTTGGCTTTTGACACGATATATGCGGAGGGTCAGAGAAGATATGTTGAATCCTTGTCAGCTTATGCGCGCCAATTTTTGGGCCGCATGGACAAACCGGACGTTGACTACATTGAAGGTTTATCGCCAGCAATTTCAATAGATCAAAAAGGAACTTCTCATAACCCTCGTTCCACTGTGGGAACAGTAACTGAAATATTTGATTACCTTCGCTTGCTTTTCGCAAGAATTGGAAAGCCGCACTGTTACAAATGTGGAAGGCCCGTACAAAGTCAAACTGTCCAACAGATAGTAGACTCAATTACGCGATTGCCCGTCTCTAGTCGGATTCAGATATTGTCTCCAATCGTGAGAAGAAGAAAAGGTGAACACAAAGAAGTATTTGAATCTGCCAGAAAGTCCGGCTTTGTGCGGGTCCGCGTAAATGGTGAAATCAAAGATCTTAATGAAAATTTCCAGCTAGACAAACAGAAATGGCATGATATCGACGTGGTCGTCGATAGACTTGTAATCACTGAGAAAATGGACACTGTCAGAATAAGTGATTCTACAGAGGCTGCCTTAAAACAGGCGGGCGGGATAGTCCTAGTTGATGTTGCAGGAAAGGAGGAACTCATTTTTTCAGAAGCATTCTCGTGTGTTTACTGTAATGTGAGCCTTGGTGAAATTGAACCAAGAACCTTTAGTTTCAATAATCCTCACGGAGCCTGTGGTACATGCACAGGTCTGGGTTTCAAAATGGTTGTGGACCCAGACTTAGTGATTCCAGACAGATCAAAATCAATCGAGGAGGGTGGAATTGAAGGTTGGTCTAGAGGTGGCTCACTCTCCTCTTGGCATATGAGCCAATTAAATTCATTATCTGAGGTGGCCACTTTTAGGGTCGATGTGCCCATCAAAGACATAGAACCTGAAACCTTAGACATGATAATGAATGGAACAAAAAACAAGGTGAAAATGTCCTATCGAAGTAGGAGAGGCAGAACCTTTAGATGGAATAGACGGTTTGAAGGAGTCATAGGAAATTTAGAACGCAGGTATGCTGAAACAGAATCCGAGAATGTCAGAAAGGACATAGAAAGGTATATGACCTCTCTACCTTGCCAAGACTGTGATGGACAACGGTTAAAGCCTGAGTCACTATCTGTAACAATTGGTAAAGACACCATAATGAATGTGGCAGATAAGTCAATAACTGAAGCTACCACATGGATTAAAGAACTTGAAGATTCAAAAACTTTGTCTAATAGGGACAAATCAATAGCATCACAGATACTAAAGGAAATATCAGGAAGACTGCAATTTCTACTTAACGTAGGGCTCGATTACCTGACTCTTTCACGCACTGCTTCCACTTTGAGTGGAGGTGAGGCGCAGAGAATCCGGCTGGCAACTCAAATCGGGTCAGGACTCATGGGGGTTTTGTATGTATGTGATGAACCGTCAATTGGATTGCATCCCGCGGATGACCATCGACTTATAAACACCTTGAAAGGCCTTCGAGATGTTGGAAATACAGTTCTTATAGTGGAACATGATGAAGCCATCATGAGGGCAGCTGATCACATAGTGGATTTGGGCCCCGGCGCAGGAGAACATGGGGGTGAAATCGTCGCCTCAGGAACTGTATCGAAAGTAATGAAGTCAAAATATTCACTTACCGGGCAATATCTATCTGGGAAAAAAATTATAGATACACCTGAAACTAGGCGAACCACTAACGGGAAATACCTCGAGATCAAAGGTGCAAAACAGAACAATTTGAATTCTATTGATGTTTCCATACCTTTAGGAATTCTTGTATGCATAACCGGCGTCTCCGGATCCGGTAAAAGTACCCTTATTAACGAGATCCTGTACAAAAGGCTCTCCCAGCATTTTTATAGGGCCAAAGACAGACCTGGCAAATTCAAATCTATCAATGGTCTGGAAAATATAGACAAGGTTGTTAATATCGATCAGTCTCCTATCGGCAGGACTCCTAGAAGTAATCCCGCCACCTATACAGGTACGTTTACACCTATGCGAGAACTCTTTGCGCAAGTCCCTGAAGCGAGAAGTAGAGGGTATAAACCAGGCAGGTTTTCATTCAATGTTAAAGGCGGCCGCTGTGAAGCATGTTCTGGAGACGGCTATATAAACATCGAAATGCAATTTCTCCCTGACGTATCAGTCCCATGCGAAGAATGTTCTGCAAAAAGATATAACAGGGAAGCCTTGGAAATAGAATATCGTGGATTAAGCATATCTGACGTTTTGCAATCTACAGTGACTGAAGCCTTAGAGATCTTCAGCAACATTCCTCGGATAAAAACCAAACTGCAAACTCTGCAAGATGTTGGCCTTGGTTATATTAAATTGGGTCAGCCAGCGACCCAATTAAGCGGTGGTGAGGCCCAAAGGGTGAAGCTTGCAACCGAGCTATCAAAACGGGCTACTGGAAAGACATTGTATATTTTAGATGAACCAACGACAGGACTCTCGTTTGAAGATTGTGCTCAGTTACTCAAAGTCCTACATAGACTTGTTGATGCAGGTAATTCCGTAATATTGATTGAACATCATTTAGACTTAATAAAAAGCTCTGACTGGATTATAGACCTTGGCCCAGGAGCTGGAGATAAAGGCGGGAATCTTGTGTTTGAGGGTACCCCTGAAAATGCCTCTACAAACAAAAAATCACAAACTGGCTATTATTTAAAAGAAATATTGCAATAATATTGAACCTCATAAATAGTCATATATTGTGATCAATTGTTCTGTAATTATGCCGAACCCAGAAATTGTCAAAAATACGTGAATTTATATCCTCGTGAAAAATACTCCATTGGGGGAATAGAGCGTATGCCTTCAATGAAGATTGTTAGGCTGAAAACCATATGTTAGACTTGAGCCGAATTTCGGCTCCATTTTATGTGGAAAATATGGTTCTAAATGAACTTAAAAAATTGCTGATAATAAAGTGAACGAAGGGTGCTGACTAAAAGTCACCCCGTCAAAGGAGGAAATCTCTTGAAGTGGATTGATTATGAAAATGCCAAAACGGTGGATGAGGCAGTCAAAATCCTCTCCCAGTCTGGCGGCAAAGCCCGTCCAATGGCAGGGGGCACAGATCTAATTGTTCAATTACGGGTCAAGGATCCAAGAGTGGACGCTGATGTAGTGGTGAATGTGAAGGATATACCAGAACTAAATGAACTGAGTTACAGTACAACCAAAGGCCTTACTATTGGTGCCGCAGTACCATGCCATAAAATTTATAACGACTCGAATGTGATAACTCATTACCCAGCTCTGATTGACTCAGCCTCTCTCATAGGTGGTACTCAAATCCAGGGAAGAGCCTCTCTCGGAGGTAATTTGTGTAATGCAGCTCCCAGCGGTGATTCCATACCAAATCTTGTTGCCCATAACGGGGTGGCCACCCTAGCCGGCCCCAATGGTACAAGGGAAGTGGCTGTAGAAGATGTTTGCACTGGGCCACGGCAAACCTGCATAGGTAAAGACGAGATATTAGTCTCAATAAATCTGCCTAACCCAGGTGAAGGCTTCGGGGCCAATTACATTCGATTCATACCAAGAAATGAAATGGATATAGCGGTCGTTGGTGCAGGAGTATCGGTAAATATTTCAGGCGGTAAATTTACTGCTGCAAAGGTAAGCCTTGCATCCGTAGCCCCAACTCCAATATCGGTGCCAAACGCCATTTCAGCATTAGTTGGTGAATCTGTAGGTGATGGACCGATCCAAAATGCTGCAAATGCTGCTAAAGAAGCGGCTAAGCCAATTTCGGATATGAGAGGGACCGCAGAATATAGAAAACATTTATGCGAAGTTCTCACAAGAAGAGCGTTGAATACAGCTGTAGAACGTGCACAGGGAGGTAAATAATGCCAGCAAAGACACATGTAACAACAACTATTAATGGTGAACAAGTCGATTTCCTATGTGAACCTAGGCAAAGCCTACTTGAATGCCTGAGAGACGTAATTGGCCTAACAGGCACAAAAGAGGGTTGCAACGACGGTAATTGTGGAGCCTGCACTGTCAATATGGACGGAAGAATCGTCACTTCGTGTTTGGTTTTAGGTGTTGAAGCTGAGGGCGCCAACATAGAAACCATTGAAGGTGTAGCTGATGGAAGTAATTTACATCCATTGCAATTAGCCTTCCTTGAAAATGCTGCCCTTCAATGCGGAATCTGCACCCCTGGTTTCATTCTGTCCTCGAAAGCTCTCTTAGAACAAAACCCTAACCCTACTGAACACGAAATACGTTTTTGGTTAGCTAACAACCTATGCCGGTGTACGGGCTATGACAAAATCGTCAGAGCTGTACAAGACGCAGCAAAAAGAATGCAGGAGGCCTAATAAAATGACAACTGCTGATTACGAAAGAAATATGGTTCTATCCAGTGTGGACTACAAGGTTCTTGGAACAAGGCCTGTCCGCCATGACGGGGCTGACAAAGTAACCGGAAGAGCAATATATGGCGCTGATTTCGACGCATCAGGCCTTCTACACGGAAAAATCCTTAGAAGCCCTCATGCCCACGCGAAAATCCTATCCATAGACACAAGTAAAGCTGAAGCCTTAGACGGCGTTAAAGCAGTTGCAACGGCGAAAGATTTCCCCCAAACCGGCGATAAGTCTATTGAGATGGGAGAAGACACGACTAAGCTGAAGTGGTTAAGAGACAACATAATGGCTAGTGATAAAGTGTTGTACGCAGGGCATGCTATTGCAGGAGTAGCAGCTACCAATCCACATATTGCAGAAGAAGCACTTGCCTTGATTGAGGTCAAATACGAAGTATTAGATTCAGTCATGACAACACAACAGTCTATGGCCGAAGGAGCCCCTCTATTACATGAATCCTTAACAACTCAAGAATTAGGCGAGGATTCGGGCATAGTTAGTAACATAGCTGACCATTTTCAACATTCAAAAGGGGACGTCAAAAAGGGGTTTGAAGAAGCTGATGTGATAGTGGAAAGAGAATACAACACAGCTATGGTGCATCAGGGATACATAGAGCCACACAACGGGACAGCACTTTGGAGTCCAGACGGTCGGCTTCATGTATGGTGCAGTACCCAAGGCTCCTTTGTAGTCAGAGACAGTTTAGCAGACCTGCTGGATATTCCAGTATCAAATATCCGCGTCACCCCCACTGAAATTGGTGGCGGATTCGGCGGCAAAATACCAATATACGTGGAACCCGTTGCCGCAATTCTGTCGAAGAAAACTGGAACCCCTGTCAAAATAGTCATGAGCCGAAAAGACACCTTTGAAGGCTCAGGGCCAACGCCTGGATCAAATATAAAAATCAAGCTAGGCGCAAAATCAGATGGGACAATAACAGCCGCTCATGCTTGGATGGCTATGGAAGCTGGGGGATACCCTGGTTCTCCAGTTGGAGCAGCAGCACAATGTGTATTCGCTGCTTATGATATTGAGAACGGTCTTATCGATGGATATGATGTGGTTGTCAATAAACCGAAAACCGCTCCATACAGGGCACCAGGTGCACCTAATGCAGCTTTTGGAATGGAACAAGCATTAAATGAGCTTGCCGATAAGCTAGGCATGGACCCCATTGAATTGAGGTTGAAAAATGTGGCTGAGGAAGGAACTCGACGAGTTGATGGCCCCACCTTTAGAAGGATAGGTGCCCGGGAAGTCCTCGAGGCTATGAGAGACCATCCGCACTATCAGGCTGCCAAAAAATCTGGCCACGGAAGAGGCATATCAATCGGATTCTGGTTCAATATAGGATTTGATTCAGCGTGCAATATAGCTGTTAACAAAGATGGATCAATCAACCTAACTGAAGGCTCAACAGATATTGGGGGCTCCCGAACATCAATCGCAATGCATGCTGCAGAAGTACTTGGGATAGCAGTAGAGGATGTGAGACCCTCAGTCGTTGACACAGACACCATAGGCTTCACAGCAGTAACAGGAGGAAGTCGAACGACTTTCGCCACTGGCTGGGCCGCATATGAAGCAGCTCAGGACGTTAAGCGCCAATCGATAGAAAGAGCAGCTGATATATGGGACGTCGACGCTGACTCGCTAGATATGGAAGATGGGGTAATAAGTTCCAAGACAGATTCAGAATTAAAAATGACCTTCAAGGAACTGGCCTCTCAAATGAGTGATACCGGCGGAACAATAACGGGAAGAGCCGCTGTAAATCCAAAAGGTGTTGGAGGGTCATTCGCCGGTAACATCGTAGATGTATCCATAGATGACGAAACGGGTAAGGTATCAATAGAAAGATTCACCTGCGTTCAAGACGTGGGTAAAGCAATACACCCGAGTTATGTTGAGGGCCAGATGCAGGGTGGCAGCGTACAGGGGATCGGTTGGGCACTTAACGAAGAATACTTCATGAATGACCAAGGTAATATGGCAAACTCCAGTCTTCTGGACTACCGAATGCCGACTTCATTGGATTTGCCAATGATTGACACCGTTATCGTAGAAGTTGCAAACCCCGGACATCCATTCGGAGTTAGAGGCGTGGGAGAAGCCAACATCGTTCCCCCTACACCAGCCATTGCTAACGCTGTGTCTGATGCGACAGGAAACATCATGACCCAATTACCTCTCACCCCAGGAGCTGTTCTGGATTCAGGAAAGTAGTAATGCCAATAGTATTCGTACCTTCTCTCATGCAAAAGTTATGCGACGGAGAGCAAAAACTAGTAATAGAAGGTACGAATCTTAGGCAGATTATTGACAATCTAGATTCAGAGTACTCAGGATTCAAGGAAAGATTAGTTGAGGACGGTAAAATAAAACCAAATATTTCCGTTGCAGTAGATGGAGAAATAACTCCCCTAGGAATGATCCAAAAAGTTGGCCCCGATAGTGAAGTTCATTTTCTGCCCGCGATTTCTGGTGGGTAACGCACGAAAAATTGAAAGACTAGTTCTGATAAATCAGAACTAGTCTTTTTTTATTGTAAAACATGAAAACTAAATCCTTTAAACCAAAAAGCCGATTTATCCAAAATAAATCTAATTACACCCACTATATTGATTGGCAAGGTGAGGGACCAACCACTGTTCTCATACATGGCGACATGAGAACAAGCAGAAGTTTCGATGAAGTCGCCAGAAAATTATCTTCGAACAATCATGTACTAGCTATGGACCTACTGGGGCACGGAGATAGTAGTTGGGTAGAAAATGGCTACAGGTTTGCCGATCGGTCAGACGACATCAGAAATTTTGTCACTAAAACAGATTTGAATGGGATAACGGCAGTTGCACATTCCACGGGAGCAGTGGCCTTAGCCATGAATGTAGCCGATAATCCTGATAGATTCGAGAAATTGGTTCTCATGGAACCCATGATGATCGTTGACGAGAAATT